>Ga0153928_1000310_pt1 | contig 25028 bp, 29 predicted proteins | sample TSNJ012MetaG_FD_106656 | JGI IMG/M metagenome (GOLD analysis project Ga0153928, IMG submission 106656) | Attine ant fungus gardens microbial communities from New Jersey, USA - TSNJ012 MetaG | ecosystem: Host-associated > Fungi > Mycelium > Unclassified | place: USA: New Jersey, Wharton State... | reverse complement strand
CCTGGTCGGCAACCTGCTCGGACTGGGTGAAGGTCGGATCAAGCGTCGCGAGAATGTCGCCCGCCTTGACCTTGTCGCCCACGCCCACGGTGATGCTGTGGATGACCGCCGTTTCGAGCGGCTGGACGGTCATGAGCGGATCGACGGTGATCAGCTTGCCGCGCGCGGTGACGACGCGATCGACCTGCGAGAGCGAGGCCCAGGTCGCCGCCGAGACAACGAGCAGCACGATGACGTAGACGACGCTGCGCGCGAACCAGGGCAGCCGACGCTCTTCGATCATGACGGCGTCTGGCTGGAAGTGGACGGCCTCCGGATCGACCGTTTTGCCGCGGCGGCGCTTTGCCTGCATTCTCATCGGAACGACCTGGTCTGTTTGTCCCACAGCCTGCGATACATCAGGCACGTTTCCAGCAGGCCGTCGTGCGGCGCGTTGCCGACGATCTGGCCCTTGTCGAGCACGATGATCGTGTCGGAATGGCGCAGCGAGGAGAGGCGGTGCGACACGATCAGCGTGGTCCTGCCCTCGACGATCTTCGCCATGTTGTCCTGGATGATGACCTCGCTTTCCGGATCGAGCGCGCTCGTCGCCTCGTCGAACAGCAGTATCGAGGGCCGCCGCACCAGGGCGCGCGCGATGGCGAGGCGCTGCTTCTGGCCGCCCGACAGGTTCACGCCGCCTTCCTCGAGTACGGTGTCGTAGCCCTGCGGCATGCGCTCGATGAACTCTTCCGCGCCGGCTTGGCGCGCGGCCCACACGATTTCCTCGAACAGGGCGCCGGACTTCCCCGACGCGATGTTGTCCTTGATGGTGCCGCGGAACAGGAAGCTGTCCTGCAGGACCACGCCCATGTGGCGGCGCAGATGCACCTTGTCCATTTCACGGATGTCGTGGTCGTCGATGCGTATGAGGCCGCGCTGGCAGGCGTAAAGTCCCTGCACCAGGCGCACCAGCGTGCTCTTGCCCGAGCCGCTGCGCCCGACGATGCCGACCACCGTCCCGGGCTCGACCGTGAAGCTGACCCGGTCGAGCGCCGGCACCGTCGAGGTGCCGTAGTTGAAGGTCACGTCGTCGAAGCTCACCTTGCCGCGGACCGGCGGGCGCAAGCCGCGCTGGAGGCCGGGCTCGGACGGCGCGTTCATGATGTTGCCGAGCATGCGCACCGAGAGCCCCACTTCCTGGAACTCGTTGATGAGCCCGGTGATCTGCACGAGCGGGCTGATGACGCGGCCGGCGAGAATCTGGAACGCTACCAGCGCGCCGATCGACAGTTCGCCCTTGAAGATCAGGGTGACGCCGATCCAGATCACCAGGACGGTCATCAGCTTCTCGATGCCCTGCGACATGGTCCGCGCCGTCGCCGAAATGCGGCCGACCTCGATCCGGCGCTCGACTGAATTGGCCGAGCTCTGGTCCCACGCTTTCGACTGGGCGGGCTCGAGGCCGAGCGATTTGACCGTGTTGATGCCGTGGATCGCCTCGATCAACAGGCCCTGACGCTCGCCTTCGGCGCGATAAAGCTCCTGCAGCCGGCGGCGAAACGGCCGCGACATGAAACCGATGATGCCGGCGATCAGCAGCGCGCAGAACAGCACGACTCCGGTGAGGACGCCGCTGTAGTAGGCGAGGATCGGGACGTAGACCAAGAGCGCAGTCGCATCGAGCGTGGTCAGCAACAACCGTCCCGACAGGAACTCGCGGATGCGCTGGTCCTGCTGCATGTGCTTGCTGATCACGCCGGCGAGGTTGCGCTCGAAGAAATCGACGGGCAGCGAGAGCAGCTTGACGAAAATCGTGCTGGCAAGCCGCATATCGATCTTGCTGGTGGCGTAGAGGAGGATGTAGCTGCGCGCGTAATTGAGCACGAACTCGAAGGCGATCGCGCAGCACACGCCGATGATCAGCACGGTCATCGTCGCCTCGACCTTGTGGACGACGACCCGATCGATCATCAGCTGAAAGAAAATGGGCGTGGCGAGCGCGAGCGCGTGCAGCGTGAACGCCGCCATCGCCACGTCGCCGAAGGCGCGCTTCTGGCGCAGGAATTCCGGGACGAACCAGCGCAGGCTGAACGGCTGGCTCGAGTCCGTGAGCGCATAGGTACGCTTGACCAGGACGACCCGGCCGTCCCATTCGGCGTTAGCCTTGTCGGCGTCCCAGAACTGGAAGTTCTGGGGCGCGCGCGGGTCGCGCACGACGATGTCGCGCGTCTCGGCCGTGTCGCGGATGCCCGAGAGCACGACCGCCCCGCCGTCGCGCAGGATGAGGATCGCGGGGAGCGCCTGGCCGAGACGGCGCAATCGATCCCAGGAGAGGCGTACGAGCTTGGCGCCGAGATCGATTTTGCGCGCGACCTGCACGAGGTGCGCCGGCTTGATCCCCTCGGAACCGGGGGCGGCATACTGGATGAGCTGCATCTCGGTGTAGTCGAGCCCGTGAAAGCGGGCGATCGCCGTCAGGCAGGCGATGCCGGACAGGCCCGGTTGGGGCGAGGCAACCGTCGATTGAGGCGGCGCAATATTCATGTTCGATTGTGCGGGTTTACCCCGCGAGTTTGTACGATTTCCGACGCATCAGGTCAAAGGCGGTCGGAACCAAAACATTAAGCTTTTCCGTTCGCTGGGACGAAATCTTGTGCTTCAAACCGCCGCAACCTTGCCGAACCGCCGCAGAAGGTAGTACATGTACTACAGATCGAGGATTTAAGCCATGAAGGCCGTCAGTGCCCGTGATGCCAACCAAGGGTTCTCCGAACTGCTTGCGTACGTCGAGCGCGGGGAGGAAGTTCTTATCACAAAACGTGGAACACCGGTCGCTGTTTTGTCGCCCTACCGCCCGCCGGCCATGACGCCGGAGCGGCAAGCCGCCATCGCGCATGCGATAGAGGTGATGAACAAGGGCCTTCCGTGGGGAGACGTCGGGCCGCCGTTTACCCGTGATGAGATGCACGAGCGGTGATCGTCACCTTCGATTCGAACGTCCTGGCGTACGCGACTGCACCGATACTGCCGGCGAAAGTAGAGCGTGCGCGCGACCTGATCGCCCGGGCTATGCAAGGCGGCGAATGCTTGTTGCTCCTCCAAACGCTGGGGGAACTCGCCTATGTGGCGATCCGCAAGGCGAGAATGCCGGCGGACGACGTCCGAAGGGTTATCGACGCCTGGCGCGCCGTGTTGCCGGTGCACGCGGCCGAGCCGGGCGACCTCGCAGCGGCACTCGACGCGGTAAAAAATCACCGCTTCGCATTCTGGGACGCCATGATGTGGGCGGCCGCGCGGCGTCTGGGCGTGCGTTTTCTGCTCACCGAGGACATGCAGGACGGCTTCGCCCTTGACGGCGTGCGCTTTATCAATCCCTTCGAGCCGACGAATGATGATCTGATCGATGGAGTTCTGCCGATCCCGTAGGCCGGATGTGGGCCCAGTGACAGCCATCTATCTATCAGGTGGGAGAGGGGGCTTTGCCCCCAAAAACCCCAGCGCTTCCCAAAAACGACATTCCACGTAAGCACGTTGAATGACCCTATTTTCCCTGTTTTGGCGTACCGCAGTTACGACGAAGCCGCCGGTAACAATGACCAGAAGCCCGGTGAGGACGACCAACAGTCGATCCGTGACCTTCGCGCTGTGATCATCAGCGAACTTTGTGCCCTCGGACTCTGTGCCTCGCTCGGGCCGAGGGCCGGGAGGGCCTGCGGCGCGACGAGCCGCCGATCAGGGAAGGGGCTGCCCTGGGGTGAGGCGCTGCCGCCCTTTACCGGCGAGGAGATGCACGGGCGGTGATGATCCACCGCGGGCTCGTGTAATCTATTGATTCAATTTGTGTTCGGCCCCTCTCCGGCTACGGTCGCCTTGGGCGACCGGTCGTGCTAGGGAGGGGCGGGCCGTGAATCGCACTGGGGGAGCGGACCGCATGCAAGCCGCCATCATGAGCGCCGGCCGCGGGCTACGCGTCGGGGTCGTTGGCGTTGGCGTCATGGGCAGCAACCACGCCCGCGTGCTTGCCGAACTGCCCGGCGTCGACTTCATCGGCGTTGCGGATCCCGACGTCGCCCAGGCGCACTCGGTGGCGCAGGCGCTGGGCTGCGCCGAGTTCCCCGAATTCACGAGCTTGCTCGATGCCGGGGTCGACGCGGTCACCATCGCGGCGCCGACCCATGTGCATCATGAGATTGCGCTCGCCTGCATCGCGCGCGGGGTCCATGTCCTGGTCGAGAAGCCGATCGCCTCGACCATCGAGGAGGCGCGCGCCATCGTCGCCGCCGCACGCCGCGCCGGCGTGTTGCTCATGATCGGCCACGTCGAGCGCTTCAATCCCGCCGTGCAGGCGATCAAGGACGCGCTGCGCGGCGAGGACATTCTCTCGATCGCCATCACCCGGGTGGGTCCGTTCCCGCCGCGCATGTCGAACGTCGGCGTCGTCATCGACCTCGCCGTGCACGACATCGACCTGATCCGCTGGTTCACCGATTCAGAAATCGTCGAGGTGCAGCCGCAACTCTCGAGCGCGGTCGCCGAGCGCGAGGACATCGCGCTGCTGCAGTTCCGCACCGCTTCGGGCGTGCTTGCCCACATCAACACCAACTGGCTCACGCCGTTCAAGACGCGCGACGTGCAGGTCGCGACGCGCCGCAAGTACGTGATGGCGAATCTGCTCACCCGTGAGGTGACCGAGTGCTTCGGGTTCCAGCCCGACGGCGCCTATTCCATGCGGCACCTGCCGGTCGGCCACGCCGAGCCGCTGCGCGCCGAGATCGCCGCGTTCGTGGCCGCGGTGCGCTCGGGTACTGCCCCGGCGGTGACCGGGGAAGAAGGCGTCGCGAGCCTCGAAATCGCCATGCGCTGCCTGCGCCCCGCGCACGCGGAACCGGTGCGCAAAGGTCCGCGCCGGGTCGCGGGCTGACTTTCATTTCGTTGCACCCGATGAATCAGCAGCCGCGCTTTGCGCCGATTCCGTTCGTCGACGTCGCCGCCCAGCGCCGCCGCCTCGGCGCGCGCATCGATGCGGCGATCGCGCGGGTGCTCGCGCACTGCCAGTTCATCATGGGGCCGGAGGTTGCCGCGCTCGAAGAAAAGCTCGCGGCTTTCTGCGGCGCGCGGCACGTCGTCGGCTGCGCCAGCGGCACCGACGCGCTCTTGCTCGCGCTCATGGGCAAGGGCATCGGGCCGGGCGACGCGGTGATCTGTCCGGCCTTTACCTTTTGCGCCAGCGCCGAGGCGGTGGTGCTCGTCGGCGCGACCCCGGTTTTTGCCGACATCGACGAGGCGACGTTCAACCTCGACCCCGCGGGCCTCGAAGGTGCGCTCGCCGCCGCCCGCCGCGCCGGGCTCAAACCCAAGGCGGTGATGACCGTCGACCTCTTCGGCCTGCCGGCCGATTACGACGCCATCGCCGCGCTTGCCGCCGCGCACGGGCTCGCGCTGATCGCCGACGCCGCGCAGTCGTTCGGCGCGATCTATCGCGGGCGTAGCGTCGGTGCGCTCGCGCCGGTCACCACCACGAGCTTTTTCCCCTCAAAGCCGCTCTCCTGCTACGGCGACGGCGGCGCCGCGTTCACCGACGACGACGACCTTGCCGCCGTCATGCGCAGCCTGCGCGTCCACGGCCAAGGCGCCGACAAATATGACAACGTGCGCATCGGCATCAACGGCCGGCTGGACACGATTCAAGCGGCCGTGCTGATCGAGAAACTCGCCGTGTTCGCCGAGGAGCTTGCCGCGCGCGAACGCATCGCGCGCCGCTACGGCGAGGCTTTGCGCGATCTCGTCATTATCCCGCGCGTGCCCGACGGGCTGACCTCGGTGTGGGCGCTCTACACGATCCGCCTTCAGGCGCGCGTGCGCGATCGCGTCATGGCCGCGCTCGCCGCCCACGGGATTCCGACCGGCGTCTATTACCCCAAGCCGCTGCACCGCCAGGCCGCCTACCGGCATTATCCGGTCGCCGGCAACGGCCTGCCGGTCACCGACCGCCTGGCGGACGAGGTCCTGAGCATTCCCATGCACGGCTATCTCGACGAAGGGACCCAGGACCGCATCGTCGCCGCGCTGCGCGCCGCGCTGGGGAAGTGACAAACTTCGCGCTCGCTCTCAGGATGACGGCTGAACGTGTTGCACTGCCGGCATGGAAGTAAAAAACTGTAAGTCCGTCATCTACTTCCATCCGTGCCGCGCGAGCCACGGCGCGGCGATGTTGAGCGCGAAGGCCCATAGCGCCCGATGCGGGAAAATGAAGCTCAAGCCCACGGCGAGGAGCGACGTCACGATCAGCAGGACGAGCGAGGCGGCGCGCTCGCGCAGATGGTGGCCGTGCTCGATCTCGGGGGCGAGCGCCATCAGCCGGAACGAAACCGCCGCGACCTGGATGGTGTTGGCGGCGTGGAGCCAGATCGCCGGGGCAAAGGCGGCGAAGCGCCTGACACCATGGTCGAGAACGGCACGCAGGTGATGAGCAGGAGATAGACCAGCCACCACACCGCATATTCGCGCCCGAAAAATTCTCCGCGCGAGCGCACCTGAAAGGTGGAGAGCCAGCGCAATCCGAGCACCATGAAGCTGATGGCGTAGGGTACGAACTTCGATGTGAGCCCGCGCAGCGCCGCGAGCAACTCGGCTTCATCGTGCGGGCGAAACTCCTCGGGCAGGCGCACGTCGAGCACCAGCAAGGTCATGGCGACGGCGAATACGCCGTCGGTCAAGGCGTCCAGGCGCGTGCGCGGATACATGATGTCCCCCCAACGAGCGCGTGCATTTTATCGCAAGCATTGCGCAAGCGTCAGCTCGGGACCCCCAGAAGCTTGCGGAAGTGCACCACGCGTTCGGTTTCGGCAAAGCCCCAGCTGCGATGGGCTGCGTGCGAGGCGAGATTTTCAATGAGGGCATCGGACCCGATTTCGCGAAATCCGCGCGCCGTTACGAATGCCTCGATGTGCTTGACCAGAAGAGCGCCGATGCCGCGGCGCCGGAACGGCGGCTCGACCCAAATCCCTTCAAGAAACGGGACCGGACGGCTGTCGCAGCCGTTGGCGAAGGGACGAATGGAAATTTCGGCAAAACCGGCTGCGTCGCCATCGTCCGTTTCGACAATGAATCCCCAGCCGGAAGCGCTGCCGAGCATAGCGTCGATATCCTTGGCATGGACCTCGGCCGCTTCGCCGGGCCACAGCGCGGCACGCATGCGGGCCCAAACGTCTCGGTCGTCGGGACTCATTTGTCTCACCGTGAATGGCATGGCGGCGACATCCTACCGTTAGGCGCTAGCCCCGGGCGCGCTTTCTCTCCATCATGGCGGCGCAGACTTCAGCGAACGGCCGGGGAGGGCCCAATGACCGAGACCGAGACCTACCGCAAAGGCGTGGAAATCCGCCGCCAGTTGCGCGGCGATACGGATTTTGCCGCCAACCAGCGCGCCTACGACCGCGATCCGGTGATGAAGAAGTTCATCGACGTCGCGACCGAGACCGTGTTCGGCGCGCTGTGGGCGCGCCCCGGCCTCGACTTCAAGACCCGCACGCTGATTTGCGTCGTCTCGGACGCGGTGAGCGGGCGTCATCCCGAACTCGACATCCACCTGCGCTTCGCCCTCAAACAGGGTTGGAGCGAGGACGAGCTCACCGAGGTGCTGCTGCATCTCTCGGGCTACATCGGCGTTCCGCTCATCCGCGAAGCCATGCTGGTCGCCTCAAAGACCTTCGCCGACATGAAGGCGGAATCGAGCAAAAAACAATAACGAAGCGGGAGTGAACGATGAAGTTCGGACTGAGCACGGTCACGCGCGGAATCTTCTCCACGCGGGAGAGCTACAAGGCCGTGGCGGTCGCGGCCGAGGGCGCGGGCTTCGATTTCCTCTCGGTGAGCGACCACGTGGTGGTGCCGGCGAAGCTCAAATCAAAATATCCCTATACGGCGAGCGGCGCGTTTGCTGCGGCCGATGAGGGCTATTGTCTCGACCAGCTCGCCACCATCGCGTTTCTTTCGGGCTGCACCGAGCGCCTGCGGCTGCTCGCCTCGGTGATGGTCGTGCCGCACCGGCCGGCGATGCTGACCGCGAAGATGATCTCGACCATCGACGTGCTCTCGAACGGCCGGCTCATTCTCGGCGCCGGCGCCGGCTGGATGGAGGAGGAGTTCGCGCTGCTGGGCGCGCCGTTCAAGGAGCGCGGCGCCGTCACCGACGAATATCTCGCCGCCTTCCAGGAACTGTGGACCAAGGAGGCGCCCGCCTACAGCGGCAAGCACGTGAGTTTCTCCGACGTGCTGTTCTACCCGAAGCCGGTGCAGAAGCCGCACCCGCCCATCTGGATCGGCGGCGAGAGCGCGCCGGCGCTACGCCGCACGATCCGCTTTGCCGACGCCTGGTATCCGGGCAACAACAGCCAGACCATGCCGCTCGACACGCCGAAGCGGCTTGCCGCCGGCATCGGCCATGTCCGCAAGGCGTGCGAGGCGGCCGGACGCGACCCCGCCACCATGGAGGTCGCGCTGCTGGTGCAGAATTATTTCGAGTGGGAGCCGCACAAGATCGCCGACGGCTCGGCGCGCCGGCTGTTCACCGGCAGCGCGGCCGACATGATCGACGACGTCGGCGCGCTCGAAGCCGTCGGGACGGGTTACCTCGCGCTGCGCCTCGGTGGCGAGACCGTCGCGGACGCGGTCGAGCGCATCGAGCGCTTCGGCGAAGAGGTGATCGCGAAAATGCAGTAATTGCATCCATGCCCATGCGGGGCGGCCATTCCCGGATTGCGCGCTGACGCGCTCCATCCGGGCTACAGGATCACGCTGCATGAAGCTCATCCAGTTCCGCGCGCCCGGCCCGCCCAGCGTGCTGCAATACCTGGACGTGCCGGTCCCGGAGCCGAACTCGGGCGAAGTGCTGATCCGCGCGCATGCGATCGGCGTCGGCATTCCGGACACGCTGATCCGTGCCGGCACTTATAGTCATATGCCGCCGCTGCCCGCGACGCCGGGAACCGAAATTTCCGGCGTGGTCGAAAAGGTCGGGGAGGGCGTCTCGACGCGGCGGCCGGGCCAGCGCGTCTACGCCAGCGCGCGCGAGCGGCCGCAGCGCGGCGGCCATTATGCCGAATACGTTGCAACGCCCGCGGATGCGACGTTCGTTCTCCCCGACGGCGTCGATCTCGACGCGGCGGCCGCGCTCGCCAATTATCAGGTCGCCTATCACATCTTCAACGATGCGCTGCGCCTGCAGCAGGGCCGGAGCGTGCTCATTCACGCCGCCGCGGGCGGCATGGGCAATGCGCTGATCGACCTCGCCAAGGCGGCGGGACTTGTCGTCATCGGTGTCGCCGGCGGCGGCGAAAAGGCGCGCTTCGCCCGCAGCCTCGGGGCCGATCACGTCATCGATCGCAAGGGTGAGAACGTCGCCGCGCGGGTTGCGGAGATCACCGGCGGCCGCGGCGTCGACGCCCTCATCGATCCGGTCGCCGGGCCCACCATCCCGGGCAACCTCGCGCTGCTCGCGCCGTGCGGCGTGCTCGTGATCTACGGCGGGCTGGGCGGCAAGGCGCCGCTCGATCTCGAGCAGACGCTGCGCGCGCGCGGCAATTCGCCGGCGATCAGGCATTTCACCATCCACACCTGGGACCGCCTGGTCGAGGAGCGCCGCGCCGGCATGCGCGAGGTCATCGAGATGCTCGCCGCCGGCAAGCTTCATCCGCGCATCCATGCGGTCCTGCCGCTCGCACAAGCGGCGCGCGCACACGAAATGCTCGAGAGCGGCGCGGTGCTCGGCAAGCTGCTGCTACGGCCGTAGCAATGGCGAATGGCGAGTAGCGAGTGGCGAATAGGGAGTAGTGAATCAACGCGAGCCGAGATTCCATTAGCCATTCGCCATTCGCTATTCGCCGCTGACGCTCGCGCAAGCTAACAAAGGGAAACGCCGCATGCACTCATATTGGGCGGAACTGATCGGGGTCGCCGCGGCATGCGCGACCCTCTATGCGGCCCACGCCAAAACGATCATCCCGCTGCGCATCGCTGCCGTCGCGGGAAATTTCCTGGCGATGATGTACAGCCTCTCGCACGGCACCTATCCGACGTTCCTGCTCAATGCGGCGCTGCTTCCGCTCAACGCGGTTCGCCTGCACGCCATGCGCAAGCTGATCCACGACACAGATGCCGCCGCCAAGGGCGATTTGAATGCCGATTGGCTGCTGCCTTACACACGCCCGAAGCATTTCAAGGCCGGCGAGGTCATGATGGCGCGCGGCGATTACGCCACTGCGGCCTATTACATCGTCGCGGGCGAGGTTGAGATCGTCGAACTCGGGCAGACCTTCGGCAAAGGCAACCTGCTCGGCGAAATCGGCCTGTTCGCTCCCGACGGACGCCGCGGGATGACGATCCGCTGCAAAACCGACGTCGAGACGGCGCGCATCGACTACGACCGCTTCAAGGAATTGTACTTCCAGAATCCGCAGTTCGGGTTCAACCTGCTCCACCTGATCGTCGCGCGGCTGCAGGAAAGCCGCATGCCGGAGCGCGCGGCCGCGTTGTCGTGATGATCCTCTCGGCGGATGGGCACCGGCCGTATCATTTGGGCAACACCGATTTGAAAATCAGGCCGCCGATCAGCCGCGGCGCCGCCGCGCGTGCCGGCGTTAACCGTTTGTTAACCATCCGGGCGCCCCATCAGGCGGTATGCTGATCAGGGGGCAACCATGCGACATCTCGACGAAGTGATCATCCAGGTGCTGATGGGGCTGGGCTTCGCGTTGACCATGGTCGTGTTCGCCATGGGTGCTTTTTTCTAAAGCAACATCGTAGCCCGGATGCGGCGCCCGCCTTTGCTTGCTGGCGTGGGCTGACCCGGATTGCGCGCTGACGCGTTCCATCCGGGCTACCGGCCTCGCATGGCCGCGCGCCGTTGCGCGGCCTAAAGCGTGATGACTTTCCTTCGAATCGTCATCCCGCTTTAGGTTCTTGCTTGAGCATGATCTTTTCCGAAAACCGGTACCCACTTTTCGGGATCATGCTCTAAAATCCGCCGGGATTCGCGGCCTTCTCACCGAGGGGCGCAACGGGCGGCGCCGACGGCCGCAGGCCATGATCGATCGCATTCTCACCGTCGGCGGCTACACGCTTCTCTCCCGCATCACCGGGTTCCTGCGCGACGTGGTGATGGCGGCGGTGCTCGGCGCGGGTCCCGTCGCCGACGCCTTTCTGGTCGCGTTTCGCCTGCCCAATCACTTCCGCGCCATCTTCGCCGAGGGCGCCTTCAGCGCCGCGTTTGTGCCGGCCTACGCGCGCATTCGCGCTCAAGGCGGCCCGGATCCGGCGCGCCTGTTCGCCGAGCGCATTTTCACGCTGCTGCTCGTGACCCAGCTCTTGCTGCTCGCGCTTGCGGCGGCGTTCACGCCGGGAGTGATCCGCCTGCTCGCGCCCGGCTTCGAGAGCGATCCCGGCCGGTTTGCGCTCGCGGTCACGCTCACCCGCGTCACCTTTCCGTATCTCCTCGCGATGACGCTCGTCTCGCTTTACGGCGGCATGCTCAACGCGCTCGACCGCTTCGCGGCGGCGGCCGCAGCGCCGATCCTGCTCAACCTTTCGATGATGGCGACGCTCGCGCTCGCCGCGTTCTTTCCCAGCGCCGGCCACGCGGCCGCCTGGGGCGTTTTGATCGCCGGCGTACTCGAAGTGGGGCTCCTTGCAGGCGCCACCGCGCGGCTCGGCGAACTGCCGCGCCTGCGCCGCATCGCCTGGGATGCCGACGTGAAGCGTTTCTTCACCGCGCTCGGCCCGGCGATCATCGGCTCGGGCGGCGTGCAGCTCGCGCTCTTTGCCGACACGATCATCGCGAGCTTCCTGCCGGCCGGCGCCATCTCGGCGCTTTATTATGCCGATCGTCTCAACCAGCTGCCGATCGGCGTGATCGGGATCGCGGTGGGGACCGTGCTGCTGCCGGAGATGTCGCGCCGCATCGCCCAAGGCGATGAGGACGGCGCGCGCAACGCGCAAAGCCGCGCGATCGAGTTCACGCTGCTGCTCTCGCTGCCGTGCCTGGTCGCCTTTCTGATCATCCCCGACCTGATCCTGCGCGCGCTCTTTGCCCGCGGCGCCTTCACGGCGGCCGACGCGGCCGCCGCCGCTGCGACGCTTTCGGCCTATGCGATCGGCCTCGTGCCGTTCGTGCTCATCCGCAGCATGGTCGCCATGTTCTTTGCCCGCGGCGACACCGCGACGCCGGTCAAGGCCGCACTGACCGCCGTACCCGTGAACATCGCGTTCAAGGTACTGCTGATGGGGCCGCTCGCCCAGGTCGGGCTCGCGCTCGCCACCACCATCGGCGCGTGGATCAACTTCGCCCTTGTGCTGTGGTTCGGCGTACGTCGCGGCTACCTGCGGCGCGATCGCGAGCTCGCCCGCGCGCTCGTGAAGCTCGCCGCCGCCGGCGCCGCCCTCGCGCTCGTGCTGTGGCTTGGACAACGCCCCGCGCTCGATCTCTTTGCTGCGTCGGGGCGGTGGCGCGATCTCCTGGCGCTCGCGCTGCTCGCCGCCGTCGGCGCCGCCGTCTACGGCGGCGTCGTGCTTGCCTTGTTCGGCCGCCAATGGCTCGCGCGCCTGCGCCGCCGCCGCGCCGCCGCGAGGCGGTCGCTGTCCGAGCCGCAGGTGCCGGTTGATTAAGCTGGTGCAACTGAGAGATTTTCGCGCCGCTGACGCGCCGCAGGTCAATCGTGTGGCGCTCGTCGCCTTCGAGGAGTTCAAGTCCCACCATTCCGATTGGCCGGCCATGACGGCGGCGGTCGGTCGAATGGCAACACTCGCCGAGAAAGGCGAAATCATTATCGCCGAATGCGACGAGAAGTTCGTCGGTGCGTCCTGGCCCTTCAAGAGCCCCGGCCGGATCTCCGGTCGGGGTTTCTGCCTACCGATCGCTCACCAGCCGCTCGCGGATGCGCGGCAGATGCTCGCGGCCCCAGTAAAGATCGCCGTCGTCGAATAGATAGCTCGGTACGCCGAACACGCCGGCCGCTTCCGCCTCGCGTTGGATCGTTTCCAGTTCTCGCCGGCCCTCTCCCACAAGGAAGGCGACAAAATCTTTCGTATCGGCGCCGCATTCCTCGATCACCGCGGCCAGAGCGTCCGTGTTCTCGATATCGAGCTCGCGTTTCCAGAAGCGCTCGAATACGCGGTCGTGATACGCGCGAAACACGCCGCAGTGTTTGGCGTAGAGCATGCCAATGTTGGCGCGGCTCGAGTCGAAAATCTTGCGCGGACCGCGCACGACGACCCCGCGCCGGCTCGCCTCGCGGCGGCAGTCCATGTAGCTGTATTTGACCCGCCGCCATTGATGGGCATTACGGTTTTGTTCCAGCACTTTGCCGGCAGGGTCGAGCGTGGCACTGCCGAGATAGGCGGGAATGTCGAGCGTGTAGGGCAGCCATTCGAGGGCTGCGCCGGTCTCGCGCTCCAGCGCGTAGACGGGGTCCTTCGCAAGATAAGCGTATGGGCTCTTGTAATCGCTGTAGATTCTGATCGTGTGCGTCGTCATGTTTGCGGCCTCAGGCGACTGTGCGATCGTTGCGGCGGCACAAAAGCGGGCAACGGGCGATCATGACGAACCGAAGCCCTTATCGGCCCACTGACAGAACGGCCGCGCCGCAAGCGAGCTATTGTAGTATTCGGCGCGCCCGGTAACCTCGGCGCCGATCCAGGGCGGCAATTCCAGGCGACTATCCTCGTGCGGCAGCTCGACCTCGGCGACGATCAACCCGGCGTTCTCGCCGGCGAAAACGTCGACCTCGAAGGTCGCGCCCGCGCAGGGCACCACGTGGCGCACCTTTTCGATGACCGCCCCGCAGCGCAACGCGATCAGCGCTTCCGCGTCGGCGACGGGAATCGGATACTCGAGCTCCAGGCGGCGCAGCTCCGTGCCGCGCGATTTGATGGTGAGCACGGCGGAGCGATCGCCCTTGACGCGCACGCGGACCGACGCGTTGCCCTCACACGTGAGGTAGGCTTGGCGAATGTGCGCGCGGGAGGCGGCGCGGCCTCGCCAGCTCTCGTCTCGCACCAGGAATTTGCGCTCGATCTCGACGCCCACGGGCGGCTCCTCGTCGTTGCGCGCCCAGCCTACGCGCTGAACCTCGCGGCGCAACCGCGGCGCCGGGGCGCGCGGCCTCGCGCGTTTGCTTCCCCAGCGACCATGGGCGTCGCGCGATGACTTTCGTCTTCGTGGTCGTCGGCTGGATCTTCTCGCTCTGCCTGCACGAGTTCGCACATGCGGCCGTGGCCTTCCTGGGCGGCGACACCAGCGTGCGCGAAAAGGGCTATCTCACGTTCAACCCGCTGCGCTACGTCGATCCGATCGCCTCGCTGTTCGTGCCGCTGGTATTCCTCTTGCTCGGCGGCATCGGGCTCCCGGGCGGGGCCGTCTATATCGACGCCGGCCGGCTGCGCAACCGCTGGTGGGCGTGCGCCGTGGCGCTCGCCGGCCCCGCCGCCAACCTCGCCATCGCCGGCGTGCTCGTGCTGGTGCTCGCGAAGACCCCCATGGCCCGCAACGCCGCCGCGCCGGCGCTCGCGTTCCTTGCCCTGCTGCAGGTGACGGCGTTAATCCTCAACCTGCTGCCGGTGCCGCCGCTCGACGGCTACCGCGCGCTCTCCCCGTTTCTTCCGAAAAATCTGCGTATGACCTTCGACCGCTGGGGATCGGTGCCGCTGTTCATCCTGCTGCTGCTTCTCTGGGTCGCGCCGCAGGCGTCATCATGGTTCTGGATAGCGACCTTCCGCGTTGCGGGGGCGCTCGGCATTCCGCTCGGGCTCGCCGGACTGGGGCTGCGGGATTTTCGAATATTCGGCTAAGCCGGCCCGCTACTTAACTCTGCGCCGAGGCGCCGGTGCCGCCCGGCGTGCTTCGGCGGCTGGCCGACGCCGAGGGCGGCTCTTCATCTTCCGCGTGCCCCGTTCGATCGGCGAGCTCGGTCCAGCGTTTCGCCGCCGTGAACAGGGCGGCCCGGACTTCCGGGATCACCGACGCCCGCATCGCGGTCAGGCATTCCTCGGCATATTGCCTGTATTGCGCAGCGGTCGTCATGGCTCCCGGCTCCGATAGTGTCTTTTGACATAGCCCGAACGTGCGGCCGTCACACTTGTTCCCCAATTCGCCCTTGGCGGATGATCACAGCCGCGCGACGCGGGGAGGGGGCATTGACTGCGGCGATTTATTTTCCGCGGGCGGCGGCATGCAGGTTCCACAGCACGCCGGAAATGATCAGGGCGGCGCCGGCGAACACCATCGGGTCGAGCGCCTCGCCGTAGAACGCCCAGCCGATCAGCGCGATCAGGGGCAAGCGCAGGAAATCGAGGGGATAGACCACCGTCGCGTCGCCGTAGCGGAAGGCGTTGGTGAGGCACAGGTGCGAGGTGAGCCCCGAGACGGCGACGCCCAAGAGCGGCAGCAGTTGGCCCGTGTCGAGCTTGCGGACGAACAGAAGATCGCTGCCGGCAAGATTCATGGGCAGCTGCATCGCGTTCATCCAAAACAGGATCGCGAAGGTGGTTTGCGAGGCGGTCAGCCGTTTGGTGGTGATGGCCGAGGCTCCGAACGCGACCGCGGCCGCCAGCACCAGGAGCGAGGCGGGCTGGAACCCTTCCAGGCCGGGGCGCGTGATCAGCAGGATGCCGGCAAGTCCGAGCACGACGACGCCGATGCGGCTTGCGGTCATCCGCTCTCCTAGAATGAGCGCGGCAAAAAGCGCGACCCAGGCGGGCGTGGTGAACTCGAGTGCGAATACGGTCGCGAACGGCAGCAGGGTGATAGCGAGCGCCCAGGCGAATTGACCGGCGAAGCTGAGCACGTTGCGCGTTGCTTGCAGCCAAATCTGGCGCAAGGTCAGCTGCAGGCGCAGCTTCGGCCCCGCCAGCGCGAGCGCGGAGAGAACCAGGAGGCCGGTCGCGTTGCGGATGCTGAGAATTTCGAAAATGCCCAGCACTTTGCCGAGTGCGCGGATGGAAAGCGCCATCGCGGTGAACGACAGCAGGACGCCGCCCATCCACATGAGCACGCGTGCAATGCTGTATTGCGTCGCGGGCGCGCCGTGCCGCGCGCCGGAATGCGTCGCCGCGCCCGCGGACGAACGAATTTCGGAAATCGGCGTTACTCCGCGTCGGGCTGGTTTTCCGGCCGCGCCCTTTCGAACGCCGGCAGCTGCTGACACGCTTCCTCGGCCGCGACGATCTTGGGAAAGGCGTCGAGCGGGACCTTGAAGCGCTTGGCGTTGGCGACCTGCGGCACCAGGCAGACGTCGGCGAGCGTGACTGCCGGCCCAAAGGCGTAGGGAGCGGGCGCGATCATCGTCTCGATCGCCGCAAAACCTTCCAGGATCCAGTGGTGATACCACGCGCGCACCGCGGCCTGATCGTGCCCGAGCGGATCGCGCAGATAGTTGAGGGGCGCGAGATTGTTGAGTGGGTGGATGTCGCAGGCGACGATTTCGGCAATGGCGCGTACGTGCGCGCGGCTGCGCGCGTCGGGCGGCAGCAGCGACGGCTCCGGGAAAGTCTCCTCGAGATAATTGATGATCGCGAGCGACTGCACCAGGACCTCGCCGCCCGGTAGCTCCAGCGCGGGAACGCGCATTTGCGGGTTGACCGCGCGATATTCCGCGTTTCTGTGCCGCCCGCCGTCCTTGAGGAGGTGAATCGGAACGATGTCGTAGCCAACTTCCTTGAAATTGAGCGCGATCCGCACCCGATAGGCGGCCGAGGATCGGAAGTATGAGTAGAGCTTCACGGCGCTTCCTCTCGCTTTGCGGATCGCGGGACCATGACGGAAGTTTCCCATCGGCGCAACGGCGCGGCTGTGGGGGGGCGCCGTCCGCATTGACATTGTTACGCCTGCAACTAACGTCCCGGGACCCAGCAAAAACATCGGGAGGAGCGTCATGAGCACCCATGACATGCTGGAGCGCCCCGACGCTCCCGCGCGCGTGCGTCCGGCGCGACCGCAGCCGTCCGCTCCGCGCTACATGACCGGCTTCGGCAACAGTTTCGAGACCGAGGCACTGCCCGGCGCGCTGCCGATCGGGCGCAATTCGCCCCAGCGGGTCAACTACGGCCTTTATGCCGAACAGCTCTCAGGCTCGCCCTTTACCGCCCCGCAGGCGAGCAACCAGCGCTCGTGGCTCTACCGCATTCGTCCGAGCGTGCGGCACACCGGGCGCTTCCGGCGCATCGACAAGGGATTGATCCGCACCGCGCCCACGCGCGAAGACGATGAGCTGCCGATCGGGCAATTGCGCTGGAGCCCGATCCCGCTGCCGCAGGAAAAGCTCACTTTCGTGACCGGCCTGCGCACGATCACCACTGCCGGCGATGCGGAAGCGCTCGCCGGCATGGCGAGCCACCTGGCGCTGGTGACGGAATCGATGACCCGCGAGCACATGTTCAACGCCGACGGCGAGTTGCTCGTGGTCGCCCAGGAAAACGGCCTCGCGTTCCGAACCGAGTTCGGCGTCATCGAAATCAATCCGGGCGAAGTATGCGTGATCCCGCGCGGCGTCATCTTCCGGGTCGAGCTGACCGGCGGGCCGGCACGCGCCTACGTATGCGAGAACTACGGCGGTGCCTTCACTTTGCCGGACCGCGGCCCGATCGGCGCGAACTGTCTCGCCAATCGCCGCGATTTCGAAACGCCGGTCGCCGCCTATGAAGACCGCGATGAGCCGTGTTTGTTGTTCGTGAAATGGGGCGGGGAGCTTTATCGCACCGACATCGACCATTCGCCGCTCGATGTGGTTGCCTGGCACGGCAACTACGCCCCGTACAAATACGATCTACGGCGGTTCTCGCCGGTCGGCGCGGTCCTGTTCGACCACCCCGACCCTTCGATCTTCACCTGCCTGACTTCGCCGTCGGAAACGCACGGCACCGCCAACATCGACTTCGTGCTGTTTCCCGAGCGCTGGTCGGTGGCGGAGAACACGTTCCGCCCGCCCTGGTATCATCGCAACATCATGTCGGAGTTCATGGGCCTGGTGTACGGCGTCTATGACGCCAAACCCGAGGGCTTCGTGCCGGGCGGCATGAGCCTGCACAACATGATGCTGCCGCACGGGCCCGACGGCGACGCGTTCCGCCATGCCAGCAACGCCGAACTCAAACCGGTGAAGCTAACGAACACCTTGGCGTTCATGTTCGAAAGCCGCTTGCGTCAGCGCGTCACCAGGTACGCTGCGACCAGCGAAGCGCGGCAGGAAGATTACGTCGATTGCTGGGCCGGCCTGAAGAAACACTTCGATCCCAACCGGCGCGATCCCGAGTAGTATTCGGCACGCCGTCTCCCATTCGGGACAACGTCCAATGACCGCCGTCATCACCAAGCTCGATCACGTGCAGCTGGCGATCCCGCCCGGCTCGGAAGATCGGTGCCGGCCGTTCTACATCGGCCTGCTCGGCATGACCGAGGTCAGGAAGCCCGACATTCTCGCCAAGCGCGGCGGGCTGTGGCTGCGCAGCGGGCCGGTGGAAATCCATCTCGGCGTAGAGGCCGACTTCCGCCCCGCCCGCAAGGCGCATCCGGGACTGCGCGTCTCCGACCTCGATACTCTCGCCGAGCGGCTTGCCGAAGCCGGCTACCAGCCGAAGTGGGACACCGACCTTCCGCACATCCGCCGCTTCCACGTCTCCGATCCGGTCGGCAATCGCCTGGAGATCATCCAAGAGGCGAACCAGGCGGGCCACGCTTAATCACATACTCCCGAACAACTGGGTGAGGCGCTGCTTGATGAAGTGGCGCGCGTCCTCGCGTCTGAGGTCGCCGTGGAGCGGATCGCCGGCCATCGTCATGACACGACTTTCGATGCGGTCGACCGAAGGGCTGATCGCGCCGCTCTTGAGCGCTGCGATATGGGTCAATGCCGCGCCGGCGGTTGCCGGCAGATGCGCGGCTGCAATCATGAGGCTGTGTTGGAGATCGTTGACCTGCTCGCGCTGGGCCTGGGCGACCTCGATAAGGCTCGGCGTGTACATGGAAACCGGGATGTCGGCGGGATCGGGCCCTTGGTTGGTCGGCTGGGCGAGGGTGAGAGCCAAATCGAGGCTCGGCGCGTTGCGGTCACGCTCGGTGAGCGGGCCGCCCAGGCCGAATCGGTCGCGCAAGGTCCTGATGATCGCGGTGTGGTCGAACGGCTGGCTGCCGGGCGGCGCGCGCAGAATTGTTTTCGCCGGGATGTAAGGTGAAACCAGCACCGCGGGAACGCGCACGCCGAAACGGTCGAAGGCGAACGCCTGATCCGAGCGCGGCGGCGCGGGCTCCGGAGCGGTTGGCGGCAGCACGTGATCGTAACATCCGCCATGCTCGTCGCACGTAATCACGAGCAGCGTTTCGTTCCACTTCGGGCCGGCGCGCAGGCATTGGTAGACGTCGTAGATGAGCTCTTCGCCCAGGCGCACGTCATGCGGCGGATGCTCGTCGTTGGCCAGCCTGAAGTCGGGAAAATAGCGCGGCTCGATGAATGAATAGGCCGGTAATTGGCCGGTGGTCGCATCGCTCCTGAAGTGGTCGTAAAAATCGAAGTGATCGAGGTGGGTCCAAAGATTGGACAAGGTCAGCGACTGCGGGAAATCGGTGAAGTAGATTTTCCACGGCTCTCCCGCGGTCTCCAGACGATCGAAGATCGTCTCCATTTCGTAGGGAAAATGCGTTGGCTCGTTGTTTTCGTAGCCGTTGGCGGTGGCACAATGGACGAAGAATCGGTTCGGCCAAGTCTGGCACGGCGCCGACGCGAACCAGGCATCGGATACGGCGAACGAGGTTGCCAGCGTGCTGATGACTGGTACCTGGTCGCGCGAGAAGAAGTGCATGACCGCGCGCGGATCGTAGGTGAGGCCGGCATTGTCCGGCAGCGTCGCCTGGAACAGGTAGTTGGCGACAAAGCCGCTCATGGCGGCGGCCGGCGCGGGCGGGCGGTAGGTTTGGCTGCCGCAAATCTGCTGATTCATGTCGGTCCATTCCTCGCCCGGATCGGGGTCCGGGATGGACATGACCTCTTTGCTGGTGCCGCCGGGCGCGTTCCACACCGTCACCGGCGGTCCGGGCGGGTTGGGATTTGATTCGATTCCGGTGAGACCATTGAAATTCGCCGAAGCCGGATAAAGCTGGCCGAGCAAACAATCGAACGACCGGTTCTCGAGCATCAGCACGACGACGTGATTGATGTTGTTCAGCGAACCCACGGCTCTCTCCCCGGCGGATGCAAAACAGCCGTGTCTATCTGAAATTGAAGTCGGTGTAAATGCGTAGATCTTTTCCTGCGCTTGCGCCGCACCTCGCAAAATGGGCGATGCTTCCCATATCTGGCCGGCAACCGGAGGCACTCATGTTCCATTCGCGCTTCAACCGATTTCGGCGCCTGTCGCTCTTGGCCGTCGCGGGCGCGCTCGTCCTGTTTGCCCAGGCGGCGAGCGCCGCCGACGAACCGGATTTGATCTTCCGCAAGTCGACGGTGTTCAAATGGCTCACCCCCAATGACAAGCTCGCGACCTACGCGATCGACGATCCCGACGTCGACGGCGTCGCCTGTCACTTCACGGTGCCGGAACGCGGCGGCGTCAAAGGCTGGCTCGGCATCGCCGAGGAAGTCTCCGACATTTCGCTCGCCTGCCGGCAGGTGGGCCCGATCCATTTCAAGAACAAGTTCGCTCAGGGCGACGAGATGTACCGCCGGCGCCGCTCGGTCCTGTTCAAAAAGATGCAGATCGTGCGCGGCTGCGACACCAAACGCAACGTGCTCGTGTACCTCGTCTATTCCGACAAGCTGGTCGAGGGCTCGCCCAAGAACTCGACCTCGAGCGTGCCGATCATGCCATGGGGCTCGGAAGAGGTGCCCAAATGCGCCGACTGGCTCGAGAAGTGATGACGTATCGGTATTGGAGGCATGCATAGCCCAAAATTTGGGCTTGCGTTGCGGCGCGAGGAATCGTCTAGGATCACGGCAGGGCGACCGTCCTCGAACCGCCGTTTCCATGGATGCCTGATAAGGCAATGAGGCCTGCGCCGGCCAGCGCCCGGCCGGGGTTTGCGCCGACACGACCCATTCTGGTCACTTCGTTCACGTATCGGGCGTTTGCCAATTGGGAGCCGCTGTTCCGCCGCCTGCGCGATCGCGGGCATCCGGTTCATACGGCCCTGTTCCCGCGCATCAGCGACCCCGATCACGCGGGGTTGTTCGACATCGATTTTCCCAACGTGATGACGTGCCCGATCGATGCCGATTTTCGGACCTGCGAGAGGCCGGAACAGGCGGTCCTCTCGGACCTCGTCGCTTGGGTCGCCACCATGCGGCCGGACTTCGTTTTCATGTGCAGCTTTCATGGTGGGCCGGAAAGCCACATTCGGGCGGCGCTTTCGCGTCTGCCGGACCGGCCGGTGGTGATCGGGCTGCAGCACGGCATGAAGCACGATTGGCCGATGTTCGAAGGTCAATCGGATCGTTTCGACCTGTTCGGTGCGTTCGGACGTCACTTCCTGACGGAATGCTCCGACCGCTTCCGGCGCAAGATGGTCGTCATGGGCTTGCCCAAGCTCGATGCCATCGCCCGCAAGCCGGACGGCGCGCCGCTGCGCCGCGTGCTCTTTGCCGGACAGAACGAACCCGCGCCCAAGGAACTGGCCCGGTTGTTCGGCGCGCTGTCGCAAAGATTAGGCGCCGAGATCGTGGTGCGCGCGCATCCGGAACACCGCGACGCGTTTCGGCCGCTCCTCGCGCTCTTCTCCGCGCAGCCGCCCAGCGTTCCGCTCGGCGAGGCGCTCGCCGCAGCCGACGCCATGATTACGACCGGCAGCACGGTGGCGCTCGAGGGTCTGGCGGCTGGGCTGCGAGTCGCGGTGCTGCCGCGCCAGCACGGCGACGTCTATCAGCCGGCCGGCATCGTCGCCGCCGGTCTTAAGGAAGACGATCTCATCGCGGTGTTCGAGCGTTATGACGATCCCGGATTCCGCGCCGGCATCGCCCGTTTCCTCGAGGCGACGACCGGCGCCGCCGAGAGAGGACGGACGGAAATCGCGCTCGCCGCAATCGAGCGGCTGCGCGGTCGCGAGGTTGCCTGAAGCGAGATGACCGTCATCTCGCTTTGGGTTATTGCTGGAGCATGATCTTTTCCGAAAACCGGTACTCACTTTTCGGGATCATGCTCTACCTCGTGCACTCGATCGCGACGAGTTCGTCGCAACCGATGCCGCACGCCTGATCCTTCGCGTTGGCGCCGGTGATCTCCTCGTTGTCGACCTTGCGGAACGAGCGCGCCGTGGAGAAATCCCGCGCCTGGCAATAGGCCGTTGCCACCACCGAACCGCAGGTCGCCCCGGTGGTCAGGCAGCGGTCGACCCCGTAGCCGTCGGCATTGCTGGCCACGATGAACACACGGGTCTCGGTCTGGGCCGGAGCCGCGAAGGCAATGGCGCCGACAACGGCGCCGACGAAAAGCAGGACGCGCATGGCACGCTCGTTTTCTTGCGAAGTTCCCCGGCCGCGGAAGCTACGGCGCACCCGTTGAGAGTCGGTTAAGTACGTGTGTGGGCGCCCCCGTCCCACTTCGGGATTCAATTTCATGATTTCCCTTACCGCCGCAATCGCGATCTGGGCCGCCGCGCGATTTCGCCGGCGGGCGTTGCATTTCGGCAACGCTGAGTGGCGCACAGGCTTGACGAAAGGGGCGGAAATGCCCATTGTCCGCCGCCATGAACGGCCTTAACCGGATCTGCGGCATTTGCCCGGAGATTATTCGCTAGCGCTCACGCTGGCTGCGGCCGTCTTTTCCCTCGACAGACGAAACGGACGCCCGGCCAGCAGCCGGAGAACGTCCGATGCAGCTCAAGCTCTACGACACGCTCACGCGCGAGAAGCGGCCGTTCGAGCCGCTCGATCGCAACAGCGTGCGCATGTACGTGTGCGGCCCGACCGTCTACGACTTTGCCCACATCGGCAACGCGCGGCCGGTGATCGTCTTCGACGTGCTGTTCCGGCTGCTGCGCCACCTCTACGGCGCCGAGCACGTGACTTACGTGCGCAACATCACGGACGTCGACGACAAGATCAACGCGCGCGCGGCCGAGCGCGGGATCGACATCCGCGACCTCACGGAGAAGACCTACCGCGATTTCAAGGCGGACGTGGCGGCGCTCGGCTGCCTCGAGCCGACGGTCGAGCCGCGCGCGACCGAGCACATCGAACAAATGAAAGAGCTGATCGAGCAGCTCATCGCGTCGGAGAATGCCTATGTGGCCGACGGCCACGTGCTCTTTCACGTGCCGTCGATGCCCGATTACGGAAAGCTGTCAAAACGCTCGCTCGACGAACTGCTCGCCGGCGCCCGCGTGGACGTCGCGCCTTATAAACGCGACCCGATGGATTTCGTGCTGTGGAAGCCGTCGAAGCCGGGCGAGCCGGCGTGGCCGTCGCCCGCCGGCATCGCCGCGCCCGGCCGGCCCGGCTGGCATATCGAATGCTCGGCCATGGCCTGGAAGCATCTCGGCGAGACCTTCGACATTCACGGCGGCGGCATCGATCTCGTGTTTCCGCACCACGAGAACGAAATCGCGCAATCGCGCTGCGCTTTCCACACGCCGCTGATGGCGCGCACCTGGATGCACAACGGGTTCCTTCAGGTGGAAGGGGAGAAGATGGCGAAGAGCCTGGGTAACTTTATTACGATTCGGGAATTGCTAGATAAATTACCCGGAGATGTCGTGCGTCTTCAGATGCTGATGACGCACTACCGACAGCCGCTTGACTGGACCGAAAACAGTACCCAGTTGGCCCGCAGTGAACTTCAAGATTGGGCTCATTTGTTGCACCGTTATTACTCTTGGCCGAATGATGACATCCCAGTTGCTGTGTTGAAGGAGCTTGCGGACGACCTAAACACACCGAATGTAATAGCTGTTTTACGTGAGCAATACGTAGCTGCAAAAAAGGGCGGGCAAGGGGAGACGCAGCTTTTTGCAGCCGGGTGCAAGCTGCTAGGTTTTCGTTCTCTCGACAAGCCAGGAGTTTTTGATTTCGGTGTTTCTGCGCTCAATGTGGGCCAGCAAAGGTTATTTGATTATTCTGATGCAGTCGAGCGACTCCGAGCCGCAATCGCCAACGATGCCTCGGAAAAAGTCAAATCGGAATTACTCTCGTTTATCCGTAAAGATGGTCTTGATGTTCAGATCGAAAGGGATAGCTCGATAACGTTAGTTCGCGGCGATCGGAGCAAGTTGGACGCGCAAGTCGAAGGGCTAGTGGCCGATAGAAGGGCCGCTCGGTCCCGGAAAGATTGGGCTGAGTCAGACCGTATTCGGAATGAGCTGGCAGCTATGGGCGTGGAGTTGGAAGATAGAAAGGACGGCACCACCACCTGGAAGGTGAAACGATGAGCGGGAGGCACGCTCCGGAACCCTCTCCCCTCGTGGGAGAGGGTGCCGAGCGCCGTAGGCGCGAGGCGGGTGAGGGGGCCTTTGTTGTTGAAATCGAATTAAACGCAGTGGCGCGCAGCCACCCCTCACCCCGCCCGCGCTACGCGCGGGCACCCCTCTCCCGCAAGGGGAGAGGGGACGGAGCGTGCTGCTCGATCGGAGCGCAACAATGAAGCCCAGCGCGAGCGGATCGAGTACCTCGGTAGCGCGCGCGCGGGCGTTGCGCGTCGACCTGACCAAGGCTGAACGCAAGCTCTGGTACGCGCTGCGCGACCGGCGGTTTGCGGGATACAAATTTCGTCGGCAGGTACCGATCGGTCCTTATATCGCCGATTTCATCTGTTACTCGCCGCGGCTCGTGATCGAAGTCGACGGCGGACAGCACGCTGGCTCCGCACGCGATGCCCGGCGCGATCGCTGGTTCGCGCAAAATGGGTTCCGCGTGCTCCGGTTCTGGAACAACGACGTCCTACAGAACCTGGAAGGCGTTTGGACGGTCATTTTCGAGGCAGTTCAGCAAGCGACCCCTCACCCCGCCCGCGCTGCGCGCGGGCACCCCTCTCCCGCAAGGGGAGAGGGGGCGGAGCAAAAGCCATGAAAGAGCGGCTCT
>Ga0153928_1000308_pt1 | contig 25122 bp, 28 predicted proteins | sample TSNJ012MetaG_FD_106656 | JGI IMG/M metagenome (GOLD analysis project Ga0153928, IMG submission 106656) | Attine ant fungus gardens microbial communities from New Jersey, USA - TSNJ012 MetaG | ecosystem: Host-associated > Fungi > Mycelium > Unclassified | place: USA: New Jersey, Wharton State... | reverse complement strand
TTATAAGTTATAACCAATAAAACCACCACCATTACCGCTTCTCAAGGAACGGTGAATACATAAATTTGAACAGCATGACTATATCTCAAATAAGTACGACAAACAACATAGTCAATCGACTCCCTTTTTGTCATATATGCTTATTATATAAACATGAAACAGAAAGTACCATATTCTTTTCCCAAGTTAATTGTTGCAAATTGAAATACCTGTTCTACTGTTCGAGAACCTGGTTATTCACCACATTTTCCGGTATTCCATCCAGATATGCCCTACAGTTCGTCACTGCGATATCCAGCAGCCTCGCCCGGGACTCCTTTGGTGCCCAGGAAATATGCGGTGTGATAATGCAGTTTTTCGCATTCAGCAACGGATTGTCTTCCTTAATCGGCTCGACGGAAACGACATCCAGTCCTGCCGCATATACCTTACCCGCGTTTAAAGCATCAGCCAAATCCTGTTCCTCAATCAAAGGTCCCCGGGAATTGTTGAGAATGATCACACCGTCTTTCATTTTATCAATGTTATTTTTATTGATAATTCTTTCTGTGTCAGGAAGCAGCGGACAATGCAATGCTATCACATCAGAATTTTCAATCAGATAATCCCGAACATACCAAAGTAAGAAGAACTGCTCCTGAGACTTATCCCTAAATCCAGTTTGTCCTTGTTGGCATCGCCACATCCGCGTCCAGCACGATGGATTATGAAACAAAACAAGCTAAAAAAGACCAGCAGCCTCTGCCACTGGTCAATATAGATATTCATTACATGTTAGCCCGCAGGTTAAGTGCAATCTGTGCACTCTCTTCCAGTTCCTCAAGGCAATAAAACGCATCCAGCACATCCTTCCCGGGAACAACCGGACCATGCTGCTTCAACAAAAACCCATCACTTTTCGCCACTCTGTCTTTAAAAGCGTCAAACAGTTCCTTCGAACCAGGCGTTTCATATGGAATGAGCCCAACCGAACCCAATTTCATTTTCAAATACGGGGTATGAGCCGGTATAATATCATACTCATTTTCAAACTCCTGAAAACTCCATAATACTGAATAAATGCTATGGGTATGCACAACGGCACCAATCGCATCATCTTTTTTATACATCATAAGATGCAGTGGCCCCTCCTTGCTTGGTTTATTTTCAGATAAAATCCTTCCTTCGATATCCATAACCGCAAAATCATCCGCCTTCAGTCGCCCGAAACAAGTACCACTTCCGGTAATATATATCTTATCTTCATACTTAAAACTCAAGTTAGCACTTGATCCAGTGGCTTTATTTCTATCAAATAAAGTCTTTGCCACCCATATCGCATCCTCTGTATACTGCTTCAGACTCTTTTCCATTACACACCTCTCGCTGGAGACAACATCTTTATACTGTCAACAAAAAAATCTTTTTGCCCGAAATTTCCGGATTTCAAAACCAGACGAACATCCGGTTGATTCAATGGATACAATACCGGCACGCCAGGTGCAACACACTGTCCCACCTCATAGGAATGAAAGCCCAGCGCCATAGTGACGGCCCCCGAGGTCTCACCTCCGGCAATAATAAATTTTTTATATCCATGTGCAGCCGCCTTCTTAGCCAACGCAGCCATTGTACTTTCCAATAGCATGGCGATCTTATCCCGCCCCACTTGCTGGACTTCCTTAACATGATCCGATGTATCAGAACTATAAATTAATACCGTTTCTCCGGGATGAACACTCACGAAATCCCAAATATCTTCCCGTGTTTCTATTCCCTGGCTGAGTTTGATCGGATCTATTTTGTAACTGGGACCGCCTTGATTTTGATACAGTTCAATTTGCTCTAAAGTTGCTTTTGAACAACTCCCGGCCAGCAATATTGTTTTCCCTTCCACCGCCATGTCCGGAATAGCGCCTGGGGGGTTAGAAATAATATATCTCTTCGCTAATGATTCCAATAGCCCACTTCCACCGCTTAATAATTTCAGACCACCAAACACCTCTGCGATCCTGTCACCGTCTTCCGAATTTACAAAATCCGGGACAAAATAACTACGTTCTTTCGTGTTTGCAGTACACAGCGCCTGCAGGCTATCGGTATCACCTTTCATCCAATCAGATGGAACTACTTTACATGGATATTTACTCTGTGGTTTCATCAATTGTACGATGGAACTATCCCAAATTGGCGTGAGCGGATGGTTTCTCATATGGCTTTCATGTACCGGTATACCATCAACATATAATATACCATCCTTTACCGTTCGTCCATTCACTGGAAGTGAAGGACACAGCACACTGCAGGGTACATCGAGAGCTTCCAGCGCCGCATCCATAATTGGTCCGATATTACCATCCGGAGTTGAATCAAAGGTTGAACAATATTTGATATAAAATGTCTGAACCCCTGCATTTCTCAGCCAGTGAAGTGCCTGCATAGACTCCGCAACTGCTTCGTACCGTTCCTGTGTCCTGGTTTTCATGGCAATTACAATCGCCTGAATATTCTCATCTAATACCAGATCACCAGAAGGTATTCCGTTCCACAGAATCGTTCGCATGCCTCCTTTCACAAGAAACGAAGCCGCGTCTCCTGCACCTGTAAAGTCATCCGCAATGCATCCCAAAAGTAACATAATTCAACTCCAATCTGTCTTAATTTCGTTCAGGAAAAAGTACGACCGCCAAATACTCCAGATCTTCCGTTTCCTCATTTACAATACTGTGCCCGCTTCCCGGCAGGCACACATGTGTATCACCAGGCAAAAGTTTTACCGGGTTGCTGCCATCGTCCAGTACCGTTGCCACGCCGCTCAAAATATAGCAAACCTCCATCTCGGTTTTATCATGGACATGCCACCCCACACTGTGTCCCGGTTTTAATATGCCCTTTGCAAACAAACGTCCCGCTGTACCTAATACTTCCTTGCCAACAAGATGCTCAACCCGAAATTCTCCATTGCCCGCTTTCATCCGTACCATAATTTCTTGCGGGCACTCTTCTTTTCGCCTAATCATAATCCTGTTTCCTTATAAAAAATTGGAAGCTAAAAATGTCAGCCACACCATGTTGATTGCCCCGCCAATCCGGGAACAGATTGTAAGGAACGGCAGCAGCTCCATACGATTTGCCGCAGATAATACTGCCACATCGCCGGTACCTCCCATATCAGCCAAACCAAGGCCCGCCATAATGGAACCTTCCACAAAATAAAATCCGAAGGCATAACACAAAGTACCGGAAACCAATACCGTCACAATTACGCATGCAAGACATAAGAACAGAAATATCGGATCACTAAAGAGCACGATGATGCTGCTTAAGTCCAGCACCCCGAGAGAAATAGCACAGAGTGTGCATGGCGTCAGCACCTTTGCCATAAAATTGGTCCATGCCCCCGATGCCGAGCAAATATCTGCGGTCAGCACATCTGCCAGTTTAAGTGCTACCGCAATAATAATCATATACAAATAAAAATGCAGTCCCCCCGGAATAAACTTTGCCAAAATTCGGCCCAGGATAAAAACCCCGCAGGTTAATATAAAACCTGTCTGCAATTCCTTAAAAGTGGTGGTATTCTGGTCCTTGACCAGCTTTGTTTTATCTTCCTCCGTAACCTGCAGCTTTTCGTCCTTTCGCAGAATCTTGCCATCTTTTCCGGCAAACCCCTTAAAGATGAAATCGCTGTTTTTTCTGCCTATTGCCGCCAAAACACTGGCAATGACAATCGTAGCAACATTTGCCACCATAACGGCTGCTGTCAGCATCGTCAAAATGGAATCTGCATCGCCGCCGCCTTTCTGAGCATACACCTCTGACAAGGGAACTGCGGAAGCGCTCACTCCGGCGCCAAGAATCGGTCCTGCGATATACAAAATAGTTTCTGCAAAACCATACCCCACCAACATCCCAACAAAGCCTGATATCGTTGTCGCAAAAATGATTGTCAATATCATCGGAACTATAAATCTCGCCCCTGCGTTCACCAGCGTTTTTTTATCCATCGCCAATATGCTGCCAACCAAAAGTCCTGGAACCAGAAAAGAAGTAAAATCATATGTACTGAAAAAGTTCTTTGAGATACCGGCTATCGATTGCGGCAGCAAGCCCCAAAACAGCAGCAGAGATGGCACAAGAACTGCCAAAATCGTACCAGCACCATATTCTTTCAATACAGGTATATGGTCACCGAGCCACATTACCCCGACCCCCATAACAAGACAAACCGCAAATGCACCACCCATATTATCCGGGACAATCTCCAGCTTAACTCCTGCCAGAATGATAATAAAAATAATTCCAAACAGCCACAACGGCATTCCACTGACATTATACTTTGATTTCATAAGTACCCCCTTTATTCGTGATGGTTATCACAGCCAAAATTCTTTCGCTATCTGATACTTTTCCGCCTGCTCCCTGCACTCCTGAATCACTTCAACAGGATAGATTATCCCATTCGCTTTCGCCTTCTTCTGGCTGATCGCTTCCAATTCTCCAGGTACATAAATTTCTTCAACACCTGCAGCCTTTTTTCCATTTTTTAAATAATCAACGGCATCATCCATGCGCTTTTTGAAATCGGTTAAATTATCAATCGCATCAATATTGATGCACTGGAACAAATGCCCTGAATTCTGTACTTTTTCCGGCTCCTCATACAGATCGATAATCTCTTCGCCAAAACTCGAGCCATTTAAAATTGCTGATATTATCGCATTAATAAAGGTTAATCCGTATCCCTTATAACTGCCAAATGGCTGCACTGTCCCCCAATATGCTTTTTCCGGGTCTGTCGTCGGATTGCCGTCCAAATCAAGCGCCCATTCGCTTGGTATCGGAGAATTGGTCTTTCTTGCCATGACAATTTTCCCCCTTGCCACAACACTGGTCGCCATATCCAGAATGATGCTGTCTTTGGTTTCGCATGGCACCCCCATACCAAATGGATTGTTTCCCAGCTGGCGTTCCGTTCCGCCCCATGGCGCCATAATATTTACACAGTTGATTGTCCAAACAAACCCAATCATTCCGGCATCTGCCGCCATCTGCAGATAATGTGCACAAGTTCCAAAATGATTGCTGCCGGTTATAGAAACGGCAGAGGTTCCATATTTTTTCGCCAAATCAATTGCCAAATCCATACTATAGTTCCCTACCACCATCCCCATGGCATTGTGACCGTCAACTAAGGCTGTTGCTCCGAATTGTTTTATCACCTCCGGCCTTCCATTGATGCTGTTCCCACCAAGGCGAAAGCGCTCCAGATAAATACCGTTTCTCTGTATACCGTGTGAATACACACCCCTCGCATCTGCCTCAACAAGATGCTCAGCCACACTATGTGCATCCGCTTCATTCATACCTGCCGCCTGGTACAGCTCTTTTTCAAATCGGTATACCTTATCTATTGGTATCCTTATTTCTTCATTAAAATAATAATCTGCTTTTGACATATAACCCCTCCTTGTAGTTGTGTATTCTCCATGTATACTTGGTGTATTTATTATATCCTTTTCATAATGCAAAGTCAATATGGTTTGTGTAAAATTTTATTTTCTTTTAGTTTACAAATCCGAATTGATAAATTATACTAAATACAATGAATGGAGAGTATAAAATGACAACAAAAAATTTAAAGATAAAAGCTTATACAACATTAAAGCAAAAAATACTAAACAATGAATTAAAACCAAATGAATATCTGGAAGAAAAAATGTTATGTGAAATGTTAGGCATCAGCCGCACCCCCATACGTGAAGCGATAAGCCTTCTCGTTCAGGATAATCTGATTCAGGTTATCCCCCGTAAAGGAATATTCGTTACCGGGATTACAGTCCAATCATCCCGTGAACTGTTTGAAGCACGACATCTGCTGGAACCGATTATTTTAGAATTAGCGTTTAAAAATCTCAATTTTGACACGCTGGTTGAATTTAGGGAAAAATTCCTTAACGCTCTGGACAAAAAAGACTATCCGTTACTGCATGAGCTGGACTATGAATTTCACAACTACATCACATCCTGCTGCAAAAACTCCTTTATGATAAAGATAATGAATAATCTATCTGACCATTTCCAGAGAGTCAGGACCCAGGAATTTTATTCCGAAACCCGAACTGAAAATGGCGCCAGGGAACATCTTGAGTTAATTGAACTCTTTATCCAGGGAGATTTAAATCTGTCAATTGAGCTTTTACAAAAACATATATCAAATACAGAATTTTATTATTTCCGCAGTATTATTGAATAATTACGGATAGGTGCCTGTACTATTGACGAATCCGTCCGCCACCAATAAACGCCAAAGTAATTTATACTTTGGCGTTTGGCTCTATTCTGTAATTCCACCAATATCCTGTGAATTGTGCATTGCTTCTTACAATATCATAATAAATTAGCCAGTGCCGCTAACCAATCAAGCTCACTGCATCCGGTATCTTCACAAGCGAATTTATTTTAATATATTCCACAGCTTTGAACGGCTTATATGCAATCTTTCAGCAGTCCTTGTCCGATTATTATCCTCTTCTTCCAATACCACATTGATAACGTTCTTAGTTATATCCGCCAAAGTGCCTGATAAAACTATGTTTTTATTCTTAGAATCGGCAACGAGTGCTTCATACTTTTCCACTTCATGCTTAATACATTCGCCGGACAAATAAAAGCTGTTGGTTCTTTTCACTGCCCTGGCAATCACCAATTTCAACTCCATATAATTTCTTTTCCATCTGTAGGACTTAACAAATTCGGCCGCATCATCCTCAAGACCAATTACATTTTTGCCATATTTCAAATTGCATGCAGTGATAAATAGAATAATCAAATTTATAATATCATCGGCTCGCTGATAAATCGGCAGCAAGGAAATAATTGTTGTATCTTCACTATTAATGATATCCTGCAGAAAAAGTCCCTGTCCCCCTGATACATTTCTTGTTTCCAAAGAAATAATATAACGGTACTGCTTTCCTGAACAGAGTTTTGATAACTCCCTGCCAAGCACCATTGTCATGTACTCGGTATTTTTCATGAAAATGGTGACACCATTCACAAACGCTGCCGGCGGCAAACAATCATCCATATATTTTAACTCTTCACAGCTCAGTTTTTCAAAATCCAGAGAAATAAAAAAATCATGGGGTGCTTCACTATTTTTAAAAATATATTTCGCAAATTCATCGGCTTCCACTCCGGCTTCCACTTCAATAATCACATTACATCCTTTTTTTGCGGCAAGCTGCGCATCCGAAACTGCATCCGCCATATATTTACGCTTTCCATAAACAATGTCCGGAAGATAATATCTGACATCAGACATATTGAATATCTTGATTCCATCGCCGCCTGAATTCGCTGCCGGTTGCTCTTTCATATAAAATGCCATATTCCGTTTATTGTCAACACGAAAAGAACATCCACAGAAAAAAACGTTTTCCCGTCAATATCCTTTTTTATGCATATTTTATCATTCTCCCCGCAAATTCGTCTGCACAGCCCTTTTGCTGCCGTAAATAAGGCATCATTGGACTCGCTCCTGAAAATCACGTCCTCCTTTTCATCAAACACCACCGTATGATATCCGCTGTTTATGACTACATTTTTAAGCATCTTGATCTCGGTCAGTTTTTTTTCATAAGCTAAGTAAATTCCTACCGCATGTGTTATTGCAGCCTGGATACTTTCTTTGCCGGAAGTTATATGAATCCCTCCCAATCCGATTTTTTCTGCCATCTGAACCGCAAGAGTGCCTCCCACAATCAGTTCATAACCCTGACTTTTCAGACTGATAACAGCTTGCTGAATATCCGTTTCCTCATGCGCTTCGATAATTTCCGTGCGATAGTGAAGCAGACTGCACATGACCTCAGCCCCACTTGTCATACTCTCAAAACCAACGATTGCAAATCACCGGTTTTTTTCCCAAAGCACTGGAAGAAGGCATCTATCAGTGGTACAAATTCATAAGTAAAATCGGTATTCCGGCAATTCTGTTCAGTATCGGTTTTGTATATACCGACATTGGCTCAATTATTGAAAACTTCAGCCTTGTATATGTTCTTCTGGTTCTCGCCACGGTCGCAGGCGCTGTGATTGGAACCTGGGTGATTGGCGGATTGCTTGGTTTCTATAAGATAGAGATTTCCTTGGCGGCCGGACTTTGTATGGCTAATATGGGCGGCTCCGGTGATGTCGCTACACTTGGGGCAGCAGACCGGATGGAATTAATGCCATTTGCACAGATTTCTTCCCGCTTGGGCGGAGCATTGATTATCATAATCAGCAGTTTTCTGGCTCCCCTTATTGGTATGGGACTATAATATGTGGTTTAGCCAGAAGGAGGAGAGATGGCAACATTACTGGTTATTGCAGATGACTTCACCGGAGCTTTAGATACCGGAGTAAAATTTGCGGAAAAAGGCGCATCGGTTTTAATTTTTCAATTTCTTTTCCGGAACCGGCACAGCCAATTACGGCGATCTCCGGATCCTGTTCCAGCTTTTCCTTTGTGTCCTCACGGATAATCAGATATAAAAGGTCTGGCAAACTTGCCAGACCTTTTTTCAATTCCAATCAGGAGCAAGAAGAAATTCACGGATATTCCAATGCTTTATACCATCCCTGCTCATATCAAATTCATCGTATGATACAACATACTTGGGAAAATTATCCCGAACCTGATGATATACCCCAAATTCACGCTGGATCGTTTCCTCGGATGCAAGCAGGTAAGCCGACTGAATATATATCTTCTGATTCTGCTTCTCACCAATAAAGTCAATTTCTTTCTCTCCTACTTTTCCAACCGTAACCTTATACCCTCGCCGCAGTAACTCTATAAACACGATGTTCTCAAAAACGAGGTTGATATCCTTCATATTTCCGCCAAAAACAGCCTCTCTGATTCCGTGATCGGCAATATAGTATTTCTCATTGACAGTAAGGATCCTCTTTCCTTGCAAGTCCTGCCGGCGAACCCGGTAAAACAAAAACGCATCCTCACAAGCCTTGATATAATTCAAAATTGTCTCCGGCGCGACAGTGCGCCCTTCACTTTTAAGGTATTTTGAGATTGCCGTAGCCGAAAAGATTGTTCCCACATTAGCGGTAATATAAGCAATGATTCGCTCCAGCAGATCAACATCCCGAATATTGTTGCGTTTCACAACATCTTTTAAAACAACGGAATTGTAAAGGTCTTGTAAATATTGGCGGCATGGTTGTTCCGCGTAACGGAGATTGCGCAGATACGGCATCCCACCATCCGTCAGATATTTTGTGAACATCCCCCTGGAATCAACTTCAGGAAAAACCGTCTGATACAGTTCAGAAAACTCCGTAAAGGAAAACGGATAAATTACAAATTCCACATACCGCCCCGCAAGATACGTCGCCAACTCTCCCGAAAGCAGCTTGGCATTTGAGCCTGTGATATAGATATCACAATCAAATTCAACCCGAAAAGAATTGATGCACTTTTCCCAGCCGACAACCTCTTGAATCTCATCGAAAAACAGAAAAACTTTTCCTGCAATTGAAGAAATGCGATTACTGATTTCTTTGTGTAATGCTTCGGCAGAACAAAGATGTGCATTGCGGAAATTTTCAAAGTTGATGGAAATAAACTGATTTTCACTCACATGGTCAGCAACAAGTTCTTTCTTGATTAAACCCAGCATGACCGACTTTCCGCTACGGCGAATTCCTGTTAAAATCTTGATTAGTTCGTTCCCGATAAAAGGGCGAATTTGGCTCATGTATAATTCCCGATTAATCATAAAGTAAAAGACCTCCTTTTCTGTATCTACAAAAACATTAGCACAGATATAGTGAAAATTCAACTAGAACATATCATTTTATAAGTTATAACCAATAAAACCACCACCATTACCGCTTCTCAAGGAACGGTGAATGCATAAATTTGAACGGCATGACTATATCTCAAATAAGTACGACAAATTCAGCGCCCGGATCAATGTCACAATTTCTTTCGTCCGGCTGCAGCCAAATTTTCGTAACAGGCTTTTTATCTGGGTTTTTACGGTAATCATCTCCACACAACGGATCTGGGCGATTTCCCTGACCTTTTTTTCTTCCAGCAGCAGGCATACCAGATCCCGTTCGGCAGCGGTCAGCTTTGATACGTTATGCACAAAGAACAACAGGCTTCGCTCCGAAAGCTGAAGCCGTTTATATTCATTCATAATTGTCATTTGGATCTTCGATTCCATAATCGGCTGACCGGCATAAGCTGCTTTAATGTGGTCGATCACATTTTGATCCGGTCCGCCCTTAACGATATAATCAACTGCTCCCGTCCCCATTGCGGTAATAATAATTTTTTCCGTTTCATGAGCAGTCAGGTAAATGATCTTTTGATCCGGCCTCTGATCCCGAATTCTCTCAGTTGCCAGAATGCCGGCATTCATCGTTTCCATCTCAATATCCATCAAAATAATATCAGCATCCAGGCTAAGAGCTAATTTCTCAATTTCTTTCCCGGAGCCGGCACAGCCAATTACGGTGATCTCCGGATCCTGTTCCAGCTTTTCCTTTATGTCCTCACGAATAATCGGAAAATCATCGGCAATCAATACCTTTATCATCATTATCTCCCGGTTCTCTGTCACGCAGCTCACACTTTGGTATTGCAACAAAAAACTTGGTTCCTTTATCTTCGGTACTTTCCAGCTTCAGCATGCCCATATGGCTTTTAATAATCTGCCGGACATGATAGAGGCCCATCCCCCAGTTATAATTCGTATTTTTTTTGGTATAGAACGGATCAAATATCTTCTTCTGCGTCTGCCTGGACATCCCTCTGCCATTATCATTGATCTGAAAGGTAACATACAGGCGTTCATCATATGCTTTTATTTCCAGCTCCGGATTCTCCCGCCCCGCTTCAACAATCGCCTCGTGTCCATTGATGGCCAGATTATACAAGGCCTCACTCAGATAAGACATATCTGCCAGAATCCGCGATTGGGCTGTGACTGTGGTTTTTATCTGTCCGCCAGGATACTTTTCATAAAATCGTTTTACGGTCCGGCCTACCAGCTCTTCCACATCCACCGGTGTTAAGGTAATATAATTAGATTGAACACTCTTATGTAATTCCTCCATGCGTACCAGCATATTGCTGCTGATATCGGAAAGCAGCCCGGAATATTCTTTCAGCAGCCTGACATCCGGATGTTCTTTTTCCAGTTCTGCTTTTAGCTTCTCGCTTAAAATGCGGTTAGACAGCATCTGGTTTTTCATCCCGTGAACAAAAACCGAGATTCCTTTACTGGCCGCATCAAACTTCTTTTGGATCATAATATCGCCTTTTACTTCTTCCTGCTCCAGTATCGTATAAGTCCGTAAGCTCCAGAAGCCAAAGCAGCCAAACAGAGTTGTCAGCACGGACAGGAATATCCACCGGCTGGTCGCCCCTCCGGCTGTCCCGAAATAAAGCAGACCGCCCAGCCTCATATACTCCGCTGAATACATCTGATATACCTGAATCGGATCCTGGCGGAAATAAAAGAAATACATTACCCCAATGGAAATTAAAAAACCCAGAATGAAGCGAAATTGCTGTTTGCAGTACGGAATCGTCATACTCCGGTATTCCTGCATCAGTAAAAACAGGGCCGTCAACAGGTAAGCAAACATCCAGAACAGCGTTCCATTGATCACCACCAGCTGCAGATAAGCTGATGTTTTTCCCAGATTCAAAAAAATCGCCGGGTAATACAAAATTAAAGTCAGTACCGGCAAACACATAATCGACAGATCATATTTTTTAAACCGCGCAATTTTCGGATGCATCGAATAATTGACCGCTATCATCAGTAAAAATCCGGGAAAGAGGGTTCTGCCAATGGCAATCAGATATCCCAGCTGCCGCAGTGGAAATATCATATAAGACAGTTTCCGCTGAATCCGGCTGTCAAAAAACAGCAGAAATTTCTGCCCATTCTGAAGACCGCCTGTTTTCGCCAGATAGATAATAATGCCGACAAACATACAAACAAAACTGATGCATAATCCCAGCATCAGTATCGTTTGTTTATTCCGCCGCAGCAGAGTAATTGCCAGCGATGATATAATCAGAAAAAACAATACGACAAACAGCATAGTCAATCGACTCCCTTTTTCACATAATACCACAAATAGAGGTATCCGGCAAATTGCCGGTACCTCCATACTGTTTATTTACTGTTTATTTATTATTTGCATCATACGCCTGCTGCATCACATCAAACAGGACATACTGATCAACATCCACCGGTTCGGTTAAACGTCCTGCATCAATAAATACTTTTTGCTGATTTTCATAATAGGAACGGACGGTTCCGTCTGCCAGTCCGGCTCCGACAATCTTACCGGTCAGCCAGTTCCCTTCTCCGGTGCACAAAAGCATGGTTGCTTCACTTACTTCACACTGCTTTGCCACCAGCGTTGCTACTTCATCAATATTGGCCCCCCGATAATCGGCAGCGTTTTGAAGGGCTCTGGCGAAACGGACCAGCAGCTCATGATTCTGCTCGGCATATTTCTTGGTTGTGATAAAGCTGGACGGGAACGTAACCTGATCCACATAATCCTGATTCGTGGCCAGCATCAGGCCTTTATCTCCCAATGCTTCCAGGATCGTTCCGGTTCCCGGTGACCAGGTGGCACAAGCATCTACCTTACCGCTGATCATTGCTGATACAATACCGTTTGCATCCATTTCTACCATCTCAATATCATCCTGGTTCATACCGGCTGACTGCAATGCCAGATTCAGGATAATTTCAGCTGACGTTCCGCTGGTTACGGCAACGGTTTTCCCTTTCATATCTTCAATACTGTTGACTCCTTTGCTCGTATTGGCAATCACGGCATCGGAAAGACTGGTACAATCAATCTGGAAAATCACGGCTTCACCTTCTGCACACAATGCATGAGCACCATGACCAATCTGCGAAATGTCAATGTCTCCTGATGCCATTGCCGCAATTTCGGCCGGACCGCCCTGGAATTCAACCAGCTCTACCTGCAGGCCCATTTCCTCAAAAAAGCCTTTTTCTCTTGCCGTTACCGCCAGGGACGCACTGCCCATATTGGGCATATAGGCGACTCGTAATTTGACGGTTTCAAAGGTTTCCGTCTGGGTTTCCTCATTCGTCTCAGCTGTAGTATCCGCTGCCGCTGCCGAAGTATCTCCAGCGGTTACGGCTTCCGTCTTTGCCTCCGTTGCCGATGTGGCTGCCGTACTGCCGCTGCATCCGGACAATGCTGCCATCAATAATGCTGTTCCCGCCAATAAACCAATTCTTTTCTTCATAATCTCCTTCTCCTTCTCCTTTACTTTCTTACTGCCAGATATTCCTGGTATACCTGTGACCATATGTAATTTTTTAAAGCTAAAAACTCGGGCTCCATTTTGGTTTCCTGGGTTCTTGGGTAAGGAATCTTAATATCCACGATTTCCTTTATTCTTCCTGGCCTGGCACTCATAATAATCACTTTCTGCCCTAAAATAATCGCTTCATCTACATCATGGGTGATGAAAAAGCAGGTTTTTTGTTCCTTTTCCCAAGTGTTTAAAAGCTCCGTCTGCAGCTGCGTCCGGGTCTGGGCATCCAGAGCACCAAACGGCTCGTCCATTAACAGTACCTGCGGATTTACTGCATAAGCCCGGGCAATCGCCACGCGCTGTTTCATACCGCCGGACAACTCTTTGGGGTAAGCATTGACAAAGCTCTCCAAATCCACCATTTTGATGTATTTCATTGCTTCCTGTTTCGCCTGCTCCCTTGGAATCCCCTGAAGATTCAAACCAAACTCCACATTCTTTAAAACGGTAAGCCACGGAAACAGGGCATATTGCTGAAATACAACGCCGCGTTCCGGGCCCGGGCCTTCAACCGGTTTTCCATCAACATAAACCTTACCGGAGGTCGGTTCCAGCAATCCGGCAATAATGTTTAAAAGTGTTGATTTTCCGCAGCCAGACGGACCAACCACAGTAACAAATTCATTTTCCTTGATCTCCAGGCTGATACCATTCAGCGCAATATTTTCACTGGTCCGGGTCTGGTATGTTTTGATTACCTGATCAATCTTTACTTTTACTGCTGCATTGTCTCCTGCCATCCCGTCAATTTCCTTTCCAAGAATCGTACCACCTGCTCAAATGCCAGGCCAATGATGCCGATAATCAAAATTCCCAGCAATACCGTTGCCATATCGTAATACCCCTGTGCCTTCTGAATCATCATTCCCAGGCCTTTGGAGGCGCCGGTCAGTTCGGCTGCGACCAGCGTCGTCAGGGAAGCAGAAAGCCCCAGTCTGGCACCAACCAGAATAAATGGCGCCGATGCCGGGATCACCACTCTCACAAAAATATCCCTGTCGTTTGCCCCTAATACCCTGGCCGCTTTAATCAGGGTCAGGTCAACATTACATACGCCCTGGTAAATCGTTACTACCAAAACCAGAAAGGAAGCAATAAAAATAACTATAATTTTAGCCTTTTCCCCTACTCCGGCACCGGCAATTACCAACGGAATATAGGCCAGCGGCGGAATATTCCGGATAAATTGAATCCAGGGTGCCAAAAGATTGCGAAACGGCATATACCAGCCCATTAAAAAGGCAATTGGTATGGATGCCACAAACCCACACAGAAAACCGACAATCACCCGAAACAAACTGATATAAACATGCGGCCACAGTGTTCCGTCCGTAACCTTATCAACCAGTTTGCCAAATACTTCCCATGGTTCCGCAAATACTACGCCCCCGGCCTCCGTAGAGGCAATCAGAATCCAGACCAGAAATGCCGAAACCACAGACAGCAGCATCCAGGCGTTTGAGGGGATCCGGTGAAGAACCGATGCCTTTTTCTTAGTGCTCATGTAATCTCCCTTCTTTCATAATCCATCTGCTCTGAGTGTATACCCAATCAGACCGTTTGAACAGGATGAAATTTCATCATACTCCTAAACCTGCTACATATTCAGTCAAGGTTATCGTAAGATCCGGATGCCCCCGCAGCAGCGTGACCGGAAATGCCGTGCTCACTTCCCCGTATGCGGCTCTGCGTACCACTGCCCGGTGCCAGTTGCGGAAAACACTTAGACGGATTTTGCGGGCATGAGCGATTTCATAGATGCCAACGGTTACACACTCCTGCGGCATATCCTCCAACGCTCCGTTAAAATCGCCGATGGCATTGGCCGCCCGGGTTTCCGGAGCAATCGTTAATTTCCTTGTTTTTTGCTGCATAAATTCGTCCGGGGTCAGCGTCTGATCTGCTTCATTAAAGGCTACATGTCCATTAATCCCAATTCCGCCAAACGCAATATCGACACCGCCTAACCGTTCAATCAAAGCGGGAATCTGTAATAAATGATCCGGGTCCGGAAAGATTCTCTGTTCCTCTGGCATGAGCAGCTCCGGTTTGATTTTTTCATAAACATTTCTTTCCATAAAGCCGCGAAAACTAAGTAAATGCTCTTTCGGCAACCATGCCCCACGATCATCCAGGTATTCATCCATATTGATAAACCAAACCTGCTTCAGGCTGATCTGTTCTGTATTTACCAATTCTACAAAGTAAGGATATTGGCCGACCGGTCCGACCGGACATATGATTACGGTTTTCTCATTTTTGCTGTTATGCAGCTTAATCTCTTCCGCCATTTGCCTGGCCATTTCCCGAAAAACTGTTTCGTTGTCCGGTCTGCATATCAATGTTATGTTTGGTGCTTTTAATAACTGTTCCTTATCGTACCTGTAATACTCGTGCTCCATGACAAAACCTCCGTTCTTCCGCATTATGCTTTCGCTCTATATATTATATTATACAACTCTTAGCTGGATCATAGGAGGTGGATTTTTTATCATACTATGGATGTGAAATTATAGTTTACTGCCTGTTATCTCTTTTCTATCTAAACCACCTGTTACTTTTTTATCTTTTTCGCATCATTATTGATGGATATGGAGTTGATTTTAGCTATTGATTTTTTATAAAAATAAAAGTATAATATAAGAGCCAAAATGGCAAAAAAAAACGAAAATGCCGAAATGGCTTCGCAGGGGTGACTCGTAATGGATGTGACGGTTTTACTTAATCGAATACAGGAGGATGTTTTTAGTAGGGCGGATATTTACAGATATGCAATAGGACTTGACACGGGGTTTCGAGAAACACAGATGAGATACCTTCTTGGCAGATTGCTGGAAGATGGTGCTATTGTACGTGTTGCCAGAAATTGTTATAAAAAGAATCAAAAATCAAAAGAAAAATTCATTTATATGCCCAACTATTCTGAAATAGCAAATGGACTGATTCATAATATGAAAAAGGATTTTCCGTTGCTGGATTTTCGAGTGTGGGAGCTCTGCTGGATGAATGAATTTCTGAATCATCAGATTGCACATAATAAAATTTTTCTGGAAGTGGAGAATGTTGGGTGTGAGTTCGTCTATTCGAAGTTTACGGAGGATTATGAAGCGAGGATACTTCTTAGACCAAGTACGAAAGAATTGTTTCTCTATGGAATTGATAATGGGATTATAATAGATCGGCTGATTAGCGAAAGCCCAAGAGGTGTTCCGATGTTTTACAATATATGTCTGGAGAAAATCATTGTAGATTTGTTTGCGAATAAGACATTGCAAAGCATGATTTCGCAGGGAGATTACCCGATGGCTATCACAGATATGTTTGATAAATATGTGATTGACCAGACCAAAATGTTCCGTTATGCCAGAAGAAGAAATCGAGCAGACATCATATACTATTTTTTGAAAGAGGAAACAGATGTAGAAGTACTGGTGGAGGTTTAAGATATGCTGAAGAAAGAAAATTTCACATTGGATCATATACAAGAAATTAAAGAAAATCGAAAAATCGATCCTTTTTTGCTGGAACGTACTGTCTATGCATTGGGATTGTTGGAATCTTTGGTGCGGGTAGACATGCCCTTTGTTTTCAAAGGTGGAACAAGTCTGATGCTGTTGCTTGAAAAGCCTGGAAGACTATCAACAGATATTGATATCATTGTTAAGCCCGGCACGGATGTCCGGCATTTTATTCATGAGGCATCAAAGATTTTCCCTTTTAAAAAATCACAGGAGCAGATACGCAAGGGAAAGAATAACATTGTAAAACAGCATTTTATGTTCTGGTATGACTCTCCGGTGAGTGGGAATCCTTTTTACATTCTGTTGGACATACTATTTGAAGCAAACCATTACAGTGCGTTTACAAGGAAGAAGATTAAGAATGACTTGATTCTGACAGAGGCACCGTATTTGGAGGTGCAAATGCCAAGTGTCGATTGTATCCTTGGAGATAAACTGACAGCATTTGCGCCACATACGACAGGTATTCCTTTTGGTGTGAATAAAGAGCTGGAAATCATTAAGCAGTTATTTGATGTGGCAAACTTGACAGAGGTATGCAGCATATTTTCAGATATTTACGATTCCTATATGGCTACCGCGAAATCAGAAATTGGTTATAGGGGAATTAATATTCAGGCAGAAGATGCTTTAATGGATTCGATAGAGGCAGCAGCATGCATTGCATCAAGAGGTGCAATACACCCGGAAGAATATTTGCTATATTTAGGTGGTATCCGAAGCGTTATGAACCATATTTATAGTGAGCGATTTTCCGGTGAAAGGGCAGCATCAATTTCCTGCAAAGTAATGTACATAGCAGCGTGTGTATTGAAAAATCACGAATTCCAAAGAATTATAGATGCCACAGCCTATGCCAGGGTGAATATTTCAGACAGCAGATTCAAGAAGTTGGCACCGCTGCGGAAATTGGATCTTGAAGCATATGCATATACAATAGAAACGGTGCGATTGCTGGATGAAAGTGCCGAAAAGTAGGGAGAGACTAACATTGATATCTGGAATTTGCTGAGCGACTATGTAGAATATGACGAGGCTCTATCACACGGCTCGCCTGCTTTCCGTCCTACGCTTAAACCTAACGTTACCGCTTCGGCTCCAAGGAACTGGAACTTTATAACCTTGTATAATATTCATCAGCTTACCAAAGCTTTGCAGAACTTCTTCCGCTCGCCAGGGGAAATCAGCTATGCTGATTTCCCAGCTCGCACAGAAAATTACATTATAACACCTCATTGCTTAAGAATTGCTAAAGCGCCGTACCTTTTTGGGGTACAAAAAAATCCGTCATATCAACACCTTCCAACTCAAGCAGTTTCACCTTAATCCCAATGCCCCCTGCATACCCCGTCAAGCTGCCGTTTGACCCTACAACCCGGTGGCAGGGAATCATAATGGAGATCGGATTATGCCCAACAGCTCCGCCAACGGCCTGGCTGGACATACTTTCCTTATTCATTTTGGCCGCCACCTTTTTGGCTATATCACCGTAGGTAATAACCTCACCATATGGAATTTCACACAGAATCCCCCATACCTCCTGACGGAATTCTCCCCCGATGGGAGCCAGCGGCAACTGGGAAACAGCCGGTTTTTCACCTGCAAAATATCGATCCAGCCATTTCTTTGCGGCGCCAAATACGGGCATATCGTCCTTTTCAGACATTTCTTCCGGGACGGTACCCCCATGATATTTTTGTCCTTCCATCCACAGACCGACAAGATTGCTGCCTTCGCCGTCACATGCCAACGTAAGCATTCCTACCGGTGACGGATATGTTGTTGAATAATACATCTCAATCCTCCTCACAAAGAATTCCAAAGGTTAATGGTTGCATAACTGCGCCACGGCCGCCACGCCTCCGCCAATTTCAGCAGCTCTTTCGAAGTGTAATCCGGAAGAGCTTTCTTAATGCCTGCATCCGTTTCAAGAAAAGCATCCGGCCATTCCATCGCACGCATCGCAATATACTGTGCCGTCCAACTTCCAATGCCGCGGATTGCCATCAGCTTTTTCATCTCTTCTTCCGGCTGGGTATAAAATTCAAAATCAATTTCTTTTTGCACGGCTGCCCGCGCCAGTTCATAGATTGTTTTCGATCTTGCTGCAATTACCCCCAGCGGGCCAAAATGATTTTCAATCGGCCCATCCAACGCCAGAATATCTTCCGGTGATGGGAAAATATGAGTTAACCCCTCGATGCCGGTTTGAATCTGCGTTCCATAATGCCCGACAATCCTGGCTGCCAATGTGCTTGCTGCCTTTACGGTGATTTGCTGCCCAAGTACAGCCCGCACCGCCATTTCAAAAGCGTTAAAGCTGCCCGGCAAACGAGTTCCTAAAACACAAAGGCCAGGGCGTATGTCATTCATGGATGAAAGCGTTTGCCAGACTGCCTCCGGGTTACAGTACAGATCAAACAAATGACGTACCCGCGCTAAAGCTTGTGGCAGTACCGGCAGCAAGGTTTCGCTTATTGTGACCGTTAAAGCATTCTTTTGCGGCTTATGGCCCACCCGCACCCAGCCATATACGTGTTTTCCTTCTGCGGTTATGAAATGGGCAGTGCGCATGTATTCACCGTTCTTCACAACATCAATACCCGTGATGCATCGTCCGGCGAGGAAGTTCAGCATCTCCTCCCACAGGTATGGCGGGCGGTATCCCAACGCTAAGGTCACATCGCTGCAGTGTTTTTTCTCTTCTGTCATCCGCTTTCGTAAGTCTGTGGGAGATAGGTTATAGTGTTTTTTGAAAAGATCGTTAAAGCGGCGCAAACTGCCAAATCCGGCTGCCATTGCAATCTCCAGAACCGGCAGATTTGTATCTGTGAGCAGATTTTTTGCAAGCAGCAACCGGCAGGTTTGCAGATACTGCACCGGCGACACATTGTATTCCGCCGTAAATACGCGTCTTAAATGTCGGTCCGTACAGCCAAGCCGCCCAGCAAGTTCTTCCAGGCTTTGCCCGCTGCCACAATTTTCTTCCAGCATTCTCGCTGCCCGGTAAACTAAAGTGGCAGCAGCGTCGGTAATCGAATTGCCGGGCGCAAGCTCCGGCCTGCATAACAGGCATGGGCGATACCCGGCTTGCTCGGCCGCCGCTGCCGTGGGATAAAATGTGCAATTTTCGAATTTGGGCTGTCTTGCCCGGCATACCGGGCGGCAATAGATACCGGTAGTCGATATGCCGACGAAAAAACGCCCGTCAAAACGTGCATCCTTTGCCATGAATGCCGCGTACAAACTGCTTTCGTTTTCCAGCATTATATTTTCCTCCTGATTTGGGATAACTCCATTATAGCACAATTCGTAAATAAATCTGGCCATTTTCGGACATGCTTTTTGATAGTCCTTAATTTGCAAATACAAGAAAAAGACACCTCCGAAGCAAGTGCCTTTCCGTTATAAAATGATATTCAGACTGCAACCTAACTCAAACAGGCTTTTTCTTAGCGTGTATAAAGCTATATATGTCAGTCAATTCTTCATCGCTCATAACCCTATAATGAATCCAACCACCATTTTCACCACATGGATAACGATTTGTCCAAAGCTCCTGCGCCTTGTGAGATAAGCCACTCAAAGCGTTTTCGATGGAATGAACTTGCTTATCGCCGATTTGAACGGTGACCGTAAATGCTCCTTTTTCAAAAAAAGCGTAGCATAAGTGACTGGATTTGTGGCTATATTTATAACCCCAACCGTAGCTGTTGCCAAATGGAAAGCGAATCTCCTTAGTCAAATGATATTGCGTTTGCAGATGTTTTTCCAAAGATAACAGACGTTTGTAGCTTTCACTGCCCAAATATTTCTCAACCTGTTCCATGGTCGGTTCATTATCTTTATCAAGAAGGCGCTCATACATTGACTTTACCACCGGAACCCACAATTCATAATCTCCATCCACACTTTCCGGAAAATACTCAAAATATAGATTGAGCTGCTCATTGGGCACATAGCCTTCGTTTGGAATGTCGGTAAAGAAAAATTCGCTCCACGCTTCAATAGCGTCTTTATCATGCGGGTAACAGGCTACTGCATATGTCGTTTTTGTAATGGTTTTGAGAATGGCATTATCGGGAGGCTTACATTCTCCACCTACCTCAAGCCCAAGAAGATAACCGTATTTTTCATGTCCTTGGGTATACCACATTAGTCCATAAAATCCTTTTTTGCTGCCATGTAAACTGAGTAAAACTGATTCCTTGTCATTATCAAAAAAATCTTTATACAGCTTGGAAAGGTCATCAGCGTTATGTGCTGCATCTGTTTCAACGACATAGCCACAAATATGGAGAGTATCTCTTTCAATGAATTTCATTTATTGTTCCCCCATCAATGCCATTTTAGATGTATCCTATCATAGTAAATACGACAACAGTGTGTCATATTTGAAAAATATTTTTCGCTCGTTCCAAAGAGGCTTTATCTATGACCCCAAACACCCGGGTAAGCTGGCTCTGCGGAGTAGCGTAAAGCTTACCGCTGTCCTCCAGCAGAATGTCTATCTCCTTAGTATCCTTATCGCGATAGTAATAAATAAAAGCTTCCCGGCCACAGTTCTGATAACTCTTGACAATCTCTGACACCACCAAAGAGGTGGGGGACTTCTTGCCAGATTAGGTTAAATCAACTACCCCCGCGTCTTTTCAATCATCTGGGCGCTCCATTTTCCAATGATTTGAAAGGCGGGCACAAGCTGTTCGCACATCTCTGTTGCGGAGTACTCAACCCGCACAGGCATTTCCTGATACTGTATGCGCCTGACAAGGCCGCTGTGCTCCAGTTCCTTGAGAGAGGAAGCCAACATGGTGTTGGTAATCCCATTGATTTTTCGCAGCAGCGCATTGTATCTTGTGGGTCCGTCCTTACGCAGCGCGCATAATATGGGGATTTTCCATTTTCCGCCCAAGATGTCCATCGCGTTTTTTATGGGACACGGCTCCATACAGGGGCAATAGCTTTCTTTACATTCCGTACTCATTTTTTTCTCACCTACTCCGAAAAATCTGCGTTATTGTGCTTTATCTAAATGATGGTATAATTATATCAGATAGCAAAACAAGAGTAAAGACGAATTTAGGAGTATAGAGGAACCGTGATAGAGAAAATCAATCTGGTCTATTTCAGCGCGGCAGGGACAACAAAAGCTGTATCAATCCATCTTGCGGAAAGCATGGGGCGAGAAATTAATGAATACGACCTGCTTCGGCAGCCGCCCAGGCAGCCCGTCGCATTTGAATCGGACGCACCGGCGCTTTTTGCCATGCCGGTATATGCCGGGCGTATCCCCGCCGTTTGCGCCGATGCGTTGCGGCAGTTCCGGGGCAGGAATACACCGACAATCGCCGTGGTCACCTATGGAAACCGCGATTTTGACGACGCCTTGCTGGAGCTTAAGAATATCCTCAGTGAAAACGGGTTTATGGTTGTAGCCGCCGCCGCTGTGGTGGCGCAGCACTCCATCTTTCCGCATGTGGCAAGCGGGCGCCCGGACGCAAGTGACAAACAGAAGATCGCAGCTTTCGGCCAGACATGCAGCGAGGCGCTGAACGGTTTTACAGACGCGGCAAAAATTTCCGTGAAAGGTAATACTCCCTATTGCAAACCGATGGCAATTCCCCTTCAACCGGCAGGTAATGCCCGGTGCAGCACCTGCGGAGCTTGTGTGAAGGTTTGCCCCACCAAGGCGATTATGGCGGAGAGTCCCCGCAAAACCGACAAGAGCCGCTGTATCACCTGTACGGCTTGTATTGCCACATGTCCCCAGAATGCGCGGGGATTTCGAGGTCCGCTATACGCCGTTGCGGGCAAGGGCTTCGCGGCTATGACGAAAACCCGTAAGGAACCGGAGTTTTTTACTTCAAATCATCAATTATAGGAGGAATCACAAATGAAAATGACAGTACTGTACCACTCCAAATCCGGAAGCACAAAACAGATGGCGGAGGTCATCGCGGAGGGAATGATGACCGTCGAGGGTACTGAGGCCAAAGTGTTTCCCATCGAGGAAATTGACGAGGCATGGGCGAAAGAAAGCAAGTGCGTGGTGCTGGGCACGCCGATCTATATGGCGAACGTGTGCAGCGCGGTGAAAAGCTGGCTGGAAGGCCCCTGCATGAAATATGGCTTTGCTGGAAAGATTGGCGGCGCGTTTGCTACGGCGGATTACCTGCACGGCGGTGGCGAGCTTGGCATTCAGACGATCCTTGATCACATGATGGTATTGGGAATGCTGACCTATTCCGGCGGCGGCTCTTATGGCAAGCCTGTGATCCATCTGGGGCCTGTGGCGTTAAAAGGCCATTTGGAAGAAAGCCGGGAAACGTTCAAGCTGTATGGGCAGCGCATGGCAACCAAAACGGCTGAAATTTTTTCATAGTCTGTCTCGGTCAGGAGACTAACCATTAGTTGTCAAAAAACGAGCTGTACCGCTTATCGGCACAGCTCGTTTTTTTGCCTGTTTGCGCTGCTGCAAGTTCCGAATCCAAATTTTTTCTATCATCTCATGTAAGCGTTCCGGGGTCAGTTCTTTCATGCCGGTATTTTCCGTACCATCTTCACAAAACGGTCATCAGACAATTTATCAAAAATCCTATCAATATCTGTCGCCTGTCCGTTTTGAACAGTGTTGCGAAAAGCTACCGTAACAGTATCATCTTTTGAAATGGCAATCTCTTTTATTGGATGCCTTGTAACAAAGCATCCTCGATTGCTTTTTTAACCGTATCGCTGGTAAGGGTGGCCCCCGATATAGCATCCACCTCTAATGACTGCGACCCAAGCACATCATGAGCAATCATTTCCGCTTGCGGTAAATAGGACTCTTTATGCTCCAGTATTTCGATACTCCTGATTTCATGACCGCTGACCTCAACCCTGACAACAGCGAACAGAATTTTATTTTGACAAATGCCAATGTATGTTCCGTCCTCCACCGTGTTCAAATCAACCTGCCCTATCTCTAAAGTGCGCGGTCTTAGCAATAAAGCAACTACAACGAAAGACGCCAATAAAGTAATGACAACGGCAATCGCAATATTTCGCGCTTGTTTGTTTTTCATTTTCCCACCACCTTTGCAAAAAACAAAAAGGCTGCAAACTATTTCTCGCTAAGGAGAATATAAGCTTGCAACCTTAATCCATCTTTCAGTTAACCTTAATTTAACCTTAATTTGTGATGGGGCTGGTTTACAATCCCGGTAAACAATATCTGATTGCCGCCGTCGTATGTATTTCCATACAGCACAAAAACAAAGGGTTTATTGCAATTCATTTCAAACGACTCTGTTGGTTCGGGCATAGCCGCGCCAGCTTCAACCGCCATCACCGTCACAGCGGCGGCTGTGGTACCCTTTTCGTCAACTTCAATAACAGCCTTGTGTACCGCACTTGAAAGCCAAACAGGTATATTTTCCTCAATCAACCCGCCTGTCAGCGGAGCGGCATCTTCGTCAAATAAGGGGCGGCGATGGTATTGGGGTTAAATTCCTTTATGATATCGGTAATCAGTCCCTCCGTGTTCTCGCTAGCCCATTTGTTTACAGCGTCCACAGCCTCACCGGAACTGAAATCCACGTTCATCACGCTGCCTCGGTAGTAATCCATAAAGACCTGCGCAAAATCTTTTTTGAGCGTAACATCATTGTCTACAAAGATTGCATTGGCGATTTTAAGCGGATCATGGTATGGTTCGTCATATTCCTCCGCCAATTTTTTATCTCTCTGCCTTGTTAAATCATACAACATACGGGAAGCCGCAATATTTATATCTTCCTCACTGATGCCGGAGGCGTTCAGCGCCGATAAAAGGCTGTCTTTGCTTTGCGCGTCAGCCGCATTGACCAACGCCGCAAGAGGAATCCATACTGAATAGGGGGAGCATACAAAGTTATCATTGCCGACATTCTCCGCAAGCGCCGCGCTTAATTGAAAGGCGAAATCATTGGCCCCGCCCGCAACCGTTGTAGCCGTGAAATCTTCCTCTCCATAGTCCGGTTCCAGCAGTTCTTTCGCAGTTAAGTTTATTATGTTAACTACACTTTTGTCGCTATTCGCTGTGGTGTCTGTTGCACATCCGGCTAACAACATCTCAATAAGTATGCCGGCCAACGCAGTAGACACTATTTTTGTTTTTTTCATCAAAGTCACCATCCTTTATAGTATACTGCCTTAACCACTAACCTACGGTCACGCACAGCTAATAATTTTACTGCTTAT
>Ga0153928_1000307_pt1 | contig 25171 bp, 20 predicted proteins | sample TSNJ012MetaG_FD_106656 | JGI IMG/M metagenome (GOLD analysis project Ga0153928, IMG submission 106656) | Attine ant fungus gardens microbial communities from New Jersey, USA - TSNJ012 MetaG | ecosystem: Host-associated > Fungi > Mycelium > Unclassified | place: USA: New Jersey, Wharton State... | reverse complement strand
CGTCCAACGCAAGCCGAGCCCGCGCTCTCCCGTACGATTGCCACCTCTATAAGGAACGTCATCTCGTGGAACTCTTCATCAACAAAATCAAGCACTTTCGCCGCATCGCCACCCGCTACGACAAAACCATCGCATCCTACGCATCCTTCGTCGCCGTTGCGGCATGTATGCTATGGATGCGATGAATGTCCACACAACCTAGTGCTGCGAACCCGAAGTTCGCACAACAACTGCCGCGAGTCCGATTGCGAACTTCGGGTTCAAAGCGGCACTAGAATCATAGAGTTGCTAGTGTCCTTCGATTCCGAAGTTCGCTACGAAGCGAGCCGCAGAATCAGGCGAACTTCGGAATCGGGACACTAGTCTACATCAGTCATCCGCGAACGGCTTGTGTGCGCGCAGACGCTTAAGGCCGGAACGGAGCTTCTTCGTCTCCAGCCGCGCGCGCCGCGCCGAGGCGGGCGGACGCGTCGGCCGGCGCGGTGTGGGCGGCGCCGCCGCGCGGCGGATCAGCTCGATCAGGCGTTCCCGCGCATCGCTGCGGTTTCGTGCCTGGGTGCGGTGGCGCTGCGCCGTAATCACCAGGACGCCGTCGGCAGTCATGCGCTTCCCGGCGAGCCGTTCAAGGCGCGCACGCACGTCGGGCGGCAGCGTCGAACGCGCGACGTCGAAGCGGAGCTGGACCGCGGTCGAAAGCTTGTTGACGTTCTGCCCGCCCGGCCCGGACGCGCGGATGAAGCTTTCCTCGAACTCGCGCTCGTCGATCGCGATGCTGCCGGTGATGCGGATCATGGGCGCTTTACCTCCCCCCGGAGGGGGAGGTCGGCGCCGAAGGCGCCGGGTGGGGGTGAATTGCACCCCTCGGCCGTTTCACCCCACCCCGCTTGCCTCCGCTTCGCTGCGGCAAGCGACCCTCCCCCTCCAGGCCCCTCCAGGGGAGGGTTAATCAGCCGCCCGAGCCGACCGCCGACACGTCTTTCGACGTCACCCCCTGGGGGCGGCCGACCACCGTGATCAGCATCTTGCTGTCGAGCAGGCGTTTGGCGACGCGTTGCGCATCCTCGCGCGTGACCGCGTCGATCAGGCCATTGCGCTTGTCGATGTAATCGATGCCGAGGTTGTCGAGCTGGATCTGCACGAGCTGCGCGGCGATTTTGCTCGATGTGTCGAAGTAGAGGCCGTACGAGCCTTTGAGGAATGATTTGGTCTTGGCGAGTTCCTGCTCGGTCGGCCCGTTTTCGGCGAGATTCTTCATCTCACGCTCGATGATCTGGAGGGTGTCGGCGGTACGGTCGGCGCGCGTGGCCGTGCTGCCGGTGATGAGCTGGGTGTGGGCGAGCGGCAGCAAGGCGGTCGACACGCCGTAGGCAAGGCCGCGCTTCTCGCGCACCTCGGTGTAGAGGCGCGATGACATGGCGCCGCCGCCGAGGATGTGGTTGACGAGATACGCGGGGAAGAAATCCGGATCGTTGCGGGCAACGCCCGGGCCGCCGAACATGATCACCGATTGGGGTACGTCGAGATCGACGACGATGCGGCGGCCGAGCCCCTGCGGGGGCTCATTGGGAACCGCGGTCAGCTCCGGCTGCTCCGGCAGCGCGCCAAACGCCTTGTCGATGAGGATGCCGGCGGTCGCCGCGTCGATGTCGCCCACCACCGCGATCTTGAGGCTCGAGCGCGCGAACACGCGCCGGGTGTAGGCCTTAAGGTCGGCGAGCGTGATGCGCGGCATCGAGTCCAGCGTGCCTTGCACCGGCCGTCCGTAGGGTTGCCCGGCGAAGGCGGTATGCCACCACACCTCGCTCGCAATTTCGCCCGGCGAGGTCGTGGCACGCCGCAGGTCCGCGAGGATCTGGGTGCGAATGCGCTCGACCGCGTCCTCATCGAAGCGCGGCGCGGTGAGCGAGAGCCGCAAGGTGTCGAACGCAAGGTCGCGGTTGGTGCTGAGCGTGCGCAGCGATCCGCGGAATTGGTCGCGGTTGGCCGTGAACGAGAGTTCGATCGCGTTGTCCTCGAGCCGCTGGTGGTAGGCCTTGGCGTCGAGGTCGCCGGCCCCTTCGTCGATGGTCGAGGCCACCAGATGAGCGACGCCGGCCTTGTCGGCCGGATCCTCGTTGGCGCCGCCGGTCATGGCGAAGTCGAGGGCGACGAGCGGTACCGAGGGCTGGTGCACCAGCCATGCCTCGATTCCGCCGGGGCTGACCACCCGCTCGATCGATGTGGCGCCGGCGGGCCCGGCGGCGAGGACGATCAAAGCTGCAGCAAACAGAACTCGGCGCATGTCGCCGCATCCCCCGTGAAGCGTCATGAGCGCTTGTCCTCGCTTTGTTTGAGATCGTGGACGAGATAGCCGGTGGCCGAGCGGCGGGCATCGAGCCAGTGCCGCGCTGCCGCGTTCACCGCCTCGGGCGTCACGGCGCGCAGCCGCTCGGGCCGGCTCTGCACTTCCTCAACGGTCGAACCCGTGGTGAGCGCGGAGCCGTAGAGCCGCGCGAGCGAAGCCTGATTGTCCTGGGCGTACACATAGGCGGCGATCATGCGGTTCTTGGCGCGCTCGATCTCGTCGGGCTCCAGTCCCTTGTCGACCACCTCGGCGATGACGCCGTCGATCGCGTCCTCGAGCTGATGCAGGCTCACCCCCGGCCGCGGCGTGCCGTAAAGGCCGAGGCGCGACATGTCGAGCGCTGCGTCCTGGTACCAAGCGCCGGCATCGGCCGCGACGGCCCTGCCGTCCACCAGCTCGCGATAAAGGCGGCTGGTCGAGCCGCTGCCGAGGGCGTGAACCAGGACCGCGATCGCTTCGGCTTCGCCCGGCCGGGCGGTGGCGATCGACGGCGCGAGATAGCTGCGCTGCAGGCTCGGCTGCGCAACGCGCTGATCGGCCAGGACCACGTGCCGCACGGCGCCGGGCTCGGGCACCGGTTCGGCCGGGCGCACGCGCGGGCCGATTTCCGCGCGCGGGGCGACCTTGCCGTAGGTCGCCTCGGCCATCGCCTTCGCATCCTCCGCCGTGACGTCGCCGGCGACCACGACCACCGCGTTGTTCGGCGTGTACCAACGCCGATAGAAGGCGAGCGCGTCCTCGCGGTTGAGCTTCACGATCTCGTTGCGCCAGCCGATCACCGGCCGATGGTAGGGATGATTGAGATAGAGCGCCGCCGTCACCTGTTCGCCCAGGCGCGCGCCGGGATCGTTGCCGACCCGCATGTTCCATTCCTCGAGCACCACCTGCAGCTCGGGGAGCACGTTGCCGTCAGTGAGCACGAGCCCGGTCATGCGGTCGGCCTCGAACTCCATCAAGCTTTCGAGGTGCTCACGCGAGGTGCGCTGAAAAAAGGCGGTAAAGTCCGTCGAGGTGAACGCGTTCTCCTGGCCGCCGATGGTGGCGAGCGTCTTCGAGAACCGGCCGGCGGGATTCTTGGCGGTGCCCTTGAACATCAGATGTTCAAGAAAATGGGCGAGGCCGGATTTGCCCGGCGACTCGTCGGCGGAACCGACCTTGTACCAAACCATATGAGTGACGACGGGCGTGCGGTGGTCGGGAACCACCACCAGCTGCAGTCCGTTAGCCAGCGTGAAGTGGGCTACGGTCGCGCCCCGGGCGGTTTCCGCCGCTCCCGGGAAGGCATGGGCGGCAAAGGCGAGCGCGCACACGCCCGCAATGAGGAAAATCGCGATGGAGCGAGCCGTTAACTTCATGAAGCCTCGTTCGGCGCGTGCGACCTTGCGCGCCGCAGTTGCGTATCTTCTGAGAAACGCGATACCGCGCATCGGCGAGGGGCGCCCCTCCCCCCGCTAGTCATGGCTCGCGGCACGATCCTTGACGTTGATCGACTCCAAGGTCGAATTGTTTTTCCCGGCGCCGATCCCGTAGGGGTAATTGGGCGATGGCGTCTGATACCCGGTAGGCGGCTGGATCAGGTTGGTGCGCGCCGGCTCTCCGGTGAACGGGCTCTGTTCAGCCTTGTAGCCGAACAGGTTGCCAAACCCGGTGAACCCCAGCTCGGTGGGCAAGAAGTTGCGGCCCGGATCTTTGTTGGCGTTGGGATCGGGGGCGGTCACGCGCTGCGAGTCGGCGCCCGGGATGGCGCCGTTGCGCAGCGCCTCAGGCGAAATCATCGGCGCGCGCTCGGGCGATTCCATATTGCGGGTGGCGATGGAGCCGTTCACGAACGGCTTTGACTTTTTCACCGGCTTGACCGTGTCGGGATCCTTGGGCCAGGCCGGGTCGCTGATTTTGGTGGCGTCCTGCGGCGCCGGCAGATCCCGCGTCGGCGGGATCACGAGGGGCGAGCGTTCGCGGAAGTCGATGCGGTCCTTGTCGACGTCGGCGCCCATGCCTTTCATGATGTTCTTGATGATCTTCTGCTCGATGGTGTCCTCGTCCTCGTCGTCTCCGGCGAAGGCCGCGACGCCGGCGGCAAAAACGAGCACCAAGCCGAGCAGGCCGCCGAGCGCGGCACGCGCGAACGGTTTCGCCTTCGTCCTGGTCCGCATGCGGTTCACCCGTCCCTGATGGGCGTCAAAGCGCGCCATCACGCCATGCGTGGCCGCCCCACCGCTCGGCACTAGGTTGCGATCAGGGCACTTTTGCGGCGCGATCCGGCCGGACCGATTCATATAGAAGGGCGGCTACTCCCGCAACGATTGCGGCGTCCGCGAGGTTGAACACGTACCAGTCGTGGTCGACGCCGCCCAAAATGACGTGCAGGCGGACGAAATCGATCACCGCGCCGCCCTGAACCACCCGATCGATGGCGTTGCCGACGGCGCCGCCGATGATGAGGCCGAGCGCCAGACCGGATAGCCGGGAACCGGCCCGGGCGAGCCAAATGACGAGAAAAACCACCGCTACGGCGGTCAAAGCGAGCAACGCCCAGCGGGCCGAGCCACCCAGCCATTGGAACCAGCCGTAGGAGATGCCGTAGTTTCGCACCAGCACCAGTTCGGCCACCGGCGCCAACGCCACCCGGCCGCGCTCGGCGAGATCGAAGCCGTAGAGCAGCCACAGCTTCAAAGCCTGGTCGAGCATACAGATGGTGAGAGCGGCGACGAGCCCGAGCGGGGTGAACGGCCCGCGCAGTTGAGACAACAAGTCGCGGATGCGGCCCATTCCGCCCCGCCGGCCCCCGCCTCGCTCCGGCGAGCGAGCCGCTGCCTCCAAGGGAGGGGAAGAGTCACTGGGCGGCATGGCGCAGGGCATCCCATTCGCGCAACGCCTGAGCGTCGCGCGGGGAAACGTCGGGATAATCCGGGTCGGAGCCGACCGTCGGCAGGATTTTCCACGAGCGCGCGCACTTGCGCCCTTCGGCCCGCCGCGGTTCGACCGCGACGCCGGGTACTTCATCGAGGCGGAACGCTTCGGGCGGGCCCTCCCCGGCGACCACGCTCGCCGCCGAGGTGATCGCGACCTCGGCCATGTCGATGCCGTCAACCGCCGCCCGGAGCTGGGGGTCGGAGATGTAGATGACGGGCGCCGCCTCGAGGGAGGAGCCGATGCGCTTTGCCGCCCGCTCGATTTCGAGCGCGCCGGTGACGACGCGCCGCACGAGCCGCACCTTGCGCCATTTCTCCGCCAGGTCGTCGTCGCGCCAGGCCGCCGGCACGTCGGGGAAGACTTCGAGGTGGACGGAGTCGCTCGACGGATAACGCGCAAGCCACGCCTCCTCGGCGGTGAAGCAAAGCATCGGCGCGAGCCACGGGACCGTGCAGCGGAACAGATGATCGAGCACGGTAAGGCAGGCCTTGCGCGTCACCGAGGAAAGCGGATCGCAGTAGAGCGCGTCCTTGCGCACGTCGAAATAGAAGGCGGAAAGGTCCGAGGTCATGAACGCGTTGAGCGCTGCGAAAATACGCTTGTAATCGAAGGCTTCATAGGCCTCGCGCACCAGCGCATCGAGCTCGGCGAGCCGATGCAGCATGAGCCGTTCGAGCTGCGGCATTGCGGAAAGCGCAACGCGATCCTCGGGGCGGAAATGCGCAAGGTTGCCGAGCATCCAGCGGATGGTGTTGCGCAGCTTGCGGTAGGTCTCGACATTGGTCTTGAGGATTTCCGGACCGATGCGCAGGTCGTCGGCGTAGTCGGACGCGCACGCCCACATGCGCAGGATGTCGGCGCCGGAGCGCTCTATCACGTCCTGAGGCGCGACGGTGTTGCCGAGCGACTTCGACATTTTGCGCCCGTGCTCGTCGAGCACGAAGCCGTGGGTGAGCACGACGTCGAAAGGCGCAATCCCGCGCGTGCCGCAGCTTTCCAGCAGCGAGGATTGGAACCAGCCGCGGTGCTGGTCCGAGCCTTCCAGATACATCACCGTATCGGGCCCGCCGTCGCGCTTGCGCCTGGCCTTGAGGTCGGGGCGAACTTCCAAGGTGAACGCATGGGTCGAGCCCGACTCGAACCAGACATCGAGAATGTCGTCGACCTTCGCCCATTCCGCCGGATCGAAGTCGGGCTTAAGGAAGCGCTCGGCCGCGCCCGGTTTGAACCAGGCATCGGTGCCTTCGCGTTCGAACGCCTCGGCGATGCGCGCGTTGACCCGTTCGTCCTTGAGGATGTCGACGCTGCCGTCGCCGCGCTCGCGCACGAATACGGTGATCGGCACGCCCCAGGCACGCTGGCGCGAGATCACCCAGTCGGGACGGCTTTCGATCATGCCGGTGATGCGGTTCTCGCCTTGCGGCGGCACCCACCGGGTTTGTTTGATCGCGATGAGCGCACGCTGGCGCAGCGTATCGCCGCGCCCCGCGATGTCCTGGTCCATGGCGATGAACCACTGCGGCGTGTTGCGGAAGATTACCGGCTTCTTCGAGCGCCAGGAGTGCGGATACTGATGTTTGAGCCGGCCGCGCGCGACCAGCATCCCGGCGCCGATAAGCGCCCTGATCACTGCGTCGTTGGCGTCGCCCTTATCGCCCAGATCGGTGATCACGCGACGGCCGGCAAAACCCGGCGCGCCGGGGGTGAAATATCCATCGCCATCGACCGTATAGGGGATCGTGGTGTCGATGCCGCGCGCGGCGAGTTTCGCCGCGTTGGCGGTCCAGATTTCGAAATCCTCGCGGCCGTGGCCGGGCGCGGTGTGCACGAACCCGGTGCCGGCGTCGTCCGACACATGATCTCCGTCGAGGAACGGAACCGGAAAGCGGTATGCATCATTGAAGCCAGCGAGCGGATGGACGGCGACCTTGGCGGCGAAAAACTCCGGCCCGATATCGCCGCGGCGTTTGTAGGCGCTCACGCGCGCCTGCTTCATCACGTCGGCAGCGAGGGCGTCGGCGAGGATCAGGCGATCGCCCGGCCTGGCCCAGTTGTCGGCGGGCGCCTCGGTGACTTCGTAGAGGCCGTAGCTGATCTTGGAGGAGAAGCTGATCGCGCGGTTGCCCGGAATGGTCCACGGCGTGGTGGTCCAGATCACGACCGACGGCTCGCGCGGATCGGGCGCGTCGGCCAGGCGTCCGGCGTAATTGTCGAGCGGCTCGCGCACCGGAAATTTCACCCAGGCGGTGTCCGAGACGTAATCCTCGTATTCGACTTCCGCCTCGGCGAGCGCGGTTTGCTCGACCACCGACCACATCACCGGCTTCGAGCCGCGGTAGAGCGTGCCGTTCGCCGCGAACTTCATCAGCTCGCGCGCAATCTGCGCTTCGGACGGATAGTCCATGGTGGCGTAGCGGCCGGCCCAGTCGCCCTCGACGCCGAGCCGCATGAACTCGCTGCGCTGCACGTCGATCCAATGATCGGCGAAGGCGCGGCATTCGCGCCGGAACTCGATGATCGAGACCGCTTGCTGGTTATGCCCGCGCGCGCTCTCGTCCTTGGACCACCCTTTGGTGAAGCCCTTCGCCCGGTATTCCTCCTCCACCTTCCATTCGATCGGCAAGCCGTGGCAGTCCCAGCCCGGCACGTAATTGGAATCGAACCCGAGCATCTGCTGCGAGCGCGTCACCACGTCCTTGAGGATTTTGTTGAGCGCGGTGCCGATGTGGATGTTGCCGTTCGCATAGGGCGGCCCATCGTGAAGGATGAAGCGGGGGCGGCCGGCCGCCGCGCGGCGCAGGCGGTGATACATGTCGAGCCGGCGCCAGCGCTCCAACAGCTCCGGCTCCTTCTGCGGCAGCCCCGCGCGCATGGGGAAATCGGTCTGGGGCAGAAACAAAGTCGCGCTGTAGTCGCGGGCGTCGGTCATGGCGGATCGTCAAGGAGAACTGGTTGCGGTCAGGGGCGCGGCCATCCCGGTCTTGCGCCCGAGAACTCAGGCGCAAGCCGGGCCGATAATGATTCGCCGTATCGCGATGCGCGCAACCATGCGGCGGCTTCTATCAGGCACGCGACGAATAGTGAAGTGGCGAATAGGTCGTAGCCCGCATGGAGCGTCAGCGGAATGCGGGAAGAAGCACCGGATTACGCGCTACGCGCTCCATCCGGGCTACCGATGGGCGGGAAAACATCACCCGCACGCGCAAGCACCGTGCGAGCCAAACGGCTGTCGTCGTCCATGTGACGGATAAGCTCCGCGATGCCCTCGAAACGCAGCTCGGCTCTGATCCAGCCGATGAAGGCAACGTCGAGCCTGCAGCCGTAAAGCTCTTCGGAAAAATCGAACAGATGCACTTCGAGCAACGGCGCGCCGCCCCCAAACGTCGGCCGGCGGCCGAAATTGGCGACCCCGTCGAGGATGCGACCGTCGAGACCCACGCGCACCGCATAAATGCCGTGCTTGAGGCCGCAGGCGGGGTCGAGCTGCATATTGGCGGTGGGATAGCCCAGATCGCGGCCGCGCTTGTCACCGTGGATCACCGTCGCGGTGACGAACCAGGGATAACCGAGCAGTTCCGCCGCTTCGACCACGCGGCCGGCGGCGAGCGCCGCGCGGATCACGCTCGAGGAGACCGGCCGCCCCTCATCTTCGAGCGGCGGCATCACGTCGACTGGAAAGCCGAGGCGCCGGCCCATTTCGGCGAGGAAGGCGGGCGAGCCCGCGCGGTTCTTGCCGAAATGGAAGTCGAACCCAATGGTGGCCCCGGCAATCGCCAGCCGTTCGACCAGCACCTTGGTGATGAAGGTCTCGGCCGAGAGCGCCGCGAGCGCCTTATCGAACGTCATGATCAGGACGCCGTCGAGCCCGGTCGCGGCGAGCAGGCGCAGCTTGGCCGGCCCGTCGGTGAGCCGGAACAGCGGCTCCTCCGGCCGCAGCACCAGGCGCGGATGCGGCTCGAAGGTGACGGCGGCGGCTGGGCGTTTGAGCCCGCGCGCGCGCTCGAGCGCCGCTGCGACCACGGCTTGGTGCCCGCGGTGGACGCCGTCGAAGTTGCCGATCGCGACCACCGCCCCGAGCAGCCGGTCGAGACCGGGCGCGTCGAACCCGGGCGCGCCGTCGCGCACCACCGCGAACGGGCGCACCGGTTTGGTGAAGACGGTCATGGGATGGCCGTTTGACAAAGCGACCGACCGTGCGGGCCGCGGTCGCGCCAAGTCAAGGCGCTGCCCCGGCCAAAACCCTCAGTTGCTGCGGAAAACACTGCGCGCGAGCGATTAACCCTATGTTCAACCGGGCTTGCTAGGGTCACGCGCTGGGGGAGGCCGGATCCGGCCGCCCGGGGAAATGCGCACACCTGAACTCGTCAGAAGGACGGGGGCGCGCGCACGGCGCGGCTACGCGCCGGCGGCATGGCGCGTAGGGGAGCAGGAGCCATGGCAGTCGATTTGTCGATGCCGATCCTTGTTGTCGACGACTACAACACGATGATCCGCATCATCCGCAACTTGCTCAAGCAACTCGGGTTCGAAGACATCGACGACGCCACCGACGGCTCGGCGGCGCTCGGCAAGATGCGCGGCAAACGCTACGGCCTCGTCATCTCCGACTGGAACATGGAGCCGATGACCGGCTACGAGCTGCTCAAGGAAGTGCGCGGCGACCCCGGCCTGTCGAAGACGCCGTTCATCATGGTCACCGCCGAGTCCAAGACCGAGAACGTGATCGCCGCGAAGAAGGCGGGCGTCAACAACTACATCGTCAAGCCGTTCAACGCGCAGACGCTCAAGAGCAAGATCGAGGCCGTGTTCGCCGAGTAAGGCGCCTCGACGCCGGCGCAAGGTGGACGCAAACCGCCGCGCCGCGGCCCGGGAGGGAGCCGGCGATGGCACTCGCCATCCAGCAGCATCACGAGCGCATCGCCGCCTACGTGCGGCAGAAGCTCGGCACGCAGGCTTCGCTCGCCGACGTGGTCGCGCTCGCCGAGATCACCGCGCAATCGCTGCAGAGCGTATTCGAGACGCTCGACAGTGCGGTGCATCGCGAGCTTCGCGAGATCTCCGACTACATCAAGGCGATGAAGGCCGAGATCGCAGGCCTGCAGTTCAACGAGCTCAAGCACACGCGCATTCCGGCGGCCGGCCAGGAGCTCGATGCGATCGTCAAGGCGACCGCGGCCGCCTCCAATACGATCATGGAATGCGCCGAGGCGGTGCTCGCCGCCGACGCGAGCGACCCGGGGTTCAAGGCGATGGTCGATCAGCAAATGCTGATCGTATTCGACGCCTGCTCGTTCCAGGACATCACCGGCCAACGCGTCGCCAAGGTGATCGAGACGCTCGCGCACATCGAGGCGCGGGTGTCGCGCTTCACTGAGGCGCTGCGCACCAAGGACACCGGCCAATTCGTCAGCGCGGACGAGCGCGCCAGCGCCGAGCGCAGGGAGCGGCTGATGCTGCATGGCCCGCAGCGCGACGGCGACGGTAACGCCCAGAGCGAGATCGACCGGCTGATGGCGAACTCTTAGGGCGCAATAGGCCGAAGGCCGTATTGCGCCGGCTGAACGTGGGGCGGCGCAATATGCTTCGCTATTGCGCCCTACGAAACCTCACCACATCAGCCGGAGCATCACGGCCTTTGGCGCCGTATCGGCGCCGGCGAAAATGAGCGCGAGCGCGTCCGGATCGGGCGCTTGGCGGCCGCCCAATTCCTCGGCGTGAATGCCGGCGGTGACGAACAAACAATCGATCCCTGCCCGCGTGGCCCCGGTAAGATCGGTGCGCACGGAATCGCCGATCGCCAGAATGCGCGCGCGCGGCACGCTCGCCCCGCGCACGGCCGCGATTTGCGCGAAGGCCTCCTCATAGATCGGCAGGTGCGGCTTGCCGGCGTAGAGCACCTCGCCGCCGAGGTTGGCATAACGATCGGCGATCGCGCCGGCGCAATAGACCAGCTTGTTGCCGCGCTCGACCACCAGGTCCGGATTGGCGCACACCATGAACAGCGCGCGCGCATGCACGCGTGCGAGGATGTCGGCATAGTCGTCGGGTGTCTCGCGCTCGTCCTCAAAGAGCCCGGTGCAGACGCAATAGTCGGCGGCGTCGAGCGCACCGAGGGTGACCGGAAGCCCATCGAAGATCGAATGGTCCCGCTCCGGGCCGATCAGATACACCGTCTCGCCCGGATGGCCTTTGAGAAACGCCTGGGTCACGTCGCCGGAAGTGACGAGGCCGTCGTAGGCTTCGCGCGGCACGGCGAGCCGGTCGAGGGAGCGGAATACCCACTCGCGCGGGCGCGGCGCGTTCGAGATGAGGATGACGGTGCCGCCCCCGGCACGGAACCGCGCGAGCGCGTCGCAGGCATCCGCGTGCGCCTTAACGCCGTTGTGCACGACGCCCCACACGTCGCACAGCACGGCGTCGTAGCGCGACGCGAGCATCGAGAAATGGTCGGTGAGAACCGGGGCGAGCATCGGGCGTCAGTCGGGTCTCGGGCGATCCAAGTCAAGCCCCGAAGCATGATCCCGAAAAGTGGGTACCGGTTTTCGGAAAAGATCATGCTCCAGCAAGAAGTTAAAGCGCCTCATCGCGCTTTAGCGAGCCCGCTGTCCGCTCCTGATCCCCCAATCCTGAGCCCTGATGCCTGATTCCTGCGTCCTGATCCCTGAACTCCGGCTCACCAGTTGCCCCTCCCCGCCCCGGCGCGGCGCCTCGGGCTCGACGACGCCCGCCCGGCGCGCGCTTGCCGGCGCGTCCGCGAGCCCTTGGAGCACCTCGGCGCGTACCGGCCGCGGCGGCGAGAACAGGAAGCCCTGGCCGAAGCGCACGTCGAAGTCGAGCAGATCGACCACCGTGCCTTCGCTCTCGATCTTCTCCGCGATCATGTCGATGCCGAAACGGCCGAGCAGGTCGGAAAAATCGGCGGGGTGGATGTCGGACGCGGTGGTTGCGGCGCGGGCAAGCAGCAAGGTCGCCGGCACCTTGACGAAGCGGAAGCCGCGCGCAGCAAGCTCGCGCGGATCGATCTTGAGATCGGTCACCCGGTCCATGGAAAAGCGGAAGCCAAGCTGCGCAAGTCCGGCGAGGCTTTCCTGCTCGATCGGGCCCAAGCCCCGCACCGTGCTCTGGGAAAATTCGAATACGATCGCGGCGGCGAGCGCGCGGTTCGCGTCCATGAACTCCGAGAACTGCGGAAAGGTCGCGGAATCGATCAGCGTGTCGGCGGCGATGTTGCAGAACAGGCCGATCTCGCGGTTTTTCGCGGCAAGCCGCCGCACCACCTGGACACAGCGGAACAAGAGCACGTTGTCGATCAGCGGCATGAGGCCGCCGCTCTCGGCAAATTCCAGGAAGTCGGCCGGCAGCAGCAGATCGCCTTCGTCCGAACGCAGCCGGGTGAGCGCCTCGTAGTAGCGCACCTTGCGCTGGGGCAAGGTCACGATCGGCTGGAGATAGAGGTCGACCCGGTTGGCCTCGACCGCGCGTCCGATCATGGCGGTGACGTCGCCGCGGGTGAGCCCCTTGAAGCGACCGCCGGCCGGCCGGGCCTGATCGCTCTCGGGCTCGCCCAGTTCCGCGCGGTCGACGGTCTTTGCCGTTTCCGGGATCGGCGCCGCGGCGGCAACGTGGCCGGTGCGGGCGGCGCCGGTGAGCACCGCCTCGTGGGCGGCAACGGAATCGGCGAGTTCCTTGACCAAGCCGCCGAGCACCCCGATTTCGGCTCCCAGCGGGTCGCCCGCCGCCTGCGCCCTGTCGGCGTTGCGCGCGACCTCGGTCTCGAGCGCGGAGAGGCGGCGCCCGATGTCGCCCACTTGGCGCGCCAGATCGGCGGTGCCGCGCGAGAGGTCGGCGATCTGATCGCCTACGTCGGCGCGGTCGCGCGCGCGCGCGGTGAGCGCGTTGAAGAGCGCAAGCCCGGTGAGCACCGCGACGGCGACGACCGCCGACTCGATCCGCAGGAAGCCGTAATAGAGATAAAGCACCGCGCCGACCGAGCCGGCGATCAGCACCATGCAGACGGCGATGAAGACGGCACTCAGGCGCGCCATCGAAGGCCCCTGCCCGGCCGCGCGAGGCTTCAAGTGATTCGCGCGACGCCGAGCCGGGACAATGTCCATGAGCCGCAGCGGTGGTGCAAGCTTTGTCGTAGCCCGCATGGAGCGTAGCGAAATGCGGGACAGCAGCCCCGGATTTCGCTTCGCTGCATCCGAGCTACAAGGGCAGCGCGATCTAATTCAACGTCCGGAGCACCTTGCCGAGCTTGTCGAAGATTTCGCCGATCTGCGCCTCGCTCACGATCAGCGGCGGGGAGAGCGCGATGGTCTCGCCGGTGATGCGGATCAGGAGGCCCTCCTCGCCGAACGCCTTCTCCATGGCCTCGATGGCGCGGCGGCCGACCGCGTCGGGCTTCGACCCGAGGTCGATGCCGGCGACGAGCCCGATGGGGCGGATGTCGAGCACGTTGGGCAGGCTCTTCAGACTCATGGCGGCATCCGCCCATACGGGCTCGAGTTTCTTGGCGCGCTCGAACAGGCCCTCCTCGCGGTAGAGATCGAGGCTCGCGAGCCCGGCCGCGCAGGCGAGCGGATGGGCCGAATAGGTGTAGCCGTGGAACAGCTCGATCACGTGCTCGGGGCCCTTCATGAAGGCGTCGTAGACCGCCTTACGCACGATCACGCCGGCCATGGGCACCGCGCCCGAGGTCACGCCCTTGGCAAAGGTGATCATGTCGGGCTCGACCCCGTAGCGCTCCGCCGCGAAGGCGTAGCCCATCCGGCCGAAGCCGGTGATGACCTCGTCGAAAATGAGCAGGATGCCGTGCTTGTCGCAGATCGCGCGCAATCGCTCGAGGTAGCCCTTGGGCGGCGGCAGCACGCCGGTCGAGCCCGCCATCGGCTCCACGATCACGGCCGCGATGGTCGAGGCGTCGTGCAGCGCGACGATGCGGTCGAGTTCGTCGGCGAGATGCGCGCCCCACTCGGGCTCACCGCGGGTGAAGGCCTGTTTCTCGCGGTTATACGTGTGGGGCAGGTGGTCGACGCCGGCGAGGAGCGAGCCGAAGTGCTTGCGGTTGGCGACGATGCCACCGACCGAAATGCCGCCGAAGCCGACCCCGTGATAGCCGCGCTCGCGGCCGATGAGCCGCACGCGGCCGGCCTGGCCGCGCACGTTGTGGAAGGCGAGCGCGATCTTGAGCGCGGTGTCGACCGCTTCCGAGCCGGAGTTGCAGAAGAACACGTGCTCGAGCGAGCCGGGCGCGAGCGCGGCGAGGCGGCTTGCGAGTTCGAACGCCTTGGGATGGCCGAACTGAAATGCCGGCGCGTAGTCGAGTTCGGCCGCCTGCGCCCTGATCGCCTCGACGATGGGATCGCGGTTGTGGCCAGCGTTGCAACACCATAATCCGGCGGTGCCGTCGAGCACGGGGCGGTTATCGGCGGTGTAGTAATGCATGCCCTTGGCGCGGGCGATCAGGCGCGGCGCCCTCTTGAACGCGCGGTTGGGCGTGAACGGCATCCAATAGGATTGCAGGTCGTTGGGAACGCTCGGAACGTCCCGGGTGCGGGCAAGCGACATGGCGGCTCCATGAAATGGTTTTGGGGCCGCCGGCAGGCGCGGGCGAGCCCCTTCGCAATTACCTTAGCAGGAGCGGCGGTCCGGCGGAACGGGCAGCCGCTTTCTTGTCCCTCCCCTTTAAGGCCCTGAAAGGGGAGGGTGGCCCGCCTGAGCGGAGCGAAGGCGGGTCGGGTGGGGTGCGAATTTTGAAAATGCCGCGGTTGGCGGAAAATGGCCCCCACCCGGGCGCGCGCTCTCGCGCGGCCACCCTCCCCCGCTTCGCGGAGGAGGGAGGACGTCACGCCGCGGCGACGCGGGAGAGGAAATCGTCGACGGCGGTCTGCAGCGTGCCGGCCTGCGCGGTGAGCGCGCCGGTCGCGTCGAGCACGCCGCTGGCGGCGCGGTTCGTCTCCTCGATCGCCTCGGTCACCGTTGCCATGTTGCCGGCAAGTTCGCTCGCCCCGCTCGCCGCCTGCTGCACGCTGTCGGCGATGGTGCGGGTCGAGGCGCTCTGCTCTTCGACCGCGGCCGCGATCGATACGGTAAAGCTCGAAATGTCGCCCATCACGTCGCCGATCGAGCGGATCGCATCGACCGCGTCGGCGGTGGCGCTCTGGATCGCGCCGATATGGGCGGCGATTTCCTCGGTCGCCTTGGCGGTCTGGCTCGCCAGCGTCTTGACCTCGGAGGCGACGACGGCAAACCCGCGCCCGGCCTCGCCTGCCCGCGCCGCCTCGATGGTGGCGTTGAGCGCGAGAAGGTTGGTCTGGTCGGCGATGGCGCGGATGAGCTTGACTACGTCGCCGATGCGGTTGGCACCTTCGGTGAGCTGGCCGATCTGCTGATTGGCCGAGTGGGCGATGCCCGAGGCGCGCTCGACCACCGCATTTGCCTGTGCCGCCTGCTGGCTGATCTCGCCGATCGAGGCGCCGAGTTCCTCGGTGGCGCCGGCAACGCCGCGCACGTTCGAGGAGGCGGTCTCGGAGGCAGCCGAAGCGGCGCGCGCCTGGTTGTCCGCCTCGCCGGCGATGCCGGAGAGCGTGCGCGCGGTCGTCTCCATGCGGGAGACGTTCTCGGTCACGGCGGCGATCACCGCCGTCACCGTGGCGCGGAACTCGGCGATCATCTGTTCGATCGCGGCGGCGCGCCGGCGCTGCGCCGCCTGCTCGGAGTCCTGGCGCGCGGCAAAGCCGCGCCGCTCGATCTCGCTCGCGCGGAACACTTCGAGCGAGCGCGCCATCTCGCCCAGCTCGTCGCGATCGGCGACCGCCGGCACGTCGAGGTCGACGTCGCCGGCGGAAAGGCGCTGCATGGCGGTGCCGATCGAGGTGAGCCGGCGCACGAGGCCGCGCCGCACGTAGAACACGCTGATGGAGCCGGCGGCGATGACGCTGATCATGGCGACCATCAGCAGCACGCCGCGCGTGAAGTCGAGGCTTTCGACCAGGCTGGCCGCGCCACGCTTCATCGAGGCTTCCGCGTCGGCGACGAGGGCGGTGACCGCCTCGTCGAGTTCGCGCTGGATGGCGACGTTGTCCATGATGGTCTGGTCGGCGTGCGCCGAGGCGGCGAGTTCCTGCCGGCGCAGGGCGAACAAGCTCTGCTCGCCGTAACCGAACGCCACCAGCCCGCCGACGGCCGTCTTCACCTCGTCGTTGGTGAGCGCCGCGGTCGCCCTGTCCAGCGAGTCCGCGCTCGCCTTGAACCGCTCCTGGATCGGGACCAAAGTCACCGCGTCTTTCGCGGTCGCCGCTTCGCTGATCAGGCTGGTCAGGAGGTGGGTCTGCGCCGCGATCTCGAGGGCGTGGCGCAACGCGTCGATCTGGGTCGCGACCAGGCCCTTGATACCGCTCTTATGCGCGTCCTCGGCGGTCGTGACCGCGTCGAAATAGGAATCGTCGACGATCGGGATGAGCTTCTCGCTGACGCGGGCGTGCGCCCGGTGGACCTCGTTGAGCTCGGCCTCGAGCTGCGAGCGCAGCCGCGAGCGCTCGGATATCGCCGTTTCCAGGTCCCCAAGGTTGGTGGCGAGACGCTGCGAACTGCGTTCGACCTTCGCGAACGCCGGGCTCGACCCGCGTCCGCCGCGCAATTGCTCCATCACTATGGCGAGCTGGCGCCGCTTGAGCGCGATGGTGGCGGCAATCGGCGCCTGCTCGGCCGCCGACTTGGTGCTCACGAAGCGCGCCGCCGCCGCGGAGATTTCTCCCGAGATGGCGGAGAGCCGCAGCGCGTCGGTCATCACCGGCACTTCGTGGCCGGCCACCCGATCGAAGCCCCGCTCGGTCGCCGAGAACGAGAAAATCGCCACCGCGGCGGCGACCACCGTGAGCACCGCGACCGCCCCGAAGGCGCCCTGCAGCTTGGCGATGAGGCCGATCCCGCTCCGGCCCGCCCCGGACGGCTTCGCCCGATCATCTGCCGTCATGTACGTTTTCCCCAAACCCGAAGGAGATTGCGGCGGCGCCGCCAAGGCACCGCCTGGATCCGCGTTACATTATCAGCTTGTCGACCGGCTTGAACGAACCGTCGGGCTGAATGACCGTGAGGAACACCTGATCGAGCCCCTCGTTCTTGTTCGGCCCGAAGGTCATCGTGAGACCGCCGATGTCGAACTTGCCGGTGTCCTTGATCACCTTGACGAGGCCGTCGCGGGTCGGCGCGGGCCCGAGCTTTTCGAGCGCGGCGATGGCGAGCCGACCGACCAGGTAGCCTTCGAGCGAGACGAAGTCGGGCGCGGCCTTGATCGCGACCTGATAGTCGGCCACGACCTTGAGCGAGGTGTCCCACGGGAACGGGACCACCTGCGAGACGACCACGCCCTTGCCGTCCGGGCCGAGCTCCTTGGCAAGCGCCGAGGCGCCGACGAAGGAGATGTTGACGAACACCGGATTGAACTCGAGCTTGTGCGCGAGCTTGATCAGCTCGGCGCACGGCTTGTAGGCGCCTACCATCACGACCGCATCGGGTTCCGCCCGCCGGAGCGTGAGCAGGGCCGTCTTTATCGCGACGGTGTTGCGCTCGTAGGTCGCCTCGGTCGCAAGCTCGAGGGTGCGCTTGGCCATCGCGGCCTTGACCCCGTCGAGGCCGGCGCGACCGAATGCGTCGTCCTGATAGAAGATCGCGATCTTCCTGATCCTGAGGTCTTCGGTGAGATGCTTGATCCACGCCTCGGTCTCTGCGCCGTAGCTCGCCCGCACGTTGATGACGTTCTCGAGCTTGGGATTGCGCAGGAAGCCGGCGCCGGTGAACGCGCCGATGAACGGCACGTGGGCCGCGGTGGCGATCGGCTGGGCGGCGGCCGAGGTGGGCGTGCCCACCGGGCCGATGAGCGCGAACACCTTGTCCTCTTCGATCAGCTTCTTGGTTTCGGCGATGGCGCGGTCCGGCTCGTAGCCGTCGTCGCGGCTGATCAGCTTGAGCTTGCGGCCGTGAACCCCGCCCCGGGCGTTCGCTTCGTCGAACGCCGCCTGGATGCCGGCGCGCATGCCGCGCCCGAGCGCAGCCGCCGGCCCGTCGAGCACGGCCGCCTGGCCGAAGGTGATCGCATCGGCGCTGACCCCGTCCTCCGCCGCCGCCGGATTTAACGAGGAAAGCACGAACGCGCCGGCCGCCCACACGGCCGCGACGCCGCAACGACGCAAGAACATGCATTGTCTCCCAGGTGCGGTTCGGCCCCGGTCGACAATGTTGGAACGCGGTAAAAGAAGCGTTTAATTCCCGAGGGTTGGCCTCGGTTTCGGGCGGGCTGGTAATCTTAATGAAGGGTTAACGCGCGCGGCTTGCCGTGCTGGCGCGCGTGCGATACCACCCGGCCCACCCTTTCCGGAGCGCGCCGTTGGGCAAAGAAGCAAAGACGAACCGCCTCAAGGCGCGGCTGCCGCGCGGCCTTTCCGACCGCGGCCCGGCGGAAATCGCCGCCACGCGGCGCATGATCGAGACCATCCGGGCGGTTTACGAGCGTTACGGCTTCGAGCCGGTCGAGACCCCGGCGATCGAATACACCGACGCGCTCGGCAAATTCCTGCCCGACCAGGACCGCCCGAACGAGGGCGTGTTCTCGTTCCAGGACGACGATGAGCAGTGGCTCTCGCTGCGCTACGACCTCACCGCCCCGCTCGCGCGCTACGTCGCGGAAAATTTCGACCGATTGCCCAAGCCCTACCGCAGCTACCGCTTCGGCTGGGTGTTCCGCAACGAGAAGCCGGGCCCGGGACGCTTCCGCCAGTTCATGCAGTTCGATGCGGATACGGTGGGCTCGGCCTCGCCCGCGGCGGACGCAGAAATCTGCATGATGGCGGCAGATACGATGGAGGCGCTGGGGATCAAGCGCGGCGACTATGTGGTGAAGGTGAACAATCGGAAGATTCTGGACGGTGCACTCGAATCGATCAACTTGGGTGGCGAGGAAAACGCAAGTAAGCGCCTCGCAGTAATGCGTGCGATAGACAAGTTTGATCGTCTTGGCCGAGAAGGGGTCCGCGCGCTGCTTGGAAAAGGACGCCAGGATGAGTCCGGCGACTTTACGAAAGGGGCTGAACTTCAAGATGACCATATCCGTCGGATTCTGGGCGTCGTCGCAAGTACTGTCGAGCACCTGACGCCAATTGATGAAGCGGGCGGGCGACCTCTCGCCGATATGAGACGTATCCAAAACAATTTCACCGATAGCGATGCAATGCTCGATGCATGGTCCAATAACATCGGAACCAGCCACATTGGCATGCAGGGCATCACCGAGCTTAGAGAAATAACGCGACTTTGCGAATCTGCGGGATATGGCAGCGACAGAATTCGCGCGGATCAGTCTGTAGTGCGTGGTCTCGAATACTACACTGGCCCTGTGTACGAAGTTGAGCTGACGTTTGAGATAAACGGCGAAGACGACCGCCCGATTCGCTTCGGTTCGGTGGCCGGCGGTGGCCGTTACGATGGATTAGTCGGGCGCTTTCGCAACGACCAGGTTCCCGCCACCGGATTCTCAATCGGCGTATCGCGCCTAATGGCGGCGCTGATCCACCTTGGCAAAATCGACACGGAGGCGGAAGCAGGGCCCGTCGTTGTCACTGTTTTCGAAAAGGATCGGCTCGCCGACTATCAGCGCATGGCGCACACGCTGCGCAACGCTGGCATCCGCGCTGAGCTCTATCTGGGCTCGGGCAAGATGGGCCCGCAGTTCAAATATGCCGATAAGCGCGGCGCGCCCTGTGTCATCATTCAAGGCGGCGACGAGAAGGCAAAAGGCGAAGTCCAAATCAAAGATTTAATCGAAGGCGCCAAGGCCGCCGCCGCCATCGCGTCGAACCAGGAATGGCGAGAAAACCGCCCCGCCCAGTTCGCCGTCAAGGAAGAAAACCTGGTCGACGCCGTGCGCAGCGTGCTCGCGCGTCATGATATAAAGTGGGATCACTAATCGGTTGCGGCGCTACAATCGGAAACCTTAACCGCATTTCATTTTCGTTCACTTGCGCTGCTCGCAAAGACGAAGTCCTCCGGATGATTGACGACGAATTTGGCATCGGGAACGATGCCTTGCCACAGCCAATGGGTCACGAAACGCGGGGCAGCGATCACCAGAATACGATCGGCAAATGGGAACAGCACGAGGTCATTACGCTGAAACCTTCTTGCGGGCCCGCTGGCAAAGCCCCCGACATCCGCAGTGGCCAGGATGTCAGCACGACCGACAAGCGCGGTCTCCAGCACATAGCGATCATCCTGAATTTCATGAAAGAGTTTGTCTGCTTCCGACCGGCCGAGGTGGTTGGCGATAGATCGACGCCATTCCTCTTCCGTTTCAAACGGAATGTAACCGCTTCCCGCGCTGAGGTACGGATGATCCGGCATTGGACCTTCCCGGGCATGTTGCTGAAGAATCCAGGCCCTCTCCTGCGCCGCCTCGGCGTCATGGCCGAGGCGTCGGGATAGGACGTTTGCGTAGTTCTCGATGATCGCCAGCGACGCGACGAGTTGCACCGGTCCGGCGGGCGAGACCCCGGTACGCACGGCCTCCACGAGCAAGCTCGCGGCCGTATTCCGGCGACCGATTTCGCTCGAGAGGATGTCAGCGATGAAAACGTTGATGTCGAGCGCGAGGCGGATCACCCGCTCGCCCGTCAGGGCCGGCACAGCCGGACCGCCTCGGCTTCGATGGCGTCTTCGGTATCCAATGCGCGATCCACGTTGCGTTGACGCTGCCGCCGCGCACGAGCATCGATAATCTCTTCGTAGGCCGCCAGCGTAGCCCGCCCGAAGCGCTTGGCGGCCAGGCGGCGCTCCGTCTCGTCGGCAATTCCGTCAATCGCGAAAAGTGCGCGTCGTGCCCCCGGCGACAGATCAAGCAAGAACTTGAGGGCGACGGCCTGGAGTTGCGAGGGGCTGCGGTTTTCGACAGTGGCGGCGGCACGAAGCCTCGTAACCGTGCGTTCGTCGAGATGGGCAGCGACGGTGCGGTTTGCCATTTCAGTTCCTTTAGTTTCTAAAGGAATGTAGTCTTTTGATCCGTAGAGGTCAATCCAATACGCCCCTCTTTAACGGAAGCAGCATCAAGCGGTTAGCCATTAATCCCGCCCGCCGATCCTCGTCGAAACCTTAAGCAACCCGTGCTAAAGGCGCGGCCAAATTAACCTGCGCGTTAAGGCCATGAACGACGCGGCGAAGGCAGCGAATACGAAGGAAGGGCGGGCGTCGGTGCTCGTCGCGCTCTACGAGCGCGCCGGCTACGTCCGCGCCGAGCCGGCGCTGCTGCAGCCGGCCGAGCCGTTCCTCGACCTCTCGGGCGAGGACATCCGGCGGCGCATGTATCTCACGACCGACGCGGCCGGGCGCGAGCTGTGCCTGCGCCCGGATCTCACCATCCCGGTCTCGCGCGACTACCTCGCCTCGCCCGCGGCCGGCAAGCCGACGGGCTTTTGCTACCTGGGGCCGGTGTTCCGCTATCGCGAGGACGGCCCGGGCGAGTTCGTTCAAGGAGGAATCGAATCCTTCGGCCGGCACGACGCCGCGGCGGCCGACGCGGAAATGATCTCGCTCGGCCTCGAGGCGACCTCCCACTACGGCATCGGCGAGCCCGACCTGCGCATGGGCGACGTCGGCCTGTTCGCGGCGCTTGTCGGCGCGCTCGACCTTGCGCCCGCATGGAAGCGCCGCCTGGTGAAGGACTTCAACCGCGCCGGCAGCCTGCGCCACGACCTCGAGCGGCTCGCGCGCGACGCCGCGCAGGCGCGGCCCGAATATCAGGGCGTGCTCGCGGCGCTCGCCGGCTCCGACCCGCACGCGGCGCACGCGCTCGTCACTGACCTCCTCTCGATCGCCGGCATCACCGCGGTCGGCGGCCGCTCGGTCGGCGAGATTGCCGACCGCTTCCTCGAGCAGGCCGCGCTTGGCGCCGGCGCCGGCCTGCCGGCTGAGACGCGCGCGCTCATCGAGCGCTTCCTCGCGGTGGGGGGCAATCCCGACGACGCCGCCGCCGCGCTGCGCACGCTCGCCGCCGAGGCCGGCCTCGCGCTCGATGCCGCCCTCGATCTGTTCGAAAGCCGCACCGGCTTCATGGCGGCGCGCGGGGTCGACGTGTCCCGCATCCGCTTCTCGACCGCCTTCGGCCGCGGCCTCGATTACTACACCGGCATGGTGTTCGAGCTGCACGACCCCTTAGCGCGCGCGCCCGGCCAACTGGTCGCGGGCGGGCGCTACGACGGGCTGCTCACCCGGCTTGGCGCGCGCGCGCCGATCCCGGCGGTGGGGTTTTCCGTGTGGGTCGCGCGGCTCGCCGCGATCGGGGCCGCGCCATGAGCGCGCTCGTCGTCGCGGTTCCCTCGAAGGGCCGCCTGCAGGAGAACGCGCAGGCGTTCTTTGCCCGCGCCGGGCTCACGCTTCTACAGCCGCGCGGCGCGCGCGACTATCGCGGCACCATCGGGGAAATCGAGAACGTCGAGATCGCTTATCTGTCGGCGGCGGAAATCACCTCCCAGCTCGCGCTCGGCGCCGCGCACCTCGGCGTCACCGGCGAGGACCTGGTGCGCGAGATGATCCCCGATGCGGCCGCGCGGGTCGTGATGATCGAGAAGCTCGGCTTCGGCCACGCCGACGTGGTGGTGGCGGTGCCGCAGGCGTGGATCGACGTACGCACCATGACGGATCTCGACGACGTCGCGACCGCCTTTCGCCTGCGCCATGACCGCAAGATGCGGGTCGCGACCAAATACGTGAACCTCACGCGCGCGTTCTTTGCCGAGCACGGGATCATCGACTACCGCATCGCCGAGAGCCTCGGCGCCACCGAAGGGGCGCCGGCGGCGGGCAGCGCCGAACTGATCGTCGACATCACCACGACCGGCGCGACGCTCGCGGCGAACGCGCTCAAGGTGATCGAGGACGGCGTGATCCTGCGCTCGCAGGCAAACCTCGTAGCCGCGCGCCGGGCATCCTGGGACGCAGCGGCGCGGGGAGCCGCGCGGGCGATCCTCGACCGCATCGCCGCGCAGGCGCAGGCGCGTGCGTTCCGCGAAGTGCGCGCCCGCATCGGCAGCGCCGACGGCCGCCTTGCCGCCGCCGCGCAGGAACGGTTCGGCGCCACCGCGCCGTTGGGCGCGAGCGAAGGCGGCCTCGTCACGCTGCATTGTCCGCCCGACGCGATCCAGGATTTGGCGAACTTCCTGCGCGAGCAAGGCGCGCAGGCGGTCACGGTCGCCGGCCTCGATTACGTGTTCACCCGCGAGAACCCGCTCTACGCCCGGCTCGAAGCGGGGCTCGCCCCATAGCCCGGATGGACGTCCGCGCAGCGGACGGAAATTCCGCCGCGCTCTATGCGCGCTACATTGTCAGAGCGCGTCGCCGGCTTTCGGATGCCGGGCGCGGAACACGACGAAATGCGACATGGAGAAATTGAGCACGAAGCTCACCAGGATGGCGCACCCTTTGGCGACCAGCACCGGCGCGAATTGCGCGACCACCACGAGCGCGGTCGTGTTGCCGATCGCGCCGGCGACACCGCCGGCCACGAAGGTGGCGTAGGACTTGAGCCGCAATTGCCGGCCCGACTCCACCGCGAAAGTGACGAAGGAATTCATCACGTAGGAGCCGGTGATGGCGACCGACCATGAGAACACGTTGGCGGCAATCAGCGTGCCGGCGCTCGCCCGGCTGGGCGATCCGACCAGCACCCAGAGCGCCAGAAAGAAAAAGCCCGCATCGACGCAGGTGTTGACCACGCCGACGAACGCGAAGCTGATCGCTTTGAGCAGGACGGCGCGCTCGTGCCAGGCCACGACCAGGCGGTCGACGAGCCGGCGCGCCAGCGGCGCGGATTGGGGAGCCGTCGTCATCGGGCGACCGCTTAGCATGTTCGCGCGGATGAGCCGAGCCCAACCATCGAGCGGTGGCCGACCACCGCACGATCGCGACACCTCCGCCTGATTGCGCTATAAAAACAGCATGAACACCGCCGCGCCCCGCCCGAATGCCGCGTCCCCAAGGCCGCCGGGGCCCGGGCTTTCGATCGTGGTGCCGGTGCACAACGAGGCCGCCAACCTGCCGGCCCTGCACGGGCGCATCGCCGCGGCGGTGGCGCGGCTCACCGCGGGGCGCCCGCTCGCCGTCGAAATCGTCTACGTGGACGACGGCAGCAGCGATGCCACCGCGGCGATCGCGCGCGACCTGCCGGCCACGGGTTTCGACGTGCAGCTCATTTCGCTCTCGCGCAACTTCGGCAAGGAGGCGGCGCTGCTGGCCGGGCTCGATCACGCGCAACTCGGCGCCGTGCTGTTCATGGACGGCGACGGCCAGCATCCGCCGAGCCTGATCGAAACGCTGGTCGGCCATTGGCTCGACGGTGGCTACGACGTCGTCTACACCGCGAAGGCGCACCGCGGGGACGAGGGGCTCACCCGGCGTCTCGGCGTCAAGAGCTTCTATGCGCTCATCAATTGGGGCGCGCGCGCAAAAATCCCCGAAGACGCCGGCGACTTTCGCCTGCTCTCGCCGCGGGCGGCGGCGGCGCTGCGACAGCTTCCCGAGCGCAACCGGTTCTTCAAGGGACTGGCGACCTGGATCGGCTTTCGCCAGATGCGCGTCGATTACGAGCCGGCGCTGCGCGCGCACGGGCACTCGACCTTCGGGATTAATTCGCTCATCGGCCTCTCGATCGAGGGGCTCACGTCGTTCTCGGTCGCGCCGCTGCGGTTCGCCAGCCTGCTCGGCGTCCTACTTGCGCTCAGCGCGCTGGTGTTCGGCGCGTGGACCGTCATCGAAACATTCATCTACGAGCACACCGTGCCGGGCTATCCTTCCCTCGTGGTCGGCATCATGGTGATCGGCGGCGTGCAGCTCATCATGATCGGCATCATGGGCGAATACATCGGCAAGATT
>Ga0153928_1000306_pt1 | contig 25175 bp, 40 predicted proteins | sample TSNJ012MetaG_FD_106656 | JGI IMG/M metagenome (GOLD analysis project Ga0153928, IMG submission 106656) | Attine ant fungus gardens microbial communities from New Jersey, USA - TSNJ012 MetaG | ecosystem: Host-associated > Fungi > Mycelium > Unclassified | place: USA: New Jersey, Wharton State... | reverse complement strand
ATGCTGACCGGCAAACAACGTGTTGATGAGGCCGGTGATACCGTACAGTATTATTTCTCATCCACCGGTCGCGGATATACCGGTGTGTATGACGGATATCTATACTACATGGGTAAGCTGCAGAAAGCGGATTCCGGCAGCAAATATGAAGTAATATCCATACCAAGCGGGTCATCCAATAAGAACTATGTGGTGAATACCAGCGGCAAGGTTGCGAAAAGCACTACTGTAAAAGACAGCAACGGTACCAAATATAAGACCAGTGGCAGTGGTATTCTGGTCAAGGAAGACGGTGAAGAGGTAGAAGGCGGAACCTATACCAACCCGACAGAGCCGGATTGGGACAGCTGGAACGACTGGTAACTGTTTAAATGAAAGGGATTGCCTGGAAGAGGCAGTCCCTTTTCGATGCTGCGATTTTTATGGTTCGCAAAATTCGCAGAAATTAATAAAAAATGCTTGCATTTATAGAATATCTATGTTATCATAGCAAGGCTGTGACATGATAGCAATGAAGCGTGAGGTTGCTGCCGGTATGGCAGGTTTTCCGTGGAGCGAATGTCAAGTTAGGAAACTGACGACAAGTCACTGTACCAATTGAACAGCTGTAGTGTTTTTTTAAAAATAATACAGTAACGCAGTGTGTAGTCACCATGACACACACGGAGATGTGTACAGTCACCGCTTGTCGTACTTCAACCAAAAGTGCGAAAAGGAGGCGACTTTTTTTATGGCAAATCAAGTAATGAGAATCACATTAAAGGCTTACGATCATCAGTTAGTTGATCAGTCCGCCAGCAAGATCATTGAGACCGTGAAGAGAACAGGGGCTCAGGTGAGCGGACCGGTGCCGTTACCAACCAAGAAGGAAGTGGTAACTATTCTGCGGGCAGTACACAAGTACAAAGACTCCAGAGAGCAGTTCGAGCAGAGAACTCACAAAAGACTTATCGATATCATCACCCCGAACCAGAAGACGGTTGATGCCTTGACCAAACTGGAAATGCCGGCCGGTGTTTATATCGACATCAAAATGAAACAGAAATAAACTTTAGTATGATTGCCGTAACAGGTAATCCGCTGTAAGGAGGAAGAAAGAATGAAGAAAGCTATTTTAGCTATTAAAGTCGGAATGACTCAAATCTTCAACGACGAAGGAGTGTTGACTCCCGTAACCGTTCTCCAGGCCGGACCTTGTGTCGTAACCCAGATCAAGACGGAAGAGAACGATGGATACAAAGCGGTTCAGGTTGGTTTTGTGGACAAGAGAGAGAAACTGGTCAACAAGCCGCTGAAAGGACATTTTAACAAAGCAGGTGTTTCTTATAAGAGATTTGTAAGAGAGTTCCGTTTCGACAATGCAGAAGAATATTCTGTAAAGGACGAAATCAAAGCTGACATTTTCGCCGCTGGCGACAAGATTGATGCAACTGCTGTTTCTAAAGGTAAAGGTTTCCAGGGTGCCATCAAGAGACATGGCCAGTCCCGCGGACCGATGACCCATGGTTCCAAGTTCCATCGTCATGCCGGTTCCAACGGTGCGGCATCCGATCCGAGCAAGGTATTCAAAGGCAAGAAGATGCCTGGCCAGATGGGCAACAAGCAGATCACCATTCAGAATCTGGAGATCGTTAAGATCGACGCAGAGAATAATCTGCTTCTGGTGAAGGGTGCTGTCCCAGGACCGAAGAAATCTTTAGTAACGATTAAAGAAACAGTAAAAGCTTGCTAAGCTTTGACGTAGAAAGGAGGAACACACAGATGGCAAATGTATCTGTTTACAATATGGAAGGTAATGAAGTAGGCAAGATGGATTTAAACGATGCAGTGTTTGGTGTTGAAATTAACGAACACTTAGTACACATGGCAGTCGTGGCACAGCTTGCTAACAAGCGTCAGGGTACCCAGAAAGCAAAGACCCGCGCGGAAGTATCTGGTGGCGGCAGAAAACCATGGAGACAGAAAGGTACCGGTCATGCAAGACAGGGTTCCAACAGATCTCCCCAGTGGAAGGGCGGCGGTGTTGTATTTGCTCCGACCCCAAGAGATTACACCATCAAGTTAAACAAGAAAGAAAAAAGAGCGGCTCTGAAGTCTGCTTTAACCAGCAGAGTGCAGGAGAATAAATTTATCGTGGTCGACGAGATCGCCATGGATGAGATCAAAACCAAAAAATTCCAGAACGTGATGGATAACCTGAAGGTTTCCAAAGCACTGGTGGTAGTCGGCGAGGGAAGCGACAATGTGGTTAAGTCCGCAAGAAACATCCCGACCGTTAAGACTGCTTATGTCAATACCATCAACGTATATGACATTTTGAAATACAACACTGTAGTAGCTACCAAGGCTGCTGTTGCAAATATCGAGGAGGTGTACGCATAATGGCAAACATTCAATACTATGACGTCATTCTCAAACCAGTTGTTACTGAGAAGAGCATGAATGCAATGGCTGAAAGAAAATACACTTTCCTGGTTCATACCGAGGCAAACAAGGCGATGATCAAAGAAGCCGTTGAAAAGATGTTCCCGGGTACCAAAGTTGCAGCTGTCAACACCATGAATATGGATGGCAAGACCAAAAGAAGAGGCACGACTTTTGGCAAGACTTCAAAAACCAAGAAAGCGATTGTTCAGCTGACCGCTGACAGCAAAGAAATCGAGATCTTTACAGGGCTATAGGAAGCCGAGTGATTAAAGAAGCTATACGGTAGTGATGATAAAACATAACCTATATCACGCCGTGATAAAATGATACGCGTGGACGCGTTGAAAGGAGTTCGAGAAATGGGAATTAAAACATTTAACCCATATACACCTTCCAGAAGACACATGACCGGTTCTGATTTTAGTGAAATCACCAAGTCAACCCCGGAAAAGTCTTTAGTTACTTCCTCCATCAATAAGAATGCAGGACGTAACAACCAGGGGAAGATTACAGTAAGACACCGCGGTGGCGGCAGCAGAAGAAAATACAGAGACATTGATTTTAAGAGAAACAGCAAAGACGGTATCCCGGCAAAGGTTATCGGTATCGAATACGATCCCAACCGATCTGCCAACATTGCCCTGATCTGCTATGCAGATGGTGCCAAAGCTTATATTCTGGCTCCGGCCGGCCTGACTGACGGGATGACTGTTATGAGCGGAGCCGCGGCCGAGGCAAAAGTCGGAAACTGCATGCCGCTGATCAACATTCCGGTTGGTACGCAGATTCACAACATTGAACTGTATCCGGGCAAAGGCGGCCAGCTGGTTCGTTCCGCCGGTAACTCTGCACAGTTGATGGCAAAAGAAGGCAAATATGCAACCCTCAGGCTTCCTTCCGGGGAGATGAGAATGGTACCGATCGTATGCCGCGCCACCGTTGGTGTCGTAGGTAACGGTGACCACAACCTGATTAACATTGGTAAAGCCGGCAGAAAGCGTCATATGGGATTCCGTCCGACCGTCCGTGGTTCTGTTATGAACCCGAATGACCATCCACACGGTGGTGGTGAAGGCAAGACCGGTATTGGCCGTCCGGGCCCGTCTACTCCATGGGGTAAACCGGCACTTGGATTGAAGACCCGTAAGAAAAACAAACAGTCGAATAAGCTGATTGTCAGAAGACGCGATGGCAGAACCATCAAATAATTGAAGGAGGACAAAAACTTATGGCACGTTCATTAAAAAAAGGCCCATTTGCAGACGCACACTTACTGAAAAAAGTTGATGCGATGAACGCAGCAGGACAGCATCAGGTAATCAAGACCTGGTCCCGCCGTTCCACTATCTTCCCGCAGATGGTTGGTCATACAATTGCAGTTCATGATGGCAGAAAACACGTTCCAGTATATGTGACCGAAGATATGGTTGGCCACAAACTGGGTGAGTTCGTAGCGACCAGAACTTACAGAGGACACGGAAAAGACGAGAAGAAGTCCAGACGATAATCGAGAAGATTTGAAAGGAGGTTATTAGCAATGGCTAAAGGACATAGAAGTCAAATAAAAAGAGAAAGAAATGCCCAGAAAGATACCAGACCGTCAGCAAAGTTATCTTATGCAAGAGTTTCGGTTCAGAAGGCATGTTTCGTATTAGACGCTATCAGAGGCAAAGATGTGCAGACGGCACTTGGCATTGTGACCTACAATCCCAGATATGCTTCTGCTTTGATTAAAAAGCTGCTGGAATCAGCAATTGCAAATGCTGAGAACAACAATGGCATGAACCCGGCAAACTTGTATGTAGAGGAATGCTACGCAGACAAGGGACCGACCATGAAGAGAGTAAAACCAAGAGCACAGGGCAGAGCTTATCGTATCGAAAAGAGAATGAGCCATATCACCATCGTGCTTAATGAAAGATAGGAGGCAAATATGGGACAGAAAGTTAATCCACACGGCTTAAGAGTCGGTGTTATTAAAGACTGGGACTCCAAATGGTATGCAGAAAGCGACTTCGCTGATTGCCTGGTAGAAGATTACAATATCCGTACTTTCCTGAAAAAGAGACTGTACAGTGCCGGAGTTTCCAAAATTGAAATTGAAAGAGCTTCTGACAGAGTCAAAGTAATGCTTTATACCGCAAAACCAGGCGTGGTGATCGGTAAAGGCGGCACGGAGATTGAAAAGCTGAAAAAGGAAGTTCAGAAGTTAACTGATAAGAAGCTGTTTATCGACATTAAAGAGATCAAGAGACCGGATCGTGATGCGCAGCTGGTTGCCGAGAATATTGCTCAGCAGCTGGAGAACCGTATTTCCTTCCGGCGGGCGATGAAGTCGACCATGGGCCGTTCCATGAAAGCTGGCGTAAAAGGTATCAAAACTGCCGTTGCAGGCCGTCTTAGCGGTGCTGATATGGCACGTACCGAATTCTACAGCGAGGGAACCATCCCGTTACAGACATTAAGAGCAGATATTGATTATGGTTTCGCTGAGGCAGACACCACTTACGGCAAAGTTGGCGTTAAGGTTTGGATCTACAAAGGCGAAATACTTCCTACTAAAGGAAATAAGGAAGGGAGTGGTAAATAATGTTAATGCCTAAGAGAGTAAAGCGCCGTAAACAGTTCCGTGGATCTATGAAGGGCAAAGCTTTAAGAGGAAATACAATCAGCTACGGTGAGTACGGTCTGGTGTCGACAGAGCCATGTTGGATCAAATCCAATCAGATCGAGGCCGCCCGTGTGGCAATGACTCGTTATATCAAACGTGGTGGTAAAGTTTGGATCAAAATTTTCCCCGACAAACCTGTAACTGCAAAACCAGCTGAGACTCGTATGGGTTCCGGTAAAGGTTCCCTGGAATACTGGGTAGCGGTTGTTAAACCGGGCAGAGTAATGTTTGAGATTGCAGGCGTTCCGGAAGAGACCGCTCGCGAAGCATTGCGTCTTGCTATGCACAAGTTGCCTTGCAAATGTAAGATTGTTGCCAAGGCCGATTTAGAAGGCGGTGATAACAGTGAAAATTAATAAATATGTAGAAGATTTAAAGATAAAATCAGCTGCCCAGCTGAACGAAGAATTAGTAGCTGCTAAGAAAGAACTTTTCAACTTGAGATTCCAGAATGCAACCAACCAGTTAGATAATACCAGCCGGATTACCGAGGTTCGCAAGAATATTGCCAGAATTCAGACTGTTATTACAGAAAAATCAAGACTGGCTTAAGGTTGAAGAGAGGAGAATAAATCGTGGAAAGAAATTTGAGAAAAACCCGCGTTGGTAAAGTCGTAAGCGATAAGATGGATAAGACCATCGTTGTTGTTATTGAAGACCATATCAAACATCCTTTATACGGCAAGATCGTAAAGAAGTCCGTAAAGTTAAAAGCTCATGATGAGAAGAATGAGTGCGGCAAGGGTGATACCGTGAAAGTTATGGAGACAAGACCGTTATCAAAAGATAAAAGATGGAGACTTGTCGAAGTTATCGAAAAGGCTAAATAATATAAGGAAAGCCCCCTCACATACGTTCAGGGGAAAATCAGGAAGGAGTAACAGGCATGATTCAGCAGGAAACCAGACTGAGGGTTGCCGATAACACCGGAGCAAAAGAATTGTTATGTATCCGTGTTATGGGTGGATCCACAAGAAGATATGCGAATATTGGTGATGTAATCGTTGCTTCCGTTAAAGATGCAACACCAGGTGGTGTTGTAAAGAAGGGCGACGTGGTTAAAGCCGTTGTCGTACGTACTAAAAAGGGCGCACGCAGAAAAGACGGTTCTTATATCAAGTTTGATGAGAACGCAGCAGTAATCATTAAAGATGACAAGACCCCAAGAGGGACGCGTATCTTTGGACCGGTTGCAAGAGAATTAAGAGAGAAGCATTACATGAAGATTGTTTCTTTAGCACCAGAAGTATTGTAAAGGAGGTGTCGACTGTGCATAAGATCAAAAAGAATGACCTGGTGAAAGTAATCACCGGCAAAGATAAAGACAAAACCGGCAAGGTAATCAGCGTAAAAGACGGCAAAGTCCTGGTTGAAGGATGTAACATGGTTACCAAGCATAACAAGCCAAGCGCCGGCAATCCGCAGGGCGGCATCATTCATCAGGAAGCAGCTCTTGACATATCAAATGTCATGCTGGTTGTTGATGGAAAGGCCACCAGAGTTGGCTTTGAAGTAAAAGATGGTAAAAAAGTCCGCGTTGCCAGAGCAACCGGTAAGGTAATTGACTAATTGCAGGAAGGAGGAACTAAAAAGTGGCTAGATTAAAAGAATTTTATCAGAGCGAAATCGTAGGCGCGATGATTAAAAAATTTGGTTATAAAAACACCATGGAAGTGCCGAAGTTAGATAAGATCGTTATCAACATGGGCGTTGGTGAAGCAAAAGACAATGCTAAGGTTCTGGATGCTGCTGTCAGAGATCTGGAGATCATCTCCGGGCAGAAAGCAGTAACTACCAAAGCGAAGAAGTCCGTTGCTAACTTCAAACTGAGAGAAGGTATGTCAATCGGCTGTAAAGTAACCCTGCGTGGAGTAAAGATGTATGAGTTCGCCGATCGTCTGATCAACCTGTCGCTGCCTCGTGTACGTGACTTCCGTGGCGTAAATCCGAATGCATTTGACGGCAGAGGAAACTTTGCTCTGGGTATTAAAGAGCAGCTGATCTTCCCGGAGATTGAATACGATAAAGTTGACAAGGTCAGAGGTATGGATATCATTTTCGTTACCACTGCCAACACCGACGAAGAAGCCCGTGAACTTTTGACATTATTCAATATGCCATTTGCAAAATAACAGGAGGAATGATCCATGGCTAAGACTTCAATGAAGATTAAGCAGCAGCGTCCGGCTAAATTCTCCAGCAGAGAATATAACCGTTGCAGAATCTGCGGGCGTCCGCATGCTTATTTAAGAAAATACGGCGTTTGCCGAATTTGTTTTCGTGAATTGGCTTACAAAGGACAAATACCAGGCGTTAAAAAAGCCAGCTGGTAGGCATTGAGCACTTAGCGAGGTCTTTTTCGAGCTTAGTGCGAAAGCCCGTCCCGAACCTTGGCGAGGTCTTTTCGAGCCTAGTTGAGTGGACGTGTCGAGGCAGTCAACACTTGCTGCGCGAACTTGCCGCAGCAGAGAACAACAATATTTATGGAGGAAAAATATCATGACTATGAGCGATCCGATTGCAGATATGCTTACAAGAATTCGTAATGCAAATACTGCGAAACATGATACAGTAGACGTACCTTCATCCAAGATGAAATTAGCTATTGCTGACATTCTGGTAAAAGAAGGCTACGTAAAGAAGTATGATATCGTAGAAGATGGAAGCTTCAAGACGATCCGCATCACCTTAAAGTATGGTGCTGATAAGAATGAAAAGATCATCAGCGGTATCAAGAGAATCTCTAAACCGGGTCTGCGTGTATACGCAAACAGAGAAGAACTGCCGAAGGTTTTGGGTGGTTTAGGAACAGCAATTATTTCTACAAACCAGGGCGTTGTGACGGATAAAGAAGCACGTCAGTTAGGTGTAGGCGGCGAAGTACTCGCATTCATCTGGTAAGGAGTTCTGCCAAATGTCGAGGAGTGCTTTTACACAGGTGTCTGAAAAGCAGGCACTAAGTGTTTCATGCAACTGAAAACAGAAGGTGCGCAAAGCGCTTTCCGAGAATTTAAGTAGGAGGTAAATGGCATGTCACGTATTGGTAGAATGCCTATCGCGGTTCCGGCAGGAGTAACGGTTGTAATCGCAGACAATAACAAAGTGACTGTGAAAGGTCCCAAGGGAACTCTGGAAAGAGAGTTGCCGGTGGAGATGGACATCAAAGAAGAAGATGGCCAGATCACAGTAACCAGACCCAATGATTTAAAGAGAATGAAATCCTTACATGGACTAACCAGAACGCTGATCAACAACATGGTTGTTGGTGTAACCGACGGTTATGAGAAGATTCTGGAAGTCAACGGTGTTGGTTACAGAGCTGCAAAGCAGGGCAAGAAATTAACCCTTAGCCTGGGATATTCTCATCCGGTTGAGATGGAAGATCCGGAAGGACTGGAGACTGTTCTGGATAATCAGAATATCATCAGAGTCAGAGGTATCGATAAAGAAAAAGTAGGCCAGTACGCTGCTGAAATCAGAGACAAGAGAAGACCTGAACCGTATAAGGGCAAAGGTATTAAGTACTCTGATGAGAAGATCAGACGTAAAGTTGGTAAGACTGGTAAGAAATAATTAAGGAGGGTGCAAAAATGGTTAATAAAAAATCAAGAAGCGAAGTTCGCGTTAAAAAACACATGAGATTGCGTAACCGCTTTGCCGGTACGGCGCAAAGACCGCGTTTAGCTGTGTTTAGAAGTAATAATCATATGTATGCTCAGATTATTGACGATTCAGTCGGCAATACTTTAGTGGCTGCATCTACTGTTGAGAAGACAGTGAAATCTGAGCTGGAGAAGACCAATGACGTAGATGCGGCAACATATGTTGGTACTCTGATCGCTAAGAGAGCACTGGAAAAAGGGATTGATGAAGTGGTATTCGACAGAGGCGGCTTCATCTACCATGGTAAAGTTCAGGCATTGGCAGACGCAGCTCGCGAAGCTGGTCTGAAATTCTAGGAGAGAGGAGAGCAGCATGAAGCGTACAATTATTGACCCAAGTCAGTTGGAGTTAAATGATAATGTAGTAGCAATTAAGCGTGTATCGAAGACTGTTAAAGGTGGACGTACCATGAGATTCTCTGCTTTAGTCGTAGTGGGAGATGGGAATGGACATGTCGGCGCAGGCCTCGGTAAAGCTGGTGAAGTTCCGGAAGCAATCCGCAAAGGAAAAGAAGCGGCAATCAAGAATCTGGTAAAAGTACCGGTGGATGACAACAAGAGCATTCATCACGACCACATTGCCAAATATGGCAGCTCGGTGGTATTGTTGAAGAAGGCTCCGGAAGGTACCGGTATCATTGCCGGCGGACCGGCCCGTTCCGTACTGGAGTTAGCAGGCATCAAGAACATTCGTACCAAGTCTTTGGGGTCCAACAACAAGACCAACGTGGTTTTAGCGGTTATCGAAGGACTGACTCAGATTAAGACTCCGGAAGAATTTGCCAGACTTCGCGGCAAATCTGTCGACGAGATTTTAGGCTAAGGAGGGAATTAAGATGGCAGGAAAGTTAAAAGTAACGTTAGTCAAATCTCCGATTGGGGCAGTTCCGAAGCACAAAGCAACGGTAGAAGCACTTGGTCTTAGAAAATTGAACAAGACCGTTGAAATGCCGGACAATGAAGCCGTAAGAGGCATGATTTGGCACGTAAAACATTTAGTAAAAGTTGAAGAAATCTAAAAACAAAAGTAAGGAGGTGCAGCGAGATGGATTTATCTAATTTACAGCCAGCAGCCGGTTCCAAGCATAGCGATAATTTTAGAAGAGGACGCGGCCACGGTTCAGGCAACGGAAAGACCGCCGGTAAAGGCCACAAAGGCCAGAAAGCACGTTCCGGCGCAACCAGACCAGGCTTTGAAGGCGGTCAGATGCCTTTATACAGACGTATCCCGAAAAGAGGATTTACCAACCGTAATTCCAAAGTAATCATCGGTATCAACGTAAGCGCTCTGGAAAAATTCGAGAATGATGCGGTAGTAACCGTAGAGACTCTGCAGGAAATTGGACTTATTAACAATCCAAGAGATGGTGTAAAGATCCTGGGAGATGGAGAATTAACCAAAAAGCTGACCGTTAAAGTGAATGCATTCAGTGCGGGTGCAAAAACTAAAATTGAAGCTTTAGGTGGAACCTGCGAGGTGATCTAATATGTGGAAAACACTCCGTACTGCATGGAAGGTGCCGGATATCAGAAAAAAACTGATCTACACCCTCATGATGTTGGTAGTGATCCGATTTGGTTCGGAGCTGCCGATTCCTGGAGTTAATACAGCTTATTTTAAAGATTTTTTTGCAAAGCAGAGCGGCGATGCGTTTAATTTCTTTGATTCAATAACCGGAGGTTCCTTTACCTCCATGTCCGTATTCGCTCTGAGTATTACGCCCTACATTACTTCTTCCATTATTATGCAGTTGCTGACAATTGCAATTCCAAAATTGGAGGAGATGCAGCGTGAGGGTGAAGACGGCAGAAAGAAGATTGCCGAGTATACCCGTTATCTGACCGTAGCTCTGGCTCTGATTGAGTCGACGGCAATGGCGGTTAGTTTTGGCGGCCAGGGCCTGCTGAACGAGTATAGTGCATGGAATATTATCATCGCGGTAGCAACGATGACCGCCGGTAGTGCTTTCCTGATGTGGATTGGTGAGCGGATTACGGAGAATGGCGTTGGCAATGGTATTTCCATTGTCCTGCTGTTCAACATTGTTTCCTCGCTTCCGCAGGATATCAATACTTTGTATGAACGTTTTATGAAGAATAAGTCAATTGCACTGGCCGCAGTACCGGCAGTGATTATTTTGGCAGTGCTGATAGCGGTGGTGGTATTTGTTGTTTACCTGCAGGGTGGTGAGCGCAGAATTCCGGTACAGTATTCCAAGAAGGTAGTCGGCCGGAAGATGGTGGGCGGACAGTCTTCCCATATTCCGCTGAAAGTCAATACCGCTGGTGTTGTACCGGTTATTTTTGCATCCTCCATCATGTCGTTCCCAGTGGTGATTGCACAGTTTTTCTCACCGGATTACAGCACATTTGGCGGCAAGGTTCTGCTGATGCTCAATTCCTCTTCCTGGTTTAAACCGGAACAACCGGTATATTCCATAGGTTTGGTAATATATATAGTATTGATTGTGCTTTTTGCATATTTCTATACTTCCATTACCTTCAACCCGCTGGAAGTGGCAAATAACATGAAGAAGTCCGGTGGCTTTATCCCGGGTATCCGCCCAGGTAAGCCAACCTCAGACTATCTGAATAAGATCCTGAATTATATTATATTTATCGGCGCCATAGGCCTGATCGTTATTAGTCTGGTTCCGATTATCTTCTCCGGGTTGTTCTCGGTAAGCCGTCTGTCATTTATGGGTACTTCACTGATCATCATCGTCAGTGTTATCCTGGAGACACTTAAGGCGATTGAGTCGCAGCTGGTAGTAAGAAATTACAAAGGATTTTTAGATGACTAATTAAAATAGAAATGGCTGCTGCGCGGACATAAAAAAGGCAGCGGCTTTTTCTGGTATTTAATAAAGAAGGAGGATTTGACAATGAAGATTATCATGTTAGGCGCCCCTGGTGCGGGCAAAGGTACACAGGCGAAAAAGATAGCAGATAAGTATGGCATTCCTCACATTTCCACGGGAGATATCTTCCGTGCCAATATCAAGGGAGGTACGGAACTTGGCATGAAAGCCAAATCCTATATGGATCAGGGCCAATTGGTGCCGGATGATGTTACCATCGGAATGCTGCTTGACCGGATCAGTGAAGCGGACTGTGCCGACGGCTATGTTCTGGACGGCTTCCCGAGAACAATTCCGCAGGCTGAAAGTTTGACCAAAGCCCTGGAAAGCCGCGGCGAAAAGATGGAGTATGCCATTGATGTGGATGTGCCGGATGCTAACATTGTTTCCCGGATGTCTGGCCGTCGGGCATGCCTGGCCTGTGGTGCAACCTACCATGTCGTGACCATTCCGCCAAAGCAGGAAGACATCTGTGATGGCTGCGGTGAGACACTGGTTCAGCGAGAAGATGACAAACCGGAGACGGTCCAGAAGCGCCTAACGGTTTATCATGATCAAACCCAGCCGCTGATTGAGTATTACAAGCAGGCCGGAATTCTGGTAATGGTAGACGGAACCAAAGACTTAAATGATGTATTTGCGGACATTGTCAGTGTCCTGGGAGCGTAAATCTATGTCAGTATCGATTAAATCTGCCCGCGAGATAGAGCTGATGCGGGAGGCAGGCAGAATCCTGGCCCTGGTTCATGAGGAACTGGCAAAGTCATTAAAACCGGGGATATCCACACTGGATATTGACCGGCTGGGCGAACGAATTATTCGCGGTTATGGCTGTATTCCGTCTTTTAAAAATTATAATGGTTATCCGGCATCCATCTGTGTTTCCGTCAATAATGAAGTGGTTCACGGAATTCCAAACAAGCGTAATATTCTTCGGGTTGGCGATATCGTCAGTCTGGATGCAGGGGTCATTTACCATGGCTATCATTCTGATGCGGCCAGGACCCACGGGATCGGAACCATCGATCCATCCGCCAGGATGCTGATCGAAGTCACCAGACAATGCTTTTTTGAAGGTATAAAATATGCAAAAGCTGGAAATCATCTCAATGATGTTTCTTCTGCTATCCAGAAATATGCCGAGAGCTTTGGTTATGGTGTGGTTCGGGATCTGGTCGGTCATGGCATTGGCAAAAACCTTCACGAAGAACCGGAAGTGCCCAACTTCTCTCAGAATCGCAAAGGGATTAAGCTGGTGCCGGGGATGACGCTTGCGGTGGAACCGATGATCAATGCGGGAAGATCCGATGTGTTGTGGCTGGGCGATGACTGGACGGTGGTAACCGATGACGGTTCCTTGTCCGCCCATTATGAAAACACCATTCTGATTACAGAAGGGGAACCGGAAATTCTGTCCCTGATGTAAGTCATAATCAAAGAAGACAGGGAATATGTTGCTAAGTAAAAGTTACTTAAGAAGCCATCAGGCAATCAGGAGGTAAAAGAGTATGTCGAAAGCAGATGTGATTGAAATTGAAGGAGTTGTGGTGGAAAAACTGCCCAATGCCATGTTCCAGGTAGAACTGGTAAATGGCCATCAGGTCCTTGCCCATATCAGCGGTAAACTGCGGATGAACTATATTCGCATCTTACCAGGTGATAAAGTTACGCTGGAAATGTCCCCTTATGATCTGACCAAAGGCAGAATCATTTGGCGCGATAAATAAATAGTAAAAATTGCTTGCATAATAGTTGCCGCAGTGATATAATATCATGGCGACTTTGTTGAAATGCCGGGTGAAGTTTGCCCAAAATGAAGCCCGGATGTACCTATATATCTGGTAAAATGGATATATTGATTTGGAGAAAGGAGAATTGCCGTGAAGGTGAGATCATCAGTAAAACCAATTTGCGAAAAGTGCAAAATCATCAAACGCAAAGGCAGTATCAGAGTAATCTGTGAAAATCCTAAGCACAAACAAAGACAAGGTTAAAAAATAATAATTATAGGAGGTGCACGACGCATATGGCTCGTATTGCAGGTGTTGATTTACCAAGGGAAAAACGTGTTGAAATTGGTTTGACATACATCTACGGAATTGGTAGAACAAGTTCAAACCGTATTCTTGCAGAAGCTGGCGTAAGTCCTGACACACGTGTCAAGGATTTAACCGATGATGAAGTTAAGAAGCTCGCGGGAGTTATCGCTGACAGTCAGCAGGTGGAAGGTGATTTGCGCAGAGAGATCGCTATGAACATTAAGCGGCTTCAGGAAATCGGCTGCTACCGTGGGATTCGTCACAGAAAAGGTCTGCCGGTTCGTGGTCAGAAGACCAAAACCAATGCAAGAACTCGTAAGGGTCCGCGTAAGACCGTAGCGAACAAGAAGAAATAATCAAGAAACTGTAAAAGAATCACGTTGCATGTTTTAAAAACAGGAAACAGGATTCGAATTGGAAAAGAAAGTAGGTTAGTTTAAAATGGCTAAAAAAATGTCCACTACTAAAAAAGTGACAAAAAAGCGTGTAAAGAAAAACGTTGAACGCGGACAGGCACATATCCAGTCATCTTTTAATAATACCATCGTTACCTTAACGGATACTCAGGGTAATGCATTGTCATGGGCAAGTGCTGGCGGTCTGGGCTTTAGAGGTTCAAGAAAATCTACTCCATATGCAGCACAGATGGCTGCAGAGACTGCTGCAAAAGCAGCTTTGGTACATGGATTAAAGTCTGTCGACGTTATGGTTAAAGGACCTGGTTCGGGCCGTGAGGCAGCAATCCGCGCGCTTTCTGCATGCGGTATTGAAGTAACTAGTATTAAGGACGTAACTCCGGTTCCACACAACGGATGTCGCCCGCCAAAACGTAGAAGAGTTTAATAGGAGGTACTAAAAGTGGCAGTAGATAGAGTTCCTGTTCTTAAAAGATGCAGATCCCTTGGTTTAGATCCAATCTATTTAGGAATTGATAAAAAATCAAACAGAGAGTTAAAAAGAGCTAACAGAAAGATGAGCGAGTACGGTCTCCAGTTACGTGAGAAGCAGAAAGCAAAATTCATCTATGGTGTGTTGGAAAAACCTTTCCGTAATTATTATGCAAAGGCTACGAAGATGGGCGGTCAGGCCGGTGAGAACCTGATGATCCTCCTGGAGAGAAGACTGGATAACGTTGTGTACCGTATGGGATTCGGCCGCACCAGACGTGAAACCAGACAGATTGTTGACCATAAGCACATTCTGGTAAACGGCAAAAGAGTAAATATTCCGTCTTACCTGGTAAAAGCTGGCGATGTCATTGAAGTAAGAGAAAAAGCAAAATCTTCACAGAGATACAAAGATGTTCTGGAAGTAACCGGCGGACGGATGACTCCGGCCTGGCTGGAAGTAGACCAGGAGAATCTGCGCGGTACGGTGAAGGAATTGCCATCCCGCGAGGAGATTGATGTTCCAGTAAATGAAATGCTTATCGTCGAGTTGTATTCTAAATAATTTTAGAATCCTAAATCCCTCGATAAATGAACCCATAAGGAGGGGCTATTCGTGTTCGATTTCGAAAAACCAAACATTGAGATTGTTGAAATTTCAGATGATAAGAAATATGGAAAGTTTGTAGTTGAACCACTTGAGCGTGGCTACGGCACTACATTAGGTAATTCGTTGAGAAGGATTATGCTTTCTTCTTTGCCGGGGGCAGCAGTCAGCCAGGTTAAAATCGACGGCGTTTTGCATGAGTTCAGTTCCATCGCCGGAATTAAGGAAGATGTTACTGAGATCATTATGAACATCAAAAGCTTATCTATTACTAACAACAGCGACAGCAGCGAACCAAAGACCGCATACATTGAGTTTGAGGGCGAAGGCATTGTAACTGCCGCGGATATCCAGGTTGATCCGGATATAGAGATTATGAATCCGGAGCAGGTGATTGCCACATTAAGCGGCGGCACCGACAGTAAGTTCTATATGGAACTGACCATCAGCAAAGGCCGCGGATACGTAAGTTCAGACAAGAATAAGATTGACGATCTGCCAATCGGCGTAATTGCGATTGACTCCATTTACACCCCGGTAGAACGTGTCAATATGAGTATCGAGAATACTCGTGTAGGGCAGGTGACCGATTACGATAAGCTGACCCTGGATGTATTCACCAATGGCACTTTGGCTCCCGATGAGGCGGTCAGCCTTGCGGCAAAGGTCTTAAGTGAGCATTTGAACTTATTCATCGACCTTTCTGAGAATGCCAAGACAGCTGAGATCATGGTAGAGAAGGAAGACAATGAAAAAGAAAAAGTTCTGGAGATGAATATTGACGAACTGGAACTGTCGGTACGTTCCTACAATTGTCTGAAGAGAGCTGGTATCAATACCGTCGAAGAGCTGTGCAACAGAACTCCCGAGGACATGATGAAGGTTCGTAACCTGGGCAGAAAGTCTTTAGAAGAAGTTCTGGCCAAGTTAAAAGAACTTGGACTTCAGCTGAATCCAAGTGAAGATTAATCAAAATAGTGCCTGAACCGTAAGTCCGATGCCGCAGGGGAGGGTATGTTATAAACAAATTGGATGATGCAGGCCAGTAAGTCCGATGGGCATGGGCTGCACTCCATATGTATAAGAGGCGCTCACTGATGACAGCTGTCATCCGGAGCAGCAAAATGGAGGAAATTTATCATGGCAGGTTATAGAAAATTGGGCAGAACTTCTGACCAGAGAAAAGCAATGATCCGCAGCCAGGTTACCGCACTGGTATACAATGGCAAGATCAAAACCACAGAGACAAGAGCAAAAGAGATCCGCAAAGTAGCGGAAGGACTGATTGCTCTGGCAGTAAAAGAAAAAGACAACTTTGAGACCGTTACAGTTACCGCTAAAGTGGCTCGTAAAGACAAAGATGGCAAAAGAGTAAAAGAAGTGGTAAACGGCAAGAAAGTTACGGTTTACGACGAAGTTCAGAAGGAGATCAAGAAAGACAATCCTTCCAGACTGCATGCCAGACGTCAGATGCTGAAAGTTCTGTATGATGTGACAGAAGTTCCGGCAACTCCGGCAGGCAAAAAGAAAAAAACCAAATCCGTTGATCTTCCGGCAAAATTGTTCGATGAGATCGCACCAAAATACGTTTCCCGCAACGGTGGCTATACCCGTATCGTAAAAATCGGCCCGCGTAAGGGTGACGGCGCTATGGAAGTGCTGTTGGAGCTGGTATAATTTAATTACATTCGTTTGAAGAACAGAGGTATTTTGAAATACCTCTTTTTTTTCACCCTTTTTTCACTTTTTACCTTTATAATGAATTTAATCCTCTCAAGTAAATATTTGGTAAGAATATTGTAAGTTGACCCTCTGGCTATGGAATATTATAATAAAAGTATAGATGAGACAGAATTCTAATTTTGCCTTTTTATGGATTCTAGAAAGAGGGATGATAATGAGTAGAAAAAAAGGATTATTGTATGGTTTGCTGATGACCGCTGTATTTAGTATGGCGATGATTTTCAGCAGCTTTGCCGGGGTGATTTCCTCGGTTAGGGTATATGTGGATTCAGACCTGAATCCGGGTGATAAGCTGCCGGATATTTCAATTCATGACGATAGCAGTTTTACGTTGGGGTCTGGTGATATTGCCGTTTATGTGGGGACCGAGCAGTATAAGATCACATCAGCAGAATGGGTAACTTCCAAGAACAGAACCATGGAAGTAGGCTATGAGGCGGAGTTGAAAGTCACCTTGACTCCGACCAATTCAGACGACTATTATTTCAAAGGAAGCTATCGCTCCAGCAATGTAACGGTTAAAAGCGGAACCTTTGTCAGTGCCAGTTTAAAGAACGGTGAACTGACGGTCAGGCTGAAAGCAAAACCAATTAAGGGTACGTTTGGTGAACCAAGCGATGCATACTGGAGAGACAACGCCAAAGGAACGGCGAGGTGGGTAAAACCGGATGACGACGGAACCGGCACCTATGAAGTAGTGCTGCGCCGTGGATCAACGCAGGTTCATCGGGTGGAGACATCTTCTACGAGCTATAATTTCTATCCTTATATGACCAGTGCCGGCACCTATACATTCCGGGTTCGTACGATTGGCAAAACCAGCAAAGAGACACAATATGGGACCAAAAGTGCATGGGTAGAATCGGATGAGCTCTACATTGCCAGGGAGGACGTATCAGATGGGACCGGAGCCAGCAGTACCGGCAGTTCCGGCGGACCAAGCGGGAACACCAATGTCGGCTGGCGTTATAACAACAACTACTGGTACTACTACTATCCGGATGGCAGCTATGAGAAGAACAGATGGCTGCTGGTGAACGATAAGTGGTATCTGTTCCAGGAAGACGGTAAGATGCTGCGCGGCTGGCAGAATAAGGGTGGTCATACCTATTATCTGACAGATAACGGCGATATGGTTACCGGTTGGGTTCGCAGCGGCTCCCGTTGGTATTATTTAAATGCGTCCGAAGGTTCCGGCGAGGGCGCGATGCTAAAGAACTGTTGGGGCAATATTAATGGACAGACCTACTACCTTACATCGGATGGATCGATGGCAGAGGGCTGGTATCAGGTTGATGGCAACTGGTACTATTTCTATCCGGGCCAGGGCAATAAAGCGGTGAATACCCATATTGACACCTTCTATGTTGATGGGGATGGAGTATGGAGAAGATAAGTCCATAGTTCAGAAAGGATATAAGTATGAAAAAAACTTCACTTGCAATCAGAGTATTATCGGCAGTAATGGCATTTACCATGGTGGCCGGAGGGAATATCATCCCCGGGAACGGAATCATGACAGCGCTGGCATCAGACAAAGCGGTGGACTGGGTGTACCTGGGGGAACCCAAATATGTATGGTGGGAGACCGATACGGTAGGAAAGTGGTCTTCGGTCAGCAAGGCCCATGAATATCAGGTAAAACTGTATATTGCCGATAATATTGAGCGAGATGAAGATAACTGGCGTAAAATTGACTGGGATAATGAAGAGTTGGAAGCCGTGGTGACGAAAAGAACCGGTGACCAAAGCTGTGACTTCACAGAGTACATGAAGGATCAGCATTCCTATTTCTTTGTGGTAAGAGCTACACCCAAGATCAGTGAACAGGGATATGTATCCAGCGGCAATTGGGTAGCTTCCCCGGAACTGGATTTTAAAGGTCAGCAGGTACAGGGAATTACCGAAGGAAAGTGGCGCAATTACCGGGAAGGAAGCAAGTTTGAAGCTGCGGATGGCAATGAACTGGGCGGTGGCTGGCATCTGATTAGAGGCACCTGGTATCTGTTTGATGAGAATGGCTGCCGCCTGAATGATTGGCAGAGTATGGATGGTTCCCGTTATTATCTGGGAACTGACGGCAGGATGGCAACCGGCTGGTTCGTCTATGGCGATAATTGGTATTATGCTGATAAAAGCGGGGTGATCCAGACCGGCTGGGTGATGGATCAGCCGGGTAAGTATTACTATATGTATGAAGACGGTACCATGGCCCATGATATTGAGATCGAAGGATATTGGCTGAGTTCCAGCGGACTGCGGGTTGAGATGCAGTCATAAAAAAAGAAGCAGCAGAACCTGTTTTGGAACTGCTGCTCTTTTTTTTGTGCGGTAATGTCAGCTGAATCAAGGAATGTGCTTGACTGTTAAGAAGATATCGCTTAGAATTGGTTACAGTTCAAAAAGTTAAAGGAAAGGAAGTATATCCATAATGGGGATTATTAGAGCTTCCAGGTTAATATATGATTATATCCGCCGGGATGAGGAAGATCATGTGGATGAGGTCAACCGGGCGATTGATGACATGACTGTAGACATTAGAGAGGGTGATTTTGTGGCGATTTTGGGGCACAACGGTTCCGGAAAATCCACGTTTGCCAAGCAGGTGAATGGTATTTTACTGCCGACCGAAGGTACGGTCTGGATTTCAGGAATGGATACCAGAGATGAAGATCATATCTGGGATATTCGAAAAACCGCCGGAATGGTGTTTCAGAATCCGGATAATCAGATTATTGGAAATGTTGTGGAAGAAGATGTCGGGTTCGGACCGGAAAATATCGGCATTCCGACAGAAGAGATCTGGCGCCGGGTGGACGAGAGTCTGGAAGCGGTGGGCATGACTGCCTACCGGATGAAATCGCCCAATAAGTTGTCTGGCGGGCAAAAGCAAAGGGTGGCAATCGCCGGTGTGATGGCGATGAAGCCGGAGTGCATTATTCTGGATGAGCCAACGGCGATGCTGGATCCCAATGGCCGCAAAGAGGTTATCCGGACCGTTCGTGAACTGAACCGACTGGAAGGAATTACCGTTTTGCTGATTACACATTATATGGAAGAAGTCATTCATGCGGATCGGGTGATTGTCATGGATGATGGCAGGATCGTGATGGATGGAACGCCAAGGGAGGTGTTTTCCCAGGTGCAGGAACTGAAATCCTACCGCCTGGATGTGCCTCAGGTAACGGAACTGGCGTATGAGCTGAAACAGGCTGGAGTAGCGTTGCCGGATGGGATTTTGACCAGAGCAGAATTGATGGAGCATTTGTTACCGATTATGAAAAAAAGTGCAGGGATAACGACCGATGGGAATTAGGGCGGAACATATTAATTATATCTATGGTCAGGGCACGGCTTTTGAGCAGCATGCCCTAAAGGATATCAGTTTTACAATTGAGGACGGCCAGTTTGTTGGCTTGATCGGTCATACCGGGTCGGGGAAATCTACTTTGATCCAGCATTTGAATGGATTGATTAAGGCGACGGACGGTGCGATTTATTTTAATGATGAAAATATTTACCAGGATGGCTATGACATGAAGGCTCTGCGCAGTAAGGTGGGGCTGGTTTTTCAGTATCCGGAACATCAGCTGTTTGAGGTGGATGTATTTTCGGATGTGTGCTTTGGTCCGAAGAATCAGAAGCTTGCTAAGGAAGAAGTGGCAGAACGGGCCAGAGAAGCCTTGCAGTTGGTCGGTCTGGAGGAAAGGTACTGGGAGCAGTCACCGTTTGAGTTGTCCGGCGGACAGAAGCGGCGGGTGGCGATTGCCGGCGTGCTGGCGATGCATCCGGAGGTGCTGATTCTGGATGAACCGACGGCAGGCCTGGATCCTCGCGGCCGTGATGAGATTCTGGAGCAGATATCGGTATTGCATCGGGAAAAAAGGATGACCATTATTCTGGTATCCCATAGCATGGAAGATATCGCCCGGTATGCTGACCGGATCATAGTGATGAATCAGGGTGGGAAGATATTTGATGCGCCGCCGAAAGAGGTGTTTGCTCATTATAAGGAGCTGGAGCAGATGGGTCTGGCTGCGCCCCAGATTACGTATATTGTCCATGAGTTAAAGGAACATGGCATTCCGATTGCGGATGATATTACTACAGTTGCGGAGGCCAGGTCGGCAATCTTGCAATTGCTGGGAATGGATTCCCGGTAACCGGCTTCTGGCAAGATATAAAATTCGGTAAGAAAGAAGAACATTAAGAAATGATTCGAGATATAACATTAGGACAATATTATCCGGTAGATTCGGTTCTGCACCGAATGGATCCGCGGACGAAGCTGTTTGGCACGATGGTGTTTATTATATCGTTGTTCATGGCAAATAGTATCTGGTGCTATGTGGCAGCTACCATATTTTTAGTGATGGTGGTCAAGGCCTCCATGGTACCCTTTAAATTCATGGTAAAGGGGCTGCGGGCAATTTTATTTTTGCTGTTGATCAGTGTCAGCTTTAACCTGTTTTTGACCGATGGCGAGGAGATTTTCCATATCTGGTTTTTGAAGGTGACCTGGGAAGGGCTGCGGATGGCCGGATTTATGGCGCTGCGATTGATTTATCTGGTGATTGGGTCTTCCATTATGACCTTGACCACAACGCCTAATTCGCTGACTGATGGCTTAGAGAAAAGTCTGGGCTTTTTAAACAAGGTTAAAGTACCGGTGCATGAAGTATCGATGATGATGTCGATTGCATTGCGGTTTATCCCGATTTTAATTGAGGAAACGGATAAAATCATGAAAGCGCAGATGGCCCGTGGTGCTGATTTTGAAAGTGGAAATCTGATTCAGAAGGCCAAGAGCATGGTGCCATTGTTGGTGCCGCTGTTTATTTCGGCATTTCGCCGGGCCACAGATCTGGCGATGGCGATGGAAGCCCGCTGTTATCATGGCGGTGAAGGACGGACCAAGATGAAACCGCTGCGTTATGAAACGCGGGACCGGATCGCTTATCTGGTATATGCGGTTTATTTGGCGGCGGTATATTTGCTTCGCCGTTAACAGTATCAGCTGTGTTCAGTAAAGGAATTGAGGAAGAGTATGAAACGTGTGAAGCTGGTAGTGGCTTACGATGGAACCAATTATCACGGCTGGCAGCTTCAGCCTAATGGAACGACAATTGAAGAAATACTGAACCGCGAATTGTCGGCGCTTTTGGGTGAGCCGATTGCGGTAGTTGGTGCCAGCCGAACCGATTCCGGTGTCCATGCCATGGGCAATGTAACGATTTTTGATACCAGTCATCGGATGCCGGCAGATAAAATCTGCTTTGCTTTAAACCAGGGACTGCCGGAAGATATCCGTATTCAAAGTTCAGAAGAAGTATCATCGGACTGGCATCCGCGCAAATGTAATTGTACCAAGACCTATGAATATAAGATTCTTAACCGTCGAATGAATATGCCCCTCACCCGGCTGTATGCTCATTTTTGTTATTATCCCCTGGATGTGGCATTGATGCAGCAGGCAGCCAGCTATCTGATTGGGGAACATGATTTTAAAAGCTTTTGCACCGTCAGGTCACAGGCCGAAGATACGGTACGGACGATTTACCAGCTGAATGTGACAAGACAGGAGGATTTGATTACCATCCGCATCAGTGGCAGCGGCTTTCTTTACAATATGGTCAGAATTATTGCCGGAACGCTGATGGAAGCCGGAATGGGCACCTATCCGCCGGAGCATCTGGAAGCGATTCTGAATGCCAGGGATCGTAATGAGGCGGGACGGACGGCTTCGGCCAAAGGTCTGACGCTAATCGGAATGGAGTATGAAACCAGGCTTCCCGAGTGGCATTGCAGTGAAAACCGGGAATGGAAGTATACGGTGCTCCAGTCACATATTGAAGCGGAAAAAGTGGCTTATTTCCTGGTGGAACGGTGTCTGGATGAGGAGTGGGACGGCCTGCTTCGGCGAACCATCCATCATGCGTTTCAGAATGGGGCGCGGAAAGTTTATCTGATTGATTTGGCGGATCAGCGTTTAAGGACAGGTGATGACTACGGCTATTATCGGATTAGCGCTATGACATCGGCGGCTGAGACGGAGGCGATGAGGCGGCTGACCCCGGAAGAACGGATGTCTTTGCTGGAAATATGCGGCAGGGCGGAGGGAGCGGCAGCAGGGAATTCAGGCTGGTATTATGCGGTTGATAAAAAAATTAATCCTTGCAAATAAAGGAAAAAGTAGTTGACACACGCGGCGGTGTGTAATATAATGTATATCTGTGACGTCGTGTGAAAATGCTGGAACCAAAGCCCCGGAAACAGTATTTTACAATAAATGTTATTTTAGAAAAAATGGTGAACAGGTAATTTAACAGGAGGTTAACCACAATGAAGAGTTTTATGGCTAGTCCAGCGACAGTTGAGAGAAAATGGTATGTAGTTGATGCTACCGGATATACATTAGGACGTTTGGCTTCAGAAGTAGCAAAAGTTTTAAGAGGTAAGAACAAACCGATTTACACTCCCCACATCGATTGTGGTGATTATGTAATCATTGTAAATGCAGACAAGATCAAAGTAACCGGTAAGAAGATGGATCAGAAGATCTATTACAGACATTCCGAGTACGTTGGCGGTATGAAAGAGACCACTCTGCGTGAGATGATGGATAAGAAGCCGGAGAGAGTAATGGAACTGGCAGTTAAAGGTATGCTTCCCAAAGGACCTTTAGGAAGAAGTATGATTTCCAAACTTCATGTGTATGCAGGCCCGGATCACGAGCAGGCAGCTCAGAAACCAGAAGTTTTGGAATTCGAATTTTAAGGAAAGGTGCTGAAAGGAGGAAGCTATCATGACAAATAAATATTACGGAACAGGCAGAAGAAAGAAATCGATCGCAAGAGTATATCTGGTACCAGGTACCGGTAAGATCACGATCAATAAAAGAGACATTGACGATTATTTAGGTCTTGAGACCTTAAAAGTAGTAGTTCGTCAGCCATTGGTTGCCACCGAGAACACTGATAAATTCGATGTACTGGTTAGCGTACACGGCGGCGGCTTCACCGGCCAGGCTGGTGCAATCCGTCACGGTATTTCCAGAGCATTACTTCAGGCGGACGTTGAATACAGACCGATTTTGAAAAAAGCTGGATATCTGACCAGAGACCCACGTATGAAAGAAAGAAAGAAATATGGTCTCAAAGCAGCACGTCGTGCACCGCAGTTTAGTAAGCGATAATATTTTACGTAAAGAGAACCCCCGGATTATTTCCGGGGGTTTTTTGATATGCCAATAATCGTAGCATTGTTAATCCGTTCCATATATCTGCGAAAAAACAACGAATATGTAGTGAAATCATTGATAAAACAACGAATATGTAGTAAAATAAATATATACAAAAGAGTTGGGGGAAATAAGTTGCAGATCCATGATTATATATTACGCAGGGTGGGAAGAATGCCATTAAGGAATATCTTAGTAGCCTACCAGAAGGGGAGCGAGGCGAAGGCTACAGAATACGTCATAAAATAATTGAAAAGGGCGTAATTGCGTTAGAGGCTTTGAATACAAGGCAGTTAAAGGGAAAGTTATGGGAAATTAAGTTTTCACAGAACCGAATTATGTATGTACTGGCTGACAGCGAAAATATATATTTCCTACATGCCTGCAAAAAGCAAAAAGGAAAAGCAGAAAAATTTGAATTGGAAAAAGCGATTCAAAGAGCAAAAGAAGCAGGGTTTACCGTTTAACAGGCGGTAAACCTGGAATATAAAATATAAGTCAGGAGTGTTGTGTATGCCATTTCAAAACGTGACAGACGTAATTTTAAATGAAGAGGCTCAAGAACTGAAGGAAATTTGTGAAAGAAATCCGAAGGTCAAGAAAGCAGTTAATGAGTTTGACAAAGAATTTGAGTTAAGAATAAAACTTATTGAAGCAAGAAAAAACGCAGGGATAACACAGAAAGAAGTAGAAGAAAGATCTGGGTTAGCGCAGCAGGCAATTAGCAGAATAGAAACAGATAATAATATAAGTCCAAGTATCAAAAGCCTTATTAAATATGTTGATGCAATCGGGTACGAGTTAACGATACAACCAAAACAGGTTAATAAGGTTTGACAGTATACCTGATTCCCCACTCTTCACAAGTCTGTTTAACCTAATCTGGCAAGAAGTCCCCCACCTCTTAGATGGTGAGATGAATTGCGATAACAAGCCAGTCTGTCCACATAGGACGGAGGATGGAGTCGTAGTGCTCCATGTCATGACGGGCAGCCGACTTATACTATATCCAAAAGAAAACCTGACCAAAAAGAGTCT
>Ga0153928_1000304_pt1 | contig 25237 bp, 31 predicted proteins | sample TSNJ012MetaG_FD_106656 | JGI IMG/M metagenome (GOLD analysis project Ga0153928, IMG submission 106656) | Attine ant fungus gardens microbial communities from New Jersey, USA - TSNJ012 MetaG | ecosystem: Host-associated > Fungi > Mycelium > Unclassified | place: USA: New Jersey, Wharton State... | reverse complement strand
ATGGTCTGGTCACTCATCAAAGTTTCCATATTTTTAGCGCGCTTAATGGCCAGTTCTTGCTCTTTCTCCCTAACCGCCAGCTTTACTCTCTGAACCAAAGCGTCAAGGTCCCCGGCAAACCCAACCTCAAATATCTCCCGCTTTATCATCTCCAGAGCCTCCATCCTCCCGTCATCAGACAGATCTGGGATAGGGGTAGGAGATATAGCCCAAGGTAGCATATCTGGTTGAATCAAAGCCTCAGACAAAAAAGCGTGGACTACACCAACTTTCATCGCTGTTAAATTAATGGAGGCATTAACCCGCAAGCTCTCCGCCTGCTCCCGCTCCGCGCAGGACATGATTGAGTTCATCTGGTCATAGCATTCCTGCAAGACCGTCCGTAAAGATTTCTCTCCGACTCGCTCCGAGCCCTGCCAAGTAGTAGCCGCTCTATATCGTTCCAGAGTTATTCGAGCAATATTATCTTTAGCGTCTTTAGCCAGATTCCTTGTTGTGCCCCACTCAAACATATTTGTCCTTACATTATGGTTCTAAGCGATGCTCGTTTACGATGTAACAAAGCAGCAACGGGATGCTTTTTCTCTGCTGTCGGTCCCGCCTCACCCTGATTAATATACATAGCTGCATACTGGACGGCGTCAGCCAAATGCGAGTCGTCATTTTTCTCCGGCCTACTGTTATAAATCTTACCTGCCGTAGAACTAACTACCCGCCTAGCCGTATAATGATAACCCCCCAGCATGGCCCGGATTACTCCCTTACAGGTTGGAGAAACCATTATCCCCCCAACCTGCTTATTAAGCATAACCTCAACAGCGCGTATCCTTATTTTAGGAAGGTTAGACTGAGGCAAGTAAATCCTAAAACCTAATCGCTCTAAATGAGCAGTCGGTGACAGGGCAGTAAAGGAGTCCCGAGCATTAGCCGGATCACAGGAAATAATAGCGTCACATGTAGGATACCGACCCCTGATCATCGGGACCAACGCCTCCTCCATGAACGCCTCCAGCCCCATCTCTATCCCCATTATCTCATCCAGACAGCACCACTTCCCTTGATTCTCCTGCCAAAAAGTAGCCGCCGGGTGAATCCCGGAGGTGTCCATACCCACTATCACCGGAGTATAACCCTGAGGCTCCAGAACATTTTTAGAGACGTGATGCTCCATATTGAACTGGGGAAAGACAGCCTGACCATCCCGAATAGGAGTATCCAACATACAAAACAAAGACTCAATATAGTCAGTATGTCCGAGTTTGAGCCAACTGGCAATCTGAGTAGAGTAATACTCTATCCCGCCCCGCAGGTTCTCCAGATTCTCCGCCTCGGGATTGGCTCTATAGATTACTGAATCATCTTCTTTAACCTCTTTGAAGGCTGCCGGGGGCTGAACAAATACAGCAATAGGAATCTCTTTCTCTAGCCCATGCTCGTCTGTCAACCGCAAAACCGGATCCGCCATAGTCGCCAAAAGATGGTGACCCGGAGGCGGGCGATTGAAGTCCAACAGAATCCCTGAATAAGAACAGCCCCCCATATCATTACTGGGATACCGGCCTACCCTGCTAGTGAGAAACTCCATAATCCCCGGCTCCATCTCACTGGCCTCGTTCATCCAAGCGAAAGACCAGTTAGCCGATTTAAGTTTCTCCGCATCCTCCATAGTAGCTACAGCAGTTAACACTACCTCTAAATGAACAGTTGTCCCATCTCCCAAAGGAAAAATATACACCCCGCGCAGGGGCGCACTGCCCATGGTAATACTGCCGTAGTCCTCCGGGAGAACTTGAAGCAGCGTCTCTCGGGTAGACTGGATAAGATTAGGATAAGAAGCCCGGATAACCCCAACCCGAGTATACCTCACATTGTCCGGAGCGGGGGTTTGAGTAAGAGCGTAATATAGTAGGTCCATAGCTACGATAGTAGACTTGCCTGAACCATATGGCCCGGTTATCATCTTAATGAAGTCATCGTTGTCATGATACCTCGTCCCTGTCGGAGTCGGTTTATACTTAAACAGGTTACTCATTAACAACGCCCCTCAACGCGGCAAACTTAGGATTAGAACTCTCCGGGACTACTATCTGGACTGCCACTTGAGTACTGATCTGTTTGGTATCTTTATCTTTGGCCAGACTCAACCCAGCTATCTCGGAGAGAATCTTATAACCATTGAGCAAGTCTTTAAGCTCAGCTGAAGGATCTTTAAGTTTATTTCTCAGAGTCACAGCCAAGTCAGCCAGAATAGCTTCGGCCCGAAAAACATGCCCGGCCCGGCTACCCATCTCCTTAATCCGCTGGTACTCATTTTGAAATAAAGCTTTGAAGTCAGGTAAAGCTATCAGCCTAAGGAAGTCTTCTTTAGTCAACCCATAAGTTGATACCACATCCTCGGGACTACGGGGATCCATCGATGGGACATGGGTCTGGGCCAGGTCCCAAGCTATGTTAGGCCATAAATGTCTTTTCTCCAATAAGATATCATTATGAGTCATGGCTGCCTTGCCTATTATTACTTCCCAGGGAGAGGAGGAATATCCTCCCGCGAATCCCTTTCAAGCTCCTTTATCAAAGCCTCCAGCTGCTGCTGAGCGCCCAAAAGAATAAGAGCTACATGATGCTGTTTCCCACCGATATCAGTCAGGGCCGCTACTGCCGCCGCGTCCATCTTAGGCTTATTACACATCCGCAGCTCTTTCAGCCAGTTGAGGAAAAACTGCACAGCCTCCGTATCTAAGTCCTCCATCTTTTCTCTCTGCGTCCGCGCGTCGATCATTTGTCTGCCTCTCTTCTTAGTCATCTTGTTTAGTCTCTACAGTTTTAGTCACAGAAGCGGGAGACGACGGGAGCAGGCCTTTACGTCTGGCCCAGCGCAGCTCACTCCCATCCTCTTTAACAATCGTCTCCACCTTGGTTTTTTTCCCACAACGTCCACAGGGGGCCATACTCTTCTCACTTATATCTGGGGATCATCTCAAATACGGCAAACCCGGCCAATAGTATCCACTTACCTTTACCATTGCCTTCCTCGGGAGTCTCAATATACTGCAAGTCATAACAACGTTGAAGGCGCTGCCCATCATCCGCGCCGGTCGGGATGGCAATACCTCCGGGTATAGTCTGCCCTAACTCGGACGGCAACTCAAAAACAATATGAGAATCGCCACCGTCAAGAGATACCAAACCAAGGGAGCCGGTGGAGTCCAAGGTTACCAGCAGGTCCTCCCCAAACCGGCCTTTACCATGAGCCAAATGAGAGAAAGTATAACCGGTAAGCTCTGTCTCAGGGGCCGCACCTTTATGCCAACCTCCAGCGTCAGCTGCCGTAACCCGCCACATCGTCCCATCCCGCTCCACCATGGCAAACCCATCAGAGAAGTCTACCGGGTAGTCAATCAGGTCCGCCACCTCAACAGCGGTCCCGTCAGCATTAAACTGAGCCAAACGGGTAAACCTCTGGGAAACCGCACCTACAGGACTAGCAGTTAAAGGTAAAGCTTTCTTGCCCATCCCAAGCAAACGTCCGGCAAATATATCTGCAGGTGTCTCGGAGTAAAGAGCGCCATAAAGCCATTGACCTCTACCTATAGCATGACGAACCGAGGATACAGTCCCAATAGCATTAGCTACAGAAGACGCCCCGTACTGCGTTACCGCATTATCTTCCCCATGCTGAAAAGCAACAAAAGAACCCGTTGTCCCGGTTACTACAGTAATCCTATAACCATGCCCTATGAAATATCCTCCAGCATACCCCACCCCTTGCGCATTATTTGCGTAAGGATAATTAGTTGACGTAATATAAGCATCAGTATCATTACTGCGAACAAAATGACGCCCCGAGGTACCTCCGGCAACAGACGTCCCGGTTGTAGCCTGAAAGACATGGCGACCGATGCCGAACCGGCCCTCCCAACAGTAATAGTTGTCGGTCAAAGTTGAGGGAATGACGTCTTCCCGGCGGGTAATTTTAGTCGCCCGCTCAGTCAATTTATACTCATGGCGTCCGCCCCACGCCCCACAGATAAACTCATCCCGCAAAGAATTGTAAGTCATCTTGCGGCAACACTCGACACCCTCAAAAGCGTGGAGAAGTTGGAAGTCAAACCCGGTCAGGAAACTGGGATTAATTATACATACAGCCATTTATTATATCTCCTTGGATAGCTCAGTCAGGCCAAGCCAGAACAGGTAAAAGAGTCTCCACATCCTCCCAGGTGGCAGGTACGGCAGCCGTCCCAGCATCAACTCCGGCAACCAGAGCGTCCCAAGCCGCCCAGGTGTCATCCCGAGCCGTAATCATATAGACCGCATGAGCCGCCCTCGTCACCACCGCGCTATGATAATAAGAGATGCAATCCAGCGTCCCTTCATAACTCCGCGTGGCGGCGAAAGTATTCAGCCGGGATACAACCTGAGACCGGTACCCGGCCATGACCTCATCGTCCGTCGGCGGGTCCGGGACAGGGGGCGAATCTCCAGTCAGCTTGCGCGGGTCGTCATCCGCCAAAGCTGCCCAAAAAGCCGCCACCTCATCGAAGTCGTACTTGTTCTGAGGGTCCTCCGACAAAGGGACAACCGAATAAGGGAAGGCGTTAGCCGTGGACAGCACAATATAAAAGGAACCGTCATAGGCTTTAGTGATAGGATTGTCTTGCCAGCTCATTACTGTACCCTCCAAACGACCATTCTGGCCCAAGGATCAGGCTCACGCTGCCTTGTCCAATATTGTATAGCGTAAGTCCCCCCAGCCCCGACCCCGGCATCGGCCACCCCTTGCAGGTAGTCATCCCACGGCAAGTCCCCGTCATAGTAAGACCGGAAAGAGATATAAGCCCAAGTCCCACCAGTCGGAAGTTGGGACCCCGATATTAGTTTGAAGTTGCCATTCAGAAACAACTCTAACCAATACACCCCGAAGTCAACCGACAGCTTCCCATCCGACCCGGTTATCAGCCCGCTGTTGTCATCTCCAGAAATGAGGTTACTGGGATTTACCCGAAGCAGATTGTCGGTGCCATCAATAGTCAGAGCGTTGGGACTGGTGGTGGAAGGAAGGTCTATTGGAAGAACGCAGAGTTTGCCGTCCCCGGTAACGTAAGACTTAAGACGGTTATTAGGAGCGTTGGAGATCATGTCCACGATCGGCCACTCGCAGACCATATTCCTCACCAGAAGTTTCCCATCCACCCCGACCGTAATCTCATTGTCTATATCGGTAGAAATGAAGTCCACTATATCATAAGTGCAGGTAGACTCACTGGTGGCATAAAGCTTGCCGTCAACAATAGAGATAGTGATAGCGTTACCAGAGTCAGCGGAAATGAGATTGGCGATATTTATCTCACACTCATCCCCGCCGTAAACATACAAAAGCCCGTCCGACCCGAAACTAAGGGAGTTGTCAGAGTCAGTGGAAACGAAGGAAGCAGTGTTAAACTCACACGAGTCAGTATATAAAAGCCCGTCCTCCAGAGAAGGGCGGGACATATTACCAGCTTCAGAACTTATCAGGTCCTCAACATTAAAAGTACAATTAATTGTGCCCCCACCCAAAGAAAACAGTTTCCCATCTGCCCCCGGTTTAATTACATTGTCCGCATCCGCTGAAATAAGACCAGCAATGTCAATAGCCTGACTGTCCAGCTTTTCTCCGCCGACGTAGTCCAACAGACCATGTACCTGGCCGCCTGAAGTATTGGTAGTCAATACTATAGGATTAAAAAGATCAGCCATCTATTCTCCTTTCCTAAAATTATATACTGCCGGATATATAATAACTTATCCTTGACAAATAAGCAATCTCCAAGTAAACTATCTTTATCCAAGTCGGCTGAGCCACGGAAGACACGGAACCCTCTTAAGCTCAGTTAAACTGCAATATCGAGCCTACCCCGCAGAGGAATAAGCCCACCCTGCGGGGTATTTTTTTATTGGGACTGGCCACTAACCCACTCTCTTAAAGCTGCTTTGTCCTGATTAGCCAGACGCAAAGCAGACCTAAGCTCCACACTATAGGTAACTAATGCCCCGTTGGTCTTCCCCCTCATCTGCGGCTCCGGGATAGCGGCCAGATAAACCACTGGAGGCAAGACCTTAACTGAGGGACAGGGAGTTTTATTTGAGCAGCCTGAGAACAGAGGCAGGCAACTCAGTGCTAGCCCAGTCAGAAGCAACCTTGTCAGTTTTATACACCTCATCCAGTCCCTCCAGAATCTCATTAGTTTGCTGGGTTAGTTTAGCCACCTCCATCTCCCTGACCTGAAGCGCGGCGGTATTAGCCATCAGGCTAGCCTCAAGCACTTCTGTATTAGCCAGAGACTGCTGGAGATCGGTAGTCAAAGTATTGTTGGCCGCCTTTAAGGACTGCACATAAAGAAGCAGTCCGCATATGATCAGGATAGCCAGCACAGTCAGGATGATTTTAATTTGGGTCACGCAGCCTCCCTTAATATACTTTCTATATCGCAAAGAATAAGCTGTCCTTTTACTGGAGTGCTTACCGCTTTGTACATATCCCACCCCTTGTAAATACGCATCTTTAGCGTGGAATATTTTATACCTGTAAGTATAGACCACTCAGACAGGCATTTACCTCTATATTTTACATTATTAGCCTTGGTTCTGCCACCTCATTCGCATCGCTATCCAAACCGCGTATAAAGGAGTTTTTGACTGCCCGTGCATTATCATACAATACCCTCTTTTTTGAGCCAGGTTCTAACATCAAAGCTCGGGCACGCTTTGGCCGCTGGAGCATCCCGATGCCCAAGAACCTCAACCCCAGGATATTTTTTCTTAAGTTCAATAACCTTATTTCTTAAAGATAGCCACTGACTGTCGGTGTAATTAGCTTCAGCTTTACCCTTAGCGTCAATCCCCCCGACCAGACAAACCCCGATAGAGTAAGAGTTTTTACCGGTGACATGCGCTCCGATCTCCTCCTCGGGACGCCCCGGATGAATAGACCCATCCCGGTAAATCACCCAATGATAACCGATAGTCCTGAAACCCCGTTCTTTATGCCAGCGAGTAATGTCGGCCACAGTCACGTTTTGACTGGCCTTAGTCGCTGAGCAATGGATAAAAATCTGATTAATCTTCCTCATTATTATCTCTCCTATCTTTATTTTGGTTCGCGAGATTATCTGTATCCCGCCGACGTTCGCCAGTATCGGGACAGGTTCTCTTCCGGCGACCATCCTCCTCCTGCCTCTGGGAGGCTATAAAAGCCAAGACCTCAGAGTCCTCGGTTTCTTCCCCAAGTTGCTTAAGCATAAAACTCAGACTCTTGCGACGCCACTTGTTAACTACAAATTTTAATACCGCCGGAATCTCCCAGCCCATACTCTCAGCATGAGTTATAGCCGACATGCTGTCAGTCAACGTCAGGACAAATATAAATGAATTGACCACTATTGGAATGCTGAAATCTAAAGTAACAGACAGGGACAGGCACAACAGATTAATAGCGGCAATTGATCCCAGATAAATAACAAACTTCTTTGTACCCCCCATAAATTTCCTTAGGGTCCACTCCCGCCAAAGTACGGCCTTAAGGGACCCAAGGAAAAAATCAAGAAAGAAAAATACTAGCCAGACGTAAAATACAATTGCCTCGCCCCCATATACGATTCGGGTTAGCTCAATAATAGATGAAAGCATGGCGGCCACTAACCCCTTTGGAAGAAAGGCGTGAAAAACCTCTGACATTAATCCTCCTTTTCCTTAATACACAGACTGCCACCTTCTTATATTATAACATCTGTAAGAAAAAATATCAGAAAAATTTGGGTAAATAGGCAAAGTTTTTAATTTGATGCCCTCAAATAACCAAGGCGGACCGGGGACCTCTGGATGGCGGCTCGAACAGCTTTAGCATCTTTAGATAGCGATGACCCCCAGGCGGCCCGAGCAGCTTTAGCATCTTTAGCATCTTTAGCATCTTTAGATAGCGATGACCCCCAGGCGGCCCGAGCAGTTTCAAATAACCGTGGTAAGCTTCGATTTTAGGAAGTCTTTAGGAGTGTTAGTAGTAACCTTGTATATAAAATTTTTAAAAAAATTTTCGTGAGATATGGTATTTATATATAGGCCCCGCCTCGTCGCGACGCGGTCCAGAGGCCCCGGCCCCTTATATATGACCATGCCCTACATTATAATATCAACCCCCCGACTTGACATCCGGCCCCGGATTTGGTACTATTAATCATGGCCAGAGCAACACCAGGCCAACTATTAATAACTTAATAGTAACAGAGGACACTTGACAACACGTCGCAACCTTGCTACTATTAACCATGGCCGGAACAAACCGGACCGAACCAAAGAAAGGAACAGAACATGGATCCCATCACTATCGAAATCGACGGCAGCGTTATCACCCTTACCGAATCGGATGATACTTTCGACGGTCCCTTCTGGAACCTGATTGACGAAACCTGGAACTAAACCTGAAGCCGGGCCGGGGCGGCAATTCCCCGGCCCAAAAAGGATTCCGAATCATGACTAAAGAAATCCGATTCCCCAAGCCCTCTAAGAAACTGGACAAGGGGAAGATCATAACCGGGGCGATGATTACCGTAGCCACCTTACTGGCCCTAAGTATCCAAGCCTGGCTAATGGCCAGATGCTTTGACTAACAAGCCTCAAAACCGAAGCCTGGCTAATGGCCAGATGCTTTGACTAACAAGCCTCAAAACCGAAGCCTGGCGGTTAAACCGGGCAGAAAAGGACCACCGGAATGAATATCAATTCCAGCACTGGACTGTTTGAATTAAGTACTGGAGCTTTTGGCCAGGACCTTCAAGAGAAAGCCGCTGATCTGTACTCCGATTTGATTGAAATGCATGCTATCAACGCTATTGCCGCCGGAATTCTTACTCAATCCATCAGGACTCAAAAAGCCGCTGGCACTTTACACGACTTAATCGAAACTTTGAAAGCCAAGCCTTCTGCTAAGTTCCGGCCCTATACCAGTTTGAATAATCTGCTTTCGGGATATTACCCCCTGGAAATGGAAAGCGCGACCCATGAACTATTGGACGCTTTTGCTGATTTGTCTCTTGATCAATCCCTTTTGCTTTTTCAGCATGGAAGCTTCTTTTCAGATTCGGTCAAAGAGTCCGCTGGAAGGATCTCAGAGGCCGTCGAAGAATACAAAGCAGGGTAAATAGGCGACTACCGCCGAAGTCCGGCGGCTAAACCAGACGAAAAAGGAATCAAACTATGACTAAAAAAGAACTGCGAGCAATATTTGAAAAGCAGATAGAAGAGTATCTAGACATAGCCGACAACAACGAAAAAGAAGGACTAGGGGGAACGGCCAGGGATTTTCGGGTAAGGATAGCAGCTCTTGAAACTATGGCCTATAAGCTAGGACTGAAATTGTGGGAAAAGAAAGCGGAGCGCTATCCTATCGAACAAGCCTCAGTCTCTGGAAATTTGAATTGAATGGCCGGCAGCGACAGACCGTCAAGAAAATGACGATAGGGGGAAAGAGCTGAAGGTTGAAAGTCCGGGCAGCAAGATAGAGGAAGTTACTCTTAGCTATCTTGCTGCCACCGGTACCTGTTACTCTTAATAAGCTACTCCAAAACTTAACCCGATGCCCTAAAGTTGATCTTTATTAAGTGGTAAGATTAATTTTTATTGAGAATAGGAAAGTGTAATTAAATCGATAAGTTAAATGCCAAATTGCCAAATTGCCATTTGCTCTGGACTAGGGGGTAAGATAAATTATTGAAATAACTAGACAAAGTTAGGGATAATGGTAGGATATCTGATTTCGGCCGGCGGGAGAAATCTTTAATAAAATTAAGTATTTATTGGGGGGTATGGCAATTTCGGCTGAAATTTTGTTAGTGAAACTTGCAGCGGCTTTTTCGGGACCGGGGGGCTAGAATCCCCTTATTTTATATATCTTTTATTATTTTTTTATTCTTATTGATAAATAAATATAAATATACGAGGCAATATGGAAAGTCACTTTTTCGGTCTCGCGTGAGACCTGTTTTTTGGAAAATTTTTAGTTTTTCCAAAATCCCAAATTCAAATGCAACGAATCCCGCCCGGCCGATTTTCGGACCTTCCATATTGCCATTTCTGCCACAATGTTGAAATCATTACAAAAAACACCCCTAATTGTTGCCATTGATAGGAAAAAAAGCTGCCATCAGGGTAGCCAAGTTTTCTAACTAATTGAAATCCCTAAAAGAAACCCCCTTAGTGGTTGCCATCGATAAAAAGTTATAGGCTAAAACATTGGTTACTATTACACTTGCACCAATTAAACTGAGTCAAATTTACTATTACCAATTTTTCTCTTATCAACTGAGTATCAGGCCGGTGTCACTACCACTTTCAGGGCAACCTTGGCTTTAGTAAATTAGATCAAGCCAATTTTAAGATCACTCAAGGATCAACTCAATTCAAAGTGAAAAAAACAAAGCCAACTTGTAGCAAATCAGCCTAAATCAGCCTTAAAGTCCTGAGTCGAAAGTTACTCTAACCTAAGAATCCCGAACCGAAAAGAGTTGACCTAGACAAAAAATACTTCTTGACAATCCTGTCTATCTTTGATACTATCATCTTAACTCTAACAAGGAAGGAGTCAAAAAAATGACTATTCACTACTTAATCCCGTTATCTGATTTTGTCGCCGGTGATTATGGCTTGGATATGGAAGTCCAAGCTAATTATCTGGCTACGTATCTTCCTGGTGCTGATCTGCCTATCGGCCTGGCTATTGACCAATGTCTGAGCAGCCTCCATACTATCCCTTATGCGGCTAAAAAGGCGGCCTTGGCTCTGACTAAATTAATTGACGCCGCGATTGCTGAGGAGGAATACGAGTGGGAAGCCAGAGAGTGGGCTAAAACTGAGTGGGAGCTTGAGTGTTGGAAGGAAGCTTACAATATCCCCCGCTAATCCCAAGAGCTCCCATCTAAAGCCGGGCCGGGCGGCTGTCTTATATCAGACTAATCCCGGTAAAGGGCATCCTCATGAAAATAGACATATTGACCATTAAAGGAACATCCAGTAACGAGGCTTATAAGCTCTATACCATCAAGGCCGGACGCCGTATTCATGCCAGGCTATATGAAAGGACCGCAGGTGGTTGTCAGCTTGTATATGGTGGCATGGCTTTTGATTTCCCTGACTTCGAGGCTGCGCTTAAAAGAGCCGTCACTGTTAGAAAAGAATCGTTAGAGGTTTTTGGCGCGTCTTATGAAGTAAAAGTCAGCCAAAACTAATCCCATATAAAGACGGGAAGGAGAAATGAGTATGTCTGGAAAAAGAGAGGTCCCTTTTAGGATTGTAAAGCTAGAGATTGAGAACCGGATTAACTGGTATATGACGGCTCTTGATCTGCTTAAGGCGGGAAATAAGGAAGCGGCCGCCTTTTATGAATGGCCGCCGTCAACTCATACCCCATCATTTGAGGAAAACAGAAACTATAACCTGATAACTTCTTATGAATGGCGCGGGGCATTGAGGGAGCTTCAAGATCTCGCGGCCTGGTTAAAGGAGATGGAGATTCGGTAAAACTAACACAATCCCAAAGCGAAAGGAGAATGACTATGAACACCACATTTAAGTTTTTCGAGGCGCTGAAAGATTTGACTAACCCATACACCACCAGTTATAACCAGTTGACTCACAATTTCTTAAGGCGGTTATTGGAGACTGAGAACCGGCGGATTTTCAAATATCTGGTCAGGCTGGACCTTATTTGAGGAAAGCGAGTAAGAATGAGTCCCGATATTCACCCCCCGTCCCAAACTCCAACTCCCGAGGCTCCTGCGTTAAAGCGCAGGGGCCGCGGCAGGCCGACTAAGACAGAGAAGCTCATAAGATATCTGCATGATCCTTTTCTATATAAGAAGAAGCCGCCACGGGTAAAGAAACTGCGGGGGCGGGATGTTACACTTTTGAAATTAGGGATCAGTGGTGTTAATTATGGGCTGGACAATTGGGCTTGTTTGCCAAAACATACGCCAGACTTATATAAGATATGGCTGGAGATGGGCCAAGTCTGCTATAATAAAGAGCACCCTTATTATGAGGCCATAGGCCGTCACGGCGTCCTGGTTTGTGAGGAGTGGCGACATGAGCGTGATTATAAGCAGTTCGAGGCCTGGGCTAAAGAGTCCGGGTTCTATAATAATCAAAAACTGCCTTGCCGGACCCTCTGCCGTCATGATGCTTTCGGAGATTTTTCACCAGCTAACTGCTGGTGGGGGGACTACCGGGAGGCTGCGCCAATACTTTATCGGGGTTATACCATTGACCGGTGGTGTTATGACCGCCGGGAGATAAGCGCTGAGGCAGTCCGCCGAAGAATTGACCGGGGATGGGCGGTTAGTGACGCTTTTAAATTTGAGAGAAAGAAAGGTAAGAAGAGAATGACTAATCCCAAAGAGATTTTATTTGCTGAAGCTTTGGATGCTATGAGTAAACGCATCCAATGGCTGGAGAGTGAGAACAAAGCCTCCCGTGAGCTTTTGAACCGCCTTTGCAAAGTTATTCTACCGCAACTGGTGAACACGATCCGGGAGCTTAAGGAGAGTCGCAGTGGCTGCCGCTGTAACAGCGGGGATGGGGCGGCCCAAGCTCAAAGAATACCCTCTCCCGTAATGAGTTACATCCCGACCAGGATAAAAACCAGTTATAAAACCTGGTACGACATTTTCAACCTCCGCCTTAATTTGGGGAAGAATGACCGGGAGATTAGCCGTGAGTTAGGTATCCCTTACTCTACTGTCCGTAAGTATCTGTACTGGACGCCGGAGAAAGTGCAGGACTACCGGGAGCGGGAGTATGTTAATCAGGATACCCCGACTGATATGTTGGAGACAGAGCGTCGGGTTTTTGGGGATGAAGCGTTGATCCCCGAGGCTATGCCGGCAAAGTTCGGGCAACCTGAAAGCGATCCCATAGAGGACAAAAAAGATCCGGCAAAGTTCGGGCAACCTGAAAGCGATCCCATAGAGGACAAAAAAGATATTGACAGCGAGTAATATTTTTGATAGGGTTAACTATCAGCAAGACAAACGAAAGCAGAGGGAGATGTAACAATGGGCGTTAAGTATTACGACATCAACGAAGAAGCGGCCCGGCAGGCGAATATGCGGCAATTAACGGACAATGCTGTCTACAGCGCTAAAGATATCTTTCCGGCAGTTGGTGGAGAGAGCAGTCCAAGGAGAGCCAGGATGGACATTAAAGATGCAATGGACATTAAAGATGCAGCGGTAGAAGTAATGGCCGGGGTTATTTTTTTCGTTATGATCGCCGGGATGGTAGCTCTAATCCTTATGTATGGATGGTGATAGGATGGGGATAAAAGATAAAGTAACAAAACGCGGGGAGGGGGGGGGAATTTTTATTGCGGGGGATGTGTTGTTTCTTGTGTATTTAGTAAGGACTGGCTGGCAAAAATTGAGCGCGAAGCCAAAGAAGAGGAGTAATTAGATGAAAGTAGTATATCCAAGTGTTGAAATCCTAACCCCGATAGATCCTCCGGCTCTGCTGGCCAGGCTGGAACGCGCTGGGCGAACCTGCTATAAGTCCGAGTCCCATATCACCTCGGTGTCGGCCAGTAAATTTGTTCGTGGTCTGGTTAAGAGTGGGCATCACTCAGTTATTGAGCATGAGAGTATCTCAGTACGTTTGGTTTGTGATCGCGGAGTATCACACGAATTAGTTAGGCATAGATTAGCTAGCTATAGCCAAGAAAGTCAGAGATACGTAAAGTATAAACATGGTATAGAGGTAATTAAACCTTTATTTTTTAGAAAGGATACCCTTAAATATAATGATTGGCAAGCAGCTATGTTATTGGCCGAGGAGGGATATCTTAATTTGCTTAAATTAGGGGCCTCACCTCAGGAAGCCCGGACGGTCCTGCCTAACAGTACCAAAACAGAAGTGGTTATGACGGCTAATCTCCGGGAGTGGCGGCATATTCTGGTTCTCCGCTGTTCTCCCGCTGCTCATCCGCAGATACGGGAGCTTATGGGGATGGTCCGGGATAAATTCCAAGAGCTTTTACCTGAGGTTTTTGAGGAGATGTAAGACGTGGAGGCACCTACTATGAAGAAAGCAGATAAAGCAAACAATAACCCCTTCTGGACGTTTACATATGGCTTTGGGATCGTTATTATGGTAGCCGTGTTCGCCGTGGGGCTACTTTATCCCGTACTTGTCCTGTTATCTCATTTGTTCTAACAGGGTTCAGGGATCTGGGAAGGAAATTCAAGAAAGAAAAAGAGGAGTGAAATGATAAATAGACCATTTACAAGTACTGATGAAAGAGGGACTGTTCATTGTAAGAGTATCCAGGATATCCTTGATAGGCTGGCTTCTTATGAAGAGCTTGGATATCTTCCTTATGAACTAAAAGATTTGATTGATACAATTAAAGGATCTGGATATTCTATAGATCAAATTAGGGACCTGTTGCGTCCTCTCCAAAAAATAGAAGTTCTGGAGACAACTACGAACTCTCGTGTCACGGGTATGGATGGTTATATGATTGGGCAAAAAGTTATAGTGCGTACCTACACCGCAGGGGTTCATTTTGGAACGTTAAACGCTAAGGCGGGCAAGGAGGTCATCTTGGGTAATGCCCGGCGGCTTTGGAAATGGTATGCTGCTGATGGGGTTTGCACACACGGTGTAGCCAGGTATGGCATCATAGGCGCGGACAGCATCATCTGTGCTCCGGTTACTAGCTTATGGTTGGAGGCTATAGAAATCATTCCCTGCACCGAAGTAGCCGCGTATAGCATTGAAGAAGCTGAATACGCGCACCACACAAAAAGGGATTAAACATGTCTTTTCTTGATCAATATGTAGATATTCAGAATGAAAGTATCTATGATGCTGGTAGCGGTAGCGGTAGCGGTAGCGGTAGCGGTAGCGGTAGCGGTAGCGGTAGCCTTTACGGCATAGGCTATGGTGATGGCGGTGGTAGCCTTTACGGCATAGGCTATGGTGATGGTCGCGGTATCGGCGATGGATACGGGAGTGGTGATGGCAGTGGTAGCAACGACGATTAACTAATTTTTCTGAGTTTAAAGCTCATATATGAATCATCTCAATCAGCGCACTCTGGATTGGCAGAAACGCGGCGTTGAAGGCATCACCGAGAAATAAGAAATAAGAAATAAGAAATAAGAAATAAGAAATAAGGCCGACATAGCTTAATGGTAGAGCACCTGCCTTGTAAGCAGACCTTTGTAGGTTCGAGTCCTGCTGTCGGCTCCAAAATATAAGACAGCCAGCTTATTCCCCTTCACTGGCTGTCTTATAGCCAGCCCCGGAGTTATCTACCTCCGGCTCCGGGGCTTTTTATAAATTTTTAATGATGGGAAGGACTGATTATGCAGCTTTGTGTGTTGGACTTTGAGACTTATTGGGATAAGGATACTTATTCATTGTCAGGTTTGGGAGTGGAGGAGTATGTCAGAGACTCCCGGTTCCACCCCTTGCTTTTATCCGTAAAACTAAATGGCGGCCCAATCAGAGTCTTTGAGGAAGAACGGATAGGACAGGTTCTTAAAGCTTTGCCTCTGAGCAATCCCGAGGTTTATACAGCCTGTCAAAATTATTCCTTTGATGGGTTCATCATTGAGAACCATTACCAGGTCTCGGTAGCTAACCCTATTTGTGCCAGAGCGTTATGTCGCCTGACTGGAGTCTCTCGTCTGACCGGGGAAAGTTTGTCCGCTCAGAATACTTTCTTCGGGTATGGGAAGAAAGAAAAAGGTACTGTCGTTTCAAACGGGAAACACCGGGAAGACTTTACTCCCGAAGAATGGGCTTTCTTTAAAAAATATAATGCTGAGGATACAGATCAAACTCACCATCACGTCAATACAATGCTTAATAAATTATTGGAGTGGCTATCGCTTGAGCAATTAAAATACCTTCTTAAGTTCGACTCCATTACTGAGAACATGTACACTCAGCCTCGGATTGAGTTGGACAAGGACCTTTTAGTTTCTTATGAGGCTGAGCTGGTGGCTAAGCAAGAAGCGGCTATGCATAAACTTCAACACTTGTTCTCCTTCCCGGATCAGGAGAGTTTTGTTAAAGCTATCCGGTCCAGAGGCCGGTCAGTTGCCGGGCTGAAAGGCCTCCCTACCTTTATGGTTATGCTGGAGATGCTGGGAGTACAGATCCCATTTAAAGTTTCTGAGAAGCGGGTTGAGTCTATGTCTGTTTCTAAGAAATGGATAACTGATTTGGTAGTGAAACTGAAACAAGGGTCCTATTATTCTGAAGATGATCTTAAATCGTATAAAAAACATCGGAAGAATATTGAGAAAGGAAATCTTACTCCGGCTCTGGCTAAAACAGATGATAAATTTATGGCTTTGCTTGAGCATTCTAATCCTGATGTATCTTTGCTGTGTCAGACCAGGGCGGAAATTAACTCCTCTATCGAATTATCCCGGTGCCGCACCCTCTTAGAGGTAGCTAGGCGAGGCACATTGCCAGTATCTCTGTCAGCTTATCAAGCTTTAACCGGGAGATATACCGCTGATAACTCAGACCAGGACACTAAGAGTGACGCCACTAATTGCCAGAACCTAAGCTCCCGGACGGGAGATCATACTCTCAAAAGATCACTACGAGCTGCGCCGGGATACGTTTTAGTGGGAGCTGACTCCAGTCAGATAGAGGCCAGGGTTAACGCTTTTATCTGGCAGCAATGGGACCTCTTGGAAGTCTTTGCTGACGAGTCCCGAGACGTCTACTGCGAGTTTGGTTCTATTCTTTATGACCGGCTTATTACTAAGGCTGACAAGAAAGAGAGAAACGCTTCCAAGACTACCTTCCTGCAACTTGGTTATCAAAGCTCAGCTCGTCTTTTGGCTGATAAGTTAAGGCAGGTCCATTTGGATATTAGCACAGAAACGCTTTCCCATGAAGAAGAGTGCAAGCGGTTTACTGATATCTATCGGGATACTTATTATAAAATAAAGAACGGCTGGGGCCAGTGTAAGAGCATTATAAAGGCTATGGCTAGAGGTGAGTGGGGAGTTTTTGGAGGGCCGGGATATGATCTTTTTAAATATAATGGAGCAGATAATATCTTTGGTCAGCTAGCTGCCAGCATTACTTTACCGGATGGGTTTAAAATATGGTTACCTAACTTGAGGTATGTTGGAGCGGGTGAGTTTGTTTCTGAAGGATTAGAAGCCGATAGTGACGGGTTCTGGTTTGATACTTATAACCGCCGAACGAAAAAGATGAAACCTAATCGGATATACGGCGGGAAACTCTGCGCCTTTTGCTGTCAGGCTCTGGCTTTTGCCATCATTCGCTGGCAGATGTTAGAAATAGGGAAACAGTGGCAAGTAGTTTTAAATGTACATGACTCTATCATTGTTACTATTCCTGAGAACCTAGGTCCTCAGGATGTTTTGGATAAAATATTGGAGATTATGCGGACATCTCCGCCGTGGCTGCCTGAGGGGCTGCCGCTTAACGCTGAAGGAGCTTATGGGAGGAGCTATGACGAGATTTGACTATACCTGTCCCGAGTGTGGGATTGACCTGGAGTACGTAGTTTTTGAAGCAGCCTCGGCTTACCGGAACCAAAATGAGATTCAATTGTCTTGTCCGCATTGCCAAGAGGAGCTTTTATTTTCAAGGCAATACTCAGGTGACTGGGGTATCATTCTAATTAAAAAGGAGACAGGGGATGTCGGATAAAAGATCTTTGGTAAATGAGGTAATAAGATCTCAGGAAATTTTGAAGAAACAAATAAATGACCTTGATGATCTTTTGGTTTTGTTCAGGGTTAGGAATGCTTTGGCTGAAAACAGAGGTATGAGTTCCCCGATAAAAGAAGGTACAATTAAAGGACATATCAATAGCCGGGAACGATTGATAGTTGAAGTTAGAGCTTTGATTGAATGGCAATGGAACTTGGAAAAAGATATTAGGAAAGAAGAGGCTTTAGAAAAAATATCTGTTCCAGAGCTTGAAACAGCTGAGACAGTTGAAGTTGAAACGGCTACGGAACCAGACTTGAATCTGGATGAGGTATATAATATCTCTACTCCGACTAAGAGGACCAGAAGGAGAAGCAAAAATGCCTAAGATGATACCGATCAGCCCCAGTTCCTTAAGGATGTTTGCTCAATGTCCTTTTAAATACGAGGCTAGGTACATAAAAAAACTATTTAAAGTTGACGGTACCAGCGAGCCTTTGGTTTACGGCAATCTTGTTCATAAAGGGCTGGAATTTAGGCTTAAACATAGCCCCGGGTTTGATCTACTAGCTTATTTTCAGCAGGAAGCTTCAAGAGAAGGGCTGTCTCATTGTGGGAGTAAATTTAAATCGGTGGTGAGTAATACTTCTCAGCTTCTTTCTAACCTTGACCGGATGATGGCATCTGGCTGGGCTGTTTATGTGGAGCGGGAGGTGGCTATTGATGGAGATGGCAGGGTTTGCGGCTGGTGGGATGACAGATGTTTTATGCGGACTAAGCTTGATGCTCTTTTGGTTAGTCCTGATGAGAGTGAGATTATAATTTTAGATTGGAAGACGGGTAAGGCGTCTTCTATTAATGAATTTCAGCTTGATTTCAATGGTCTGGCTTTGGTACCTGAATACGGTCTGCGCAAGTATGCCGCTTTGGATTTCCTGGTTGACTCAGGGGAGGTAAAAAAGTTCGAGATTGAGGTTGATATCGCTTTGCCCAAGCATGTAGCTGCGGATAGCTATATGCAGTCAAAGCAATGCCAGGTGATCCAGAAAATAAAAGACTTGATGGAGGCGCATGTCCTCAATAAATTCCCGGCGCAGCCGGGTCGGTTCTGTCGTTGGTGTGAATTGGATAGCAGCAACTGCAAGCATAAAGGAGTATGAGATATGACGCCGGAAGGAAAAGTTAAGGCCGAAATTAAGAAGATATTGAAAGATAAGGGAATTTTCTACTTTATGCCTAATATGTCAGGTTTGGGGTCTACCGGGATGCCTGACTTTTTACTTTGTATTAACGGGAGTTGGATAACAATTGAGGCTAAACGGGACAGTAAAGCTAAGATTACTCCCAAACAAGAAGCTAGAATGAAGCAATTGCGACAGGCTGGGGCACTTACTTTACTGGTTCATGCTGATAATATGGGTGACTTCCAAGCTTATATAAATGAGATTTATGTCGGGGGAAGTGGATTACAACTAGACTGGGAAGAAGCTGAGTTTTACTCTTCATTACTGCCTTTTGGACCGGATGAAAAATGAGTGATATCAGACCCATTCCGGAAACGCTTCATTTGGTTAGCCCTGCGGCTAGGAAGCTTATTTTAAATCTCCCGGTTAATGAGCAATACCTGAAAGTGAAGCAGTCCCTCCCGGTGGAAGGTGAGCGGGATTATGGGGACAGGAAACTTTTGCTTCTCCCCTTACATGAAGACACCTCCCGGATCCTTTTCAATCTGGGGATAAACACTAAAGGCTTGGGTCCTTTAAACTATCTCTATACCCCGCCCAAGGTTGAGGGAAAATATGCTCCGATGCCTCACCAGGTAGAGAGTGCTTCTTTTCTGGCCACACACTCCCGGTCCTATAACCTAAGCACAATGCGGGTGGGTAAGACCGGGGCGGAGATACTGGCTCTGGACTATCTTTTGGATTACAAGGGCTTTGAGGGGGCCGCGCTTATTGTGGCTCCTCTGTCTACCCTAGGGACAGTCTGGAAGTATTCTCTTGAGAATACCCTACCTCACCACAAGACTGTGGTTTTGCATGGCGGGACAGGTAAGAGAGTCAGACTGGACAAACTAAAGCAACCGGCAGACTTCTTTATTATCAATCCTGATGGGCTTAAAATGTTGGAGACTGAGTTGACCGAGGCAATTATAACAGGGAAAATAACCAAAGTTATTTTTGATGAGATGACTATTTTTGGTAACCCTTCCAGTGGTCGATGGAAGGCAGCTAACAACATCATCAATGGGAAAATGCCCTGCAAGTACGTTCATGGTCTGTCCGGGACTCCGGGTGGTGACCCCAAGGCCGTTTTCGGTATGGCTAAACTGATTACCCCATCTACCCTGCCTTGTGATCGGCTGACCACCTGGGTGGATATGTGTTACTCCCGGTGGGGTACTCAGGTTTGGCAGATAAAAGAGAGACCGGAGACTCAATTCCTTATTCAAAAAGTTTTCCAACCAGCAATCAGGTTTGATAAGAAAGATATTATGGACTTGCCCCCGGTGGTTACGCAAGGTCGGGCAGCCGAGTTGTCTTCTGAGCAGCAAAAATTTTGTGCCGGTATTATCCGGGAAATGATAGCCATAGCGGAGAATGGGAAGGTGGTTGAGGCGGCTAATAAAGCGGCGGCTATTGGGAAATATTTCCAGGCAGCGCAGGGGGCAGTGATAGGCGATACCGAGATTATTCATCTGGAAGACAAATCCCGAGTGGAAACTATTCTGGAGATTATCAAAGAAGCCACAGCTAAAGTAGTTATTTTCTCCTGCTATACTGGGGTAAATAATAAACTGGTTGAGTCTTTAAGGAATAAAAAGTTGACAGTCGAGAAAGTTGACGGCTCAGTTATTGGTAAGAAACGTGACCAAATCTTCTACGACTTCCAGAATGAAGAGAACCCCAAGGTATTGGTAGCTCATCCTGAAACGGTAGCTTTTGGCGTTGAATTGGCTGCGGCGGATACGATAATTTTTAATGGTCCACCTCGGGTGGGTACTTTTAAGGTCAGTCAGGCTTTAGAACGGCTGTCCAGTATGAAGCAAAAAGCCAAGCAAATAACCATTGTCCAGTTGTCAGCTACAGAGGAAGAGCGTGTAGCCTTTGATGATATTGACAGCGGCATCAACAATTCCGAGTCGGTCAATAAACTTTTTACAGACATGACTAAGTATGGGAGGAGATAAAAGATGTATAAAAGAGGACAATTAACATGGCTGAATATTGGTTATAGGAGATAACACATGAGTAATTGTGTGATTCAAAATGAATATAATGATAGTGATTATGAGCCCCCTTCGATATTTTACCGGGACAAGATAGTGACAGACGAGAATTCGTCGCAGCCTATAAGCTTGGGTTTGATTATATTGGATTTGAATTAGATTCGCATTACCATGGGCTTGCATCTAAACGGATAGAAGAAGTTATGTCCCAAGGGAATTTGTTTAGCTTTTTACAGAAATAACTAAAACTCCCCTTGACAGTCTTTTCTCTTTAGTATATATTAGCTTTAAAGAAAAAGACAAAACCCCCTAATAATCTTTTAGAAGGAGAGAATTATGGAACTGGAAAAAATGGTTACCGACTGGAGGCTCCTGGTCGATAAACGGAAACAATTAGAAGCGCAGGCTGAGAAAATAAAGCAGGCTGAAAGTAAATATGAGGAGGAGATAAAGACTTGGCTGGACAGTCAGGGAATGACTGGAGTAAAATTGCCTCTTGGAACTGTGGGGCGTCGGGTGCTTTGGTCCGCCAGGCTTTCTGATGCTGATGCCTTCGCCCGGCTCCAGTATAAAAAAATGAGAGAGATAGCCATTTACAATGAATCAATCCAAAACACAGAAGCTCCAGTCAAGTCTCTGCTTGATGGTCTTCTGATGCAAAAAAGACCTTTGAAAGAGGGGGTAGAAACCATAGCCAAACAACTTTGCGAAGAGCAGGGGCTTGAGTCAAGCCCGGAGAATATAGCCGCCGCTGCCAAAACTTTTGGCATAGACTACGTCCCAATGGTCAGCTTGACCTTTACTAAGAAATAAGGAGAAGAAGATGTCTGAACTTGTAACTACTAACCAAATGGCCCCCGAGGGTAAACTTGTTTTGCAGACTGCAATGACTGATTTTGATATGTCAGTCCTGGATATGAGCAGCAGCGGTTTTGCCCAAGGGATGAAAGATTTCGGCGGTGGTGGGTTGGAGCGCATCTCCTTCGCCGGGAAAAATTTCAACATTGTCTCCGGTGGTAACAGGCAAGTCATTATGAACGGCCAAGCCCCGGCTTCCTGGCTCGATCTTATCATTATTGACATGGCCCCTGACCGTCATTGCGTCTGGTATAAAAAGGATTATGACCCACGCAATCCTGCAACTGACATCCCCCCCGACGCAGTCTGGTGGTACAAACAAGGCCCCGGTCCGGGAGTGCCTGACTATGTCACCACTACTAAACGTAACAAAGATGGGATGGAGGTTAATTATTACCAGATGAACCTACGCTTGGCCGTCGCCCTGGTTGAGTATGCACCTAGTGGTCAGGCCAGTATCGACTATAATAAACTTTACGCTATGGATATTAGTGGCATGAGCTTGTTTTCAAAAGATGAGAAACATCCATATTATACTTTTAGCGGATTGATGAAGTTTTGCCGCAGTCAGCAGACCTTCCCTAACACGTTTGTTATCAGAATGGTCTTTGCTCCCAACCTTTCGGTACCGGCGGTCCGGTTTATTCCTAATATCGACACACAGTCAGGGAAGCTGCTTAAGCTGGACCCGGCAGTCATCAATGGTCTCATTACCCTGGCCCAGTCAGAAGAGACAAAAAATATTCTGGACGTACCGATGAGAGATCCGCTGGACGAGAAACAAAGTCCTCCGGTCCAGCCTCAGGGGGCTCCAGTTGCACCTCAGCCTGCCCCGGCCCAGCCTCAACCCACAGCTAAAAACATGGGATCTCCTTTTCAACTTGTTCAAGATCCTAACATTCCCCAAATTGACTCCGCTACGGCTGACTTGCTGTCTGAAGCTGACAAACTTCTAAGCCAGATGGAGGGGAAAGACACGTCTACTACGCCCGTAAACAATATATCTCCTGACATGGCCGCCGGGCTTGATGAATTGTTGAAAGGGATATGATCATGAAGACGACGGCTATACAAACCCCATTACACAAACTTATGGCTGTGGCTAAAAAATACTCAATCCCTCCTGGACAGGTAGCCACATTACTAGGTGTCAGGCATCAAACTCTATCAGCTTGGAGAAGAAGGGGAGTATTGCCGTCGTCTTATATACCTATAGTCGAGGACCTAACCGAGATGATAATTTCTTTAGGTAAAGAAAAATTACTTCCTGTTTCAGAGAGTAAACTGATAAGCTATGGGCTAGCTTATCTCACTGACAAATCTTCTATTTCTAAGTCAGGTGATATCTCACGCTTAAAGGGCGAAAGCAGGGGGAATGTAGATGATGAGAAAGAATACGGCGATAAACTTTCTTCATCGGGTTCTTCCAAACAGCGGTAATTTCCTCTACAGTGCTTGTAAATTAATCAGCAAGTCTGAGTTTAAAAACTATCCCGTATCTTCCTTTGAGGATTTAACTGACCATGTTCTTAATTGGAGTGATGCGGGATACAACACTTACTTTGGCTGCTCAGCCTTTGCTCAAGGCTGGTACGAGGATAGAAATAAAAAAGTCTTCCGTACTGCCAATAATGCAGTCAGACAAAAGTCCCTCTGGCTGGATGTGGACTGCGGGAGGAAAGACAGCAAGAACCCAAGCGCGGCTGAGTCGTATAAAGAGGTCAACAGTTTTCTTCAAAAAACAGGACTACCAACACCGCTCATAGTCTTTTCCGGGAGAGGATTACATCTCTATTTCACTTTTACCGAATGTATCCCTAAAGAACTATGGCTCAGACTAGCTGAAAAATTTAAAGCTATAGTAAACTATTTTAACCTGGCCGACATTGACCAAAGCCGGACTACCGATGCCGCCTCAGTTTTAAGACTGCCGGGGACCAACAATTATAAAGACGAGGTCGGCTTCCCAGTTAAGATCCTTACTCAAGGTGTTGACACTCCCGCTCAGGAGTTGGAGAGGATACTTACCGGTCTTCAGGAAACCTACTCAATCCAGCCTGGGCGGAGTAAAATTAAAGATGTCATACCAGGATTTTCTGAAAGCTATCAGCCTAATTTTCTAAAAGCTGACAGAGTCTTATCCGGGCCTTTAAAGGACCCCCGACTTATAGTAGCGGAGTGTGCTCAGATAAGAGGGTGTGGAAAGGCTGAGTACCCCCAATGGTATCGGGCTATGGCCGTTCTTAAGCACTGCGCTAAAGGTCGGGAGACTATGCATTTCTTAAGTCAACAGGATACAGGGCCTCAGTCTAAATATGACCCGGTCAAACTGGATGAACTTTGGCAAGCTTGCATTGATAGCGGAACCGGACCTACGACTTGCGCTGAGCTTGACTCAACTACTCCTGGTATCTGCTCTAAGTGCAGGCACCAGAATAAAATAACAACGCCTTTGCAGCTTGGGAAAGCAGCTAAGTTTAAACAAAGCTTTACTGCTCCCGGACCGTCTATTCTACCGAATGAAGTATTATCTTCAGTCTATGAAGAAACCCCGGCTATCACTTTAGAAGCCTTCCAAAATGACGAATTCCAAGTAGTCCCAGGAGATGGGGTATATTACAATGAGATGACAAGTGTTGGACGAGGGGCCGAGAAGACAGTCATAAATAACCAGATTAAAATATTAAGTATACCTTTTTATTTACATCATAAACACGTAGAAAAGGTAGACGGACAGGTTAAAACATCTTATGCAGTCAGGCTGGAGTTACCCGATGGGGCCAAGGACACTCTTTACACCGTAGACAAATGCTTTGGTCCTCAAACTACTGCTCAATGGTTCTGTAACCATTCAGCCACTCCCATTTCAGCAAAGTATAATAATTTAGTAGGGATGTGTATGCAATCATATATTTCAACCATGGAAAATAAACTGCCGGTAATCCAGTTGAGGAAACATTTTGGCTGGACGTCGGTAAATGATGGTGAGTCAGACGATCAGGCTTTTGTCTATGGTAATATGTTATATACCAAAAACGATAAAATACCCATAAACCTGACCGAGAAATGCTCATACATAGCCAAGAAACACTTCTCACACATGGGTACACTGGAGGAATGGAAAAAAATTCCAGCCATGTATGCCAAACTGGACCAGAAAATAGCTCAACTTTTTATCTGCGCCGGGTTTGCCGCTCCCTTCATGAGGTTCGGAGTGGGCACAGCTAAGAATCTGGTTCTATATATCTGGGATGTTAAAGGCGGACGGGGTAAATCCACTTTGCTTCGGGCTATAAGCTCTATCTGGGGACACCCCAAAGACTCTATGGGCATGGCTCATGATACTCTTTCGGCCCGGTATCAAATACTCTCAGCTAAGAAAAACATCCCGCACTGCTTTGATGAACTGACCTT
>Ga0153928_1000303_pt1 | contig 25257 bp, 21 predicted proteins | sample TSNJ012MetaG_FD_106656 | JGI IMG/M metagenome (GOLD analysis project Ga0153928, IMG submission 106656) | Attine ant fungus gardens microbial communities from New Jersey, USA - TSNJ012 MetaG | ecosystem: Host-associated > Fungi > Mycelium > Unclassified | place: USA: New Jersey, Wharton State... | reverse complement strand
GCACATTTTTCACCTATTGTAAATAGGTTCACAATGATAGCTACAATTCTAAATAGAATATCGAGCATTAACCCACGTCCTCCTTTCTTTGGCGTTTACACACCTGTGGCAATCCCATTATAAAAGTTACCATAATGAGATTTCCGTCGGCAAATATTCTGACAAATAATTCTTAGGCCGTCTCTGATTGTCCAGATATTCCTCCTTAATCATTTTCTCCGTCCGCTCGATCTCCTCCTGCAAATCCCTGGCCGAAAGCAGCTTACAACCCTGGCTGCGGATAATAATCTGTTCCAGGCCATCGGAGGTTGCCACGGTGATATCATACTGCTTTCCATGATCATGGGCAAACTTTTCAATGTATTGATCTGCGGTCTCAGCTTCCTTGGTATAAACAACATGAATATTATGATATTCCAATACTTCGGTGGTATGCCCCTGAACCCGATAGGCATCAAATACCAGAATCAGGTTGCATTTCTTAATCCCCTGATAATTACAGAGAATATCCATCAGCCTACCCCTGGCTCCGTCAATGTTCACTGCCGCCAGGCTTTTTAGTTCCTCCCAGGCAAAGACAATATTATAGCCATCTATCAGCAGGTACTCTTCCCGATGCTCCGGCGGCTTATAAACCCTGACAGCATCAGGTGACGGGAATTGCGGCTGTGCTTTCGTGCGTTTCCATTTACGGCGGCTTTCATGGCCCCGCTTGTTGGCATGGTATGTCCGTTCTAAGATGGCGTCGATCTCCTCTGTTCCCAGCCATATTTCCTTTGCCGCTGCCCGGGAATGCTTCTGATCCGCCGCATTCTCCACTGTTTTTGCCGGCCGGGGGAGACTGCTCTCCAGATGCATATATTCCCCAACCTGGTCCCATGGCACTACAAAACCGGCCCCGTGGGCACAAAATACAGACCCGGCAGGATGTTCCAGATCCAGTTCGGAATCATAGTCAAACTGTCTGATTACCTCCTCGGCGTTATGGCAAGGCCCATAACCTTTCAACGTACAAAACAGCCGCCCCTCGCCCCGGGTATATGCTGTCACTTCCTTCTGATAGTTGCGCATTGCTGCCACCGGTGCACTGCCGGTCAGCACTGCCACTGCGCCATCGGTCTGGGGTAAGCTTAAGGTCCCATGGCGCTGCTGGATGTCGGTCATGGCCCGGCCGACCAACTCCTGTGGCAGTTCCAGATGAAACTCATAATAAGGTTCCAGCAGCACCGATTCGGCCTGCTTCAGGCCCTGGCGTACTGCCCGATATGTGGCCTGGCGAAAATCGCCGCCTTCCGTATGCTTTTGATGCGCCCGGCCGGACACCAGGGTAATCTTCATGTCGGTGATCGCAGAACCGGTCAATACTCCGCGATGCTCTCTTTCCGCCAGATGGGTCAATACCAGCCGCTGCCAGTTCCGGTCCAGAATATCTTCACTGCAGACAGAAGCAAACTGCAGACCACTCCCTGGTTCTCCCGGTTCCAGCAAGAGATGTACCTCGGCATAATGACGCAGCGGCTCAAAGTGGCCGACGCCTTCCACCTGATTGACAATTGTCTCTTTATAAACAATATTCCCTGCATCAAATGTAACCGCCGCATCAAACCGGCTTTGGATCAAATCCTTCAGGATCTCAATCTGCACCTCACCCATAATCTGGGCCTGGATTTCCTTCAGCGTTTCATTCCAGGTAATATGCAGTTCCGGCTCCTCTTCTTCCAGCTGCCGCAATTTGGGCAGTATCTGGGCCGCATCCATCCCCTCCCGCAGCAAAATCCGATAAGACAGCACCGGTGCCAGAATCGGCAGCAAAGTCCCGGCTTCACTCCCCAGTCCCTGCCCCGGATACGTATCGGAAAGGCCGGTTACGGCACAGATGCAGCCAGCTTCCGCCAAAGGAAACGCTTCATATTTTTCACCGGAATAAATTCTAATTTGATTTACTTTCTCCTCTGAATCCGTGGCTGCCGCTTTCACTTTCAGCTGCCCGCCGGTAATCTTCATGTGAGTCAGCCGGTTACCCTGCCGGTCTCTGGTAATCTTAAAGACTCTGGCACCAAATTCAGCCGGATAATCACGTTCTAATGAGTAAATTTCCAGTCCTGACAGCAACTGCTCCACGCCCTGCATTTTTAAAGCCGCACCAAAAAAGCAGGGAAACAGTTTCCGGTCAACGATCATCTCCCGGATTTTATCCTGTTCTACCCTGTCTTGTGCTAAAAACTGTTCCAGTGCCTCTTCGTCACACATTGCCACCTGCTCAAACCACGCAGCTGTGGGTTCCGGCAACAGATCCGCCCCGAAATCAATGCAGTTTTCACTTAAATGGGTCCTTAGCTCCTGCAGTAATGCCTTCCGGTCCGTCCCCGGCTGATCCATCTTATTGATAAACAAAAACACCGGAATCTGATAGCTTGCCAGCAGCCGCCAAAGTGTCCGGGTATGCCCCTGGATTCCGTCCGCACCGCTGATCACCAGCACGGCGTAATCCAACACCTGCAGGGTCCGCTCCATCTCCGCCGAAAAATCCACATGGCCAGGTGTATCCAGCAAGGTAATCACCGTATCGCCGCGCTGCAGCTGCGCCTGCTTGGCGAAAATGGTAATCCCTCTGGCCCGTTCCAATTCAAATGTGTCTAAAAAGGCATCGCCATTGTCCACCCTTCCCAGCTTGCGGATACTGCCACCGGCATAAAGCATTGCTTCAGACAGCGTGGTTTTTCCCGCGTCAACATGGGCAAGGATACCTATTGTCAATCGGTTCATACTTATCAATATTCCTTCGTAATCAATAATTCCACTGCCAGCCGGTCCTGCAATCGGCCGCTTTTAACGGCCTCTTCTGTATCCACACAAAATTCAACATACGACAGGATCTGCTCGCGGGAAAACTGTTTGGCCTGCGGCATCACTTTGCCAACCACAAATGGCTGCATCTTCAGCCGGGCGGCAATCCCACTCCGGTCCATCCCCCGGCCCAGCAGTTCTTTTACCTGTAACAGCTGATTAAACTGTCTGGCAATCAAAAATAAAATCCGCATTGGCGGTTCCTTTAACGTCAGCAAATCCTCATATAAATCCATCGCTTTACGAGGATTCCGGTTGACGATAGCTGATACCATATCAAAGACCTTGCTGGTGACACGTACCGTGCAAATGGCTTCGATATCCGCTTCTGTGATCACATCACGCCCCAGGGTGTAGCTAATCAGCTTCTCCAGCTCCATCCGGATATGTTCCATGTCGTCACCGGTCATGCTTAGGAATACATCCATGGTGCGGCTGGTGATTTTCTTCCCTTCTTTGGCCAGAATCGTTCCTGCCCATTTAGCCAGCTGGGCGGTATCCTGCCGTTTCATTTCAGCCGCATAGCCCAGCTCTTTTACTTTTTTATAGAGTCGGTTACGCTTGTCCACCTCCGACTCTACGAACAGGAGGCAGGTGGTGTCCGGTATCGTCGGCAGATATTCCACCAGCTTATCGGCGGCATTTTTAAAAAACCCACTGTCTTCTATCAAAATCAACCGGTACTCGGTAAAGAACGGCATGGTATCAGCCATCCGAATCACTTCATCCAAGTCCAGTCCTTTTCCTGCAAAACCGGAAAAGTTCATGGTATCATCGCCGATGACGGCACTCTTCAAACGATTCTTATAGCTGGTTTTCAAAAATGATTCCTCGCCAAACAGCAAATATACCGGTTTAAATGTCCGCTCTTTGATATCCTGATTCAGTATCTGCATGGGATCCTCACTTCCTGTTACATTTGTTTTCACTAGTGTTCATATTATACCAAATCACCGGCAAAATGAATAGACCAGGCACAAAATTCTTTCTTAATCTTTCCTGACATCAGCGCTTTTGCCTTATTTTACATATCCTTCCCAGCGAATTCTCCGGCCATCGGTATAAATCTGCACCGCTCCGTTTTTAGCCGTTTCCAGCAATTCGATATGCTGTTCAGCCAACCGTTCCATCACTGCTTCATGGGGATGCCCATAGGAATTGCCTTCGCCATAAGAAACCACCGCCCACGCCGGCGAAATCTGCTCCAGCCACGCTGCGGAATTGGAATAACAGGAACCGTGATGGGCCAGTTTTAATACTTGAATCTCCGGTAATTTGGCACATGTCTCCAGGCGCCTTAAGACCGCCTTTTCTTGTTCTTCTCCCATATCTCCGGTCAAAAGCATATGAAAGTCCCGGTAATCCACTTTCAATACCAGCGACTGGGAATTCCGGTCTGGGGCCGCATCCTGGGGGGCCGGATAAAGGCAGGTCACCGACAGTTTCCCTTTCAAAACATAATCACCCGCTTTCATCCAGGAAACGGTTCCCCCCTGCTGCTTCACCAGCTCAATTAACCCCATGTATGCTTCATCACCCTGCCCCAACACCGGAAGCACCAGATGACGGATGTGAAGATCACCGCCCGCTTCCAGCAGCGACACCAAACCGCTGATATGGTCAGCGTCACCATGCGTGACAAACACATAATCGACCGTAACAATTCCCTGACTTTTCAAAAACGGCGCCAATCGATAAGTACCCAGATTTTTCACATCGCTGCTTCCGCCATCAACCAATATGACCTGTTGTCTGGTTCGCAGACAAATTCCATCCCCCTGCCCTACGTCTAAAAATGTCACCTGCAGCCCATGAACCGGAAGGGGAAATAAGATAAGCCCAGTCAGCAACAGCAACAACAGGAAAAGCTTCTTGAATTTTATATGTATGACAAAACAAATCACCCATAACACGACATAGTATCCCACAATCTGCCACAGCTTCGGGCGTCCCAGCACCAGATTGCTAAACGGCAGCAGTTCACATCCCATACACAGATACTGATAAACGAGCAGAATATAATGACCGGTCCCGATTACAAAGGTTCCCCACACAATCCGCAAGCTGCCAAGAATCATCCCGGCGATTCCGGCCACCAGCACATACCCCATCAACGGAATCACAATCAGGTTCAAAAACACCCCATAAACCGGAATCTGAAAATAATGATATAAAATAATCGGCATCGTTAACAGCTGGACACTGAAGCTGCCTGTTACCATCCGGCCAAATGGATTCCCGGAAAGCTGCTGCTCCAGTGATGGTGCCAGCATTCCGATCCCCAAAATCGCCCCAAAGGACAACTGAAAACCAGCCTGGCACAGCAGATAAGGATTTTCCCACAACAGCCACAGCCCGGCCAGTCCAAGTGCAGACTGTAAATCATAAGTCCGCCCCAGATATGCTGCCAGAAATGCGGCAAACATCATAATTGCCGCCCGGACAATGGAAGATGATGCGCCGGTCATGATTACATAACTAAGGACCATGATTCCGCCCAATATTCCCGCTCCGGCAAATCCGGCCCCGCATCTGCGAAACAGTTGATACACCGTCATGCCAACCAGTGACAGATGGAGTCCACTGATGGCAAGAAGATGAGCGATTCCATTTCTTTGGTACAAGGTTCGAAGCCCCTCATCCAACTCCGAACGATCTCCCAGGATGGCCGCCTGATAGATTCCCACCTCCGATTCGTCTCTGACCACCCGGTGGAGCATCATGACCCCCCATTTAGAAAAGCGGTACAGGCAATCACGATACCGGTAATAGTTTCCATCCAGCAAAACACAGGATTTCCCCCAAAGCCGGTAGTTGATATTTTGCGCACGATAATAATTCCGGAAATCAAACTCTCCGGGATTTCGGGCCTGTGAGAACACCACCAGCTGGCCGGTCACCCTTACCCGGTTGCCCAAACGCAATGCCGGCTGCCGACTGACTTGTTCGCCGGCTGATTCGCCGGCCACCTGACGCCCGGCATCAAGATACACCTGTACCCGTTCCAGATTTTCCCCCATCGGAAGCTCACACTGCTGCAACACCAGCACCGTTCGCTCTGCCGTCTCCTGAATTTCTTCAATGGTCCCTGCCAAAGCTACCGTTCTTTCATTCAGACCCAGCAAAAGCTCTGCTTCGGCTCGCTGCTGCGCCCTCTGAACCCGGCAAAACCCGGCCAGGGCAAACAGAAAACCAATACCCAGGCAGCACCAGAAAAAGACCGGTGGTGTCTTTCTTTTTTGAATCAGCCACAGCACGCCAAAGATTCCGGTCAGCACAGCTGCCAGAATCCCTGCATGCCTCACTACTCCAAGCAGGAACAGCACCTCTCCAAGTACGAATCCCTCTGCGAAAAAAAGTAGTGGTCGTTTTATATTAATGTCCTCCGATATAATCCAGATTCCGCTCAAACATGGTATTGAGGGGAATCGACTCGCGAAATGAGTCCGTCTGGGCACCATTGATACTGATCTGCACCCGGTTTACTGTTGACAGCTCCGATAAAGAATTGACAATCGAATAAATCGGGATATAATCCTTAACTTCCAGCGGGTTATTTAAAAATGACCCGTCAAAATTCAGGTAACAGACATTCGCATTTACTGATACGCTTAGCAGCTTCGTGCTTTTATCCAGAGTCGGCGATAATCCTGCCTGATTCGGGCCACGGATCAATTCCTCCAGCACTACCCGTCCCACGGAAGTATTGATGTTATGCACCACCTCGCGTTTCTCCGCATACAGCACTGCCCCGGAGCTGTCGGTAAAATAAAGGGTCAGCTCGGTTCGTTCAAAAGCATTGACATCACTGATGCTGTCCACAAAATCATCACCCGCCAGCATTCCCACCAGGGTACCGTTGCTGCCCGCCAATGGCTGGTCGCCGGAATAAATATTAATGTACTCAATGCCCGGAATCTGGGTCAGGGTCTTCGCCAGTGCCGCCCGGCACAAAATCTCACGATACGATCTCATACTGGTGTAATTGTTGTCAAAAAACAGGTACAGCACCTTATCCTCATGCCGGAATCCCTGGTAGATCACTTTATCCGATAATGCCGTCTGACAATCCAGCGAAGCTGGCACGTTCATCAACTGCTCCATGAACTCCGTAATCAGTTCATCCGTATTGACCGGTTCCGTATCCGTCTGATATTCCTGTGCGACCAGCTTTGTGGTCGCCGGATTCAAGTAATAAATCTGATAACTGCCGGTGACCGTATCTTTGCCTGTCCGGCTGCATCCCGCCATGCACAGAACCGTCAGAAGAATCAATGTCAATCGTTGTCTTTTCATTGTTTTCCCTCCTGACTTAAACAATATAATTCAACGGAATCCGAATGGTAAAAATACTTCCCTCGCCTTCCTTACTCTGCAGTTTTATCGCACCACGATGCATCAGCACTACGTTTCTGGCAATCGAAAGTCCCAGACCACTGCCGCCGGTTTCCCGGGAACGGGCTTTGTCCACCCGGTAAAAACGGTCAAAAATCCGGTCCTGAAACTCTTCTGGAATACCGATTCCGGAGTCTGCTACTTTGACATAGAAAAATTTATGGTCGGCATCCAGTGTGACCCGCACCCAGCCATTTTCGGTATTATACTTAATGGCATTCTCCACCAGATTACTGATTGCCAGCGAAAGCTTCATTTCATCCACATCCGCCGTCACCTCCCGGATACTTTCAAAGACCAGTTCCACTCCCCGCCGGTTGGCAATCGGCCGCAGGCGTTTTAATATCAGGGAAACCAGCTTATTGATGTGAACCTGCCCGATATTCAACTCAGCTTTCGATTTATCCATCTTTACCAGCGCCAGCAGGTCGTCTATAATCTTACTCTCCCGGTCAATCTCATCGGAAATATCTTCCATAAACTCCTGATACAGCTCGACCGGCGCATCCTGCGTCCCCATCAGGGAATCCGCCAGCACCCGGATCGAGGTGATCGGTGTCTTTAACTCATGGGATACATTGGAAACGAACTCCTGACGGGACTGATCCACGGCTTTTAACTGGGATATAGTCTGCTCAACCGCAATGGAAATGTCCCGGGTCTCCCGGTAAGCATCGGCCCGGATATCCGTATCCAGCGAACCGGCCGCCACCTGATTCAGTTTCTTCTGGAATTCCCGAAACGGCTGCAGCAGCAGTGTCACCAGCGCAGCCGCAGCTACAAGCAGCAGCAAGACAACAATCACCTGAAACAGCTGGACTTTCCGCCCGGCCGTATCCAGGAGGGACAGAATACTCTCCGTTGAAGAAGTAATCACCAGCACACCCTCAATGCCTTTTTCCGGGGTTGCATCGTAAATCGGGATAGCATGGGCAAAATAATGCTTTTCCCGGTTATATTTGCTGCTGCTTTCACCACGGAAGCAATGAATTACTTCCTCGGCAATATGGATTTTCCCCACCGCCAGATTAAAAGTATCCCGAATAATCTTAAAATCCTTGTTCACCACAACAATCCGGCCATTATAGATACCTGCCACGGTATTCAGGTCATTATCGATCTGGCTGTCTGTCAGGCTATCCCGGGTTTCATGGCTTAAATATGCCGCCCGGGTCATCTTGTTGCTGATAATCTGACACTGATTATGGACTTCGATCATCTGCGCATCGATCTGACCTTGCCGGATCGACCGAATCATCGTCTGCGTCCCGGCAACCAGCGGAATCATTCCAAACAGCACCAGACCGACAATCAAGGGCAGCCGCATGCTGACGGTAAACTTTTGCTGCCACGGACTGCTCCGTTTCTTTCGTTCTATTTTCATGACATCTCTTTCAAATTCAATTTTTTCGTGCAGGCAACAGCCAGCGCTCCCGGCCCGATATGGCCGGCCACGCTTAATGACAAGGGATCAACCTGGATCGCATCGGTCCCGGGATACAACTGCCGTACTTCTTCGGCAAACTCTAATGCCGCTTCTTTACAGTTACCATGAGCCACCGCCAGCCAGGTCTGCTCCGCCACCGGATCCTGGAGCCGCTCCAATTCATGGGCCAGCGCCGCCAGCATGGTGGTTTTCGCCTGCTTCATCGTTCTGGCTTTGGAAAATGCATCCAGCTTGCCGCCATGAATCTGAAGCACCGGCTTAATCTGCAGCAAGGTTCCCAGCGCCGCCGCCGCCGGTGTAATCCGGCCGCCTTTTTTTAAATACTTCAGCGTGGTAACGGTTATATAAATACTGGACTCTGCTTTCATCTGCTCCAGCCTGGTTTTAATCTGTACGGCTGTAAACCCGTGATCCGCCATCTCCCTGGCATCCAGTGCCGACTGGCGCTGGGTCACGGCAATCCGCTGGTTATTCACCACCTGAACCCGGCCGCCAAAATCCTCGGCCAGAACCATGGCGGTCTGGCAGGAACCACTTAAACTGCTGGACATGGGGATATGAACAATCTCATCATATTCGGTCAAAAGCTCCTTCCATAAGGCCATCAGAGTCCCCGGAGACGGCTGGGAAGTGGTAATATCCGCTCCCTCTTCCATCCGCTCATAAAATTCCTGCTGATTTAAACTGATATCTTCCTCGAACACCTCCCCATTAATCATAAATGGCATCGGCACCACCCGGATACCAAGCTCTCCGGCCTGGTTCTGGGTAATACCGCTGTTGCTGTCAGTTATTACTGCTACTTTTATCATATTCGCCTACTCCTCTGTTATGCCCGGTTGTCCCTGTTCCTGGACTGACATGTATAATTGATGATAAATTCCATTCTTTTCCAATAGTTCCTGATGACTGCCTTCCTCCACAATACCACCGTCCGATAATACCAGAATCCGGTCGGCATTTTGAATCGTGGTCAGACGGTGGGCAATGGTCAGGGTCGTTCTGCCCTCCGCCAGACGATCCAGAGAATGAGCGACCAGCTGCTCGCTTTCATTGTCCAGGGCCGAAGTAGCTTCATCAAGAATCAGAATCGCCGGATTTTTAAGGAATACCCGGGCAATGCTGATGCGCTGTTTCTGACCGCCGGAAAGCTTCACGCCGCGCTCTCCCACATAAGTATCATAGCCAGTCTTTAGTTCCATAATAAACTCGTGAGCACCGGCCAGCTGCGCCGCTGCCACCACTTCTTCGCGGGTGGCCTCCACCCGGCCATAAACGATATTGTCATACACCGTTCCCGAGAACAGATAGACATCCTGCTGCACCACTCCGATATTCTTCCGCAGACTCTCCAACGTGATCTCCTTAAGCGGCTGCCCGTCAATCAGCACCCGCCCGCCGGTCGTGTCATAAAACCGGGGAATCAGATTACACAAGGTCGTCTTGCCGCCGCCAGACGGGCCGACCAGGGCGATCTTTTCGCCGGGCCGGATCTGCAGGCTGATATCGGTCAGCACCGCATTATGTTCATCCGGATATTCAAAACTGACATGTTCAAATTCAATAGCCCCTTCCACCTGGGTAAGCGGCCGGGCACCTTCTTCATCCAGAATCTCCACACTGGAATCCATAATTTCCACAAATCGCTCAATTCCGGTCATTCCCCGCTGGAACTGCTCGGCAAATTCAATGATCCGGCGGATCGTCGTCAGCAATGTGCCCACATATAATACATAGGCCACCAGATCGCCGGGAGCGATCAGCCCTTTTATCATAAAGATTCCGCCGGCAACAATGACGATGGTATACATTAACCCGTCAAACATGCGGATCGTATCATGGAAAGCCGCCATGTATCGATAGGTTTCTTTCTTAATATCAAGAAAAGCCTGATTATCTTCCCTGAACTTTTCAATCTCCACATCCTGGTTAGCAAAAGCCCGCACCACCCGATTGCCCAACAGATTATCTTCAATCCGGGCATTCAGCTCACCAATCTGGTTACGCTGCCGCATAAAGGCTTTCTTCATCCGCACATTAAAGTAAGCACAGGCAATCACCATGATCGGAATGAAGATGAAAATAATCAGAGTCAGCCACAGATTGATTCCTGCCAGTACGGTAAAAGAAATTACCGTTTTAATAAGAGCAATAAAGAATTCCTCCGGACAATGATGGGCAAATTCCGTCACATCGAATAAATCGCTGGTGATCCTGGCCATGATCTGCCCCACCTTGGTATTGTTAAAATAACTGTCGGACAGCTTCTGTAAATGTTCAAAAGCATCCTGGCGCATATCCGTCTCAATTCGTGCCCCCATTACATGACCGGTATAGGCCATATAGAAAGCAGCCAGCCCGTCAATGATCCGCAAGCCGAAATACAGCATACCGATCTTTAGGATCGTTTCCATCGTAATTGCCGCCAGATTGTTGACTCCCTGATTGGTAATATAACGCAGGATCAACGGCAAAACCAGTTCGCAGACCGTCGTAAGCGAGGCGCAGACCAGGTCAAATGCCATAGTCTGCCAGTATTTTTTATAATAAGGCATAAACCGTTTCAGTAACTGTGATGTTTTCATTCGTCTCTTCCTCTTTAAGTGCATACCTTTTCCTATTCTATCCTATTTTTACCGGAAATGGAAGTGTTAATATGGACGAAATGCAAATTGTCATTTATAATAGAAACCAGAAAAATATATAAAAGAGGGAGAATAAAAATTATGCCTTACTGCCCTAAATGTGATATGGAGTTTATTGAAGGGATTACCGTTTGCTCAGATTGCGGCGAAGGGTTGGTTGAATCAAAGGAAGCTGCAGCGGCAATGAAAACGCAGGAACCGGAAACAGAAGCGGCCAGACCGGCGGCGGAAGAAGGAGGGGAATGGGATGAGGCTGATGAGACGGCTCCGCCGCGGATTGCCCAGGTTTATGTAACCAACGCCCAGAAATATGATGATTTAAAGTCCTCCGCCGCAGCATTTTTTCTGATTGGCGGTGTCATGGCCGTTGGCTCTGTCTTATGCTGGCTGGGCTTCATTAAACTGCCCTTTGCCGGCAGTTCCCAGATATTGTCACAAAGCGTTACCACGGTGTTGGGACTGGTGTTTTTGTATATTGGATTTAAGTCGGATCAATCGGCAAAAGCAATTCATGCACAGATTGGGGAGGAAGAAATGGTTACCGGGCAGTTGATCGAATGGTTTATCGGCAGCTATTCAGCCGACGAACTGGATCAGCGGATTGTTCGGGAATATGGCGAGCTTTCACCAGAAGAGCATAGTTTGAAACGTTTTAGCCTGATTGAGGACATTCTGATTACGAATCACGATATTACCAATCAGTCTTATGTGGATTCACTGGTGGATGAGATTTATGGGGAAGTGTTTTCTGATTAAGAGGTCACAAAAACCCAGGCATGGTTCCCGGTCAGACGGGCAGCGCCTGGGTTTTTGCTCGTTATTGGATAGCTGAAGGATTGCTGTACTTATTTTAGCAGTAATGACTTGCCGGTCATTTCTTTGGGCTGCTCCATTTCCATCAGGTCGATCAGGGTTGGCGCGATATCGGCCAGGCATCCGCCTTCTCTTAACTGATAAGAGGGATCGGCATTCACCAGAATGAAGGGAACCGGGTTGGTGGTGTGGGCGGTGAAGGGCTCACCGGTCTTATAGTCCACCAGCTGCTCGGCATTGCCATGGTCGGCACAGATGAACATTACACCGTCCACCTCTTTCAGAGCATCAACGGCTCTGCCTACGCACTCATCTACGACTTCAATCGCTTTGATCGCGGCGGCTTCCACGCCGGTATGGCCAACCATGTCCGGATTGGCAAAGTTAATGATAATCACATCGTACTTACCTGATTTAATTGCTTCTACCAGTTTGCCGCAGACGCCTGGGGCACTCATCTCCGGTTTCAGATCGTAAGTCGCAACTTCTTTTGGTGACGGTACCAGAACGCGGTCTTCGCCTTTGTTTGGCGCTTCTATTCCGCCGTTGAAGAAGAAGGTTACGTGGGCGTATTTTTCTGTCTCGGCGATTCTGGCCTGAGTCAGGTTGTGGGCTGCCAGGTATTCGCCGAAGGTATTGGCAATGCTTTCTTTTTCAAAGGCTACCAGCTTATTGCTGATGGTCTCGTCGTAGTCGGTAAAGCAAACGTAGGTGGTCTTTATTCTTGCCCCCCGGTCAAAGTTGTTAAAGTTGTCGTCGCAGAAAGCACGGGTGATTTCACGGGCACGGTCCGGACGGAAATTGTAGAAGATAATGGCATCGCCTTCTTGAATGGCTGCGACCGGAGCACCGTTCTTAGTTACTACCGTTGGCATTACGAATTCATCCGTCTTGCCTTCATCATAGGACGCCTGAATGGCTTCGGTAGCACTGTCGGAGTGGTTGCCTTCGCCTTTGGTCAATGCGTCGTAAGCCAGTTTTACACGGTCCCAGTTTTTATCACGGTCCATGGCATAGTAACGGCCCATCACGGAAGCTACTTTGCCAACGCCTAACTCTTTCATTTTGTCTTCCAGCTCTGCTACATAGCCTTTTCCGGAAGATGGCGGCGTGTCACGGCCGTCTAAGAAGCAGTGAACGTATACTTTTTCCAGACCGTTTCGCTTAGCCAGTTCCAACAGACCAACAATATGGGTAAGATGGCTGTGTACGCCGCCATCGGATACCAGGCCGTACATGTGCAGGGCGGTATGGTTCTTTTTGCAGTTTTCTACGGCTGCCAGTAAGGCTTTATTGTCAAAGAAATCACCGTCCTGGATGGATTTGGTGATACGGGTCAGTTCCTGATAAATGATCCGGCCGGCGCCCATATTCAGGTGTCCTACTTCCGAGTTGCCCATCTGGCCTTCCGGTAATCCTACTGCCAAACCGCTGGCCTGGCCTTTGACAAAGGGGCACTGGCTCATCAACTGATCCATGACCGGAGTCTTGCCCTTGCAGACGGCATTGGCTTCACACCTGTCATTCAGTCCATAACCGTCCAGAATCATCAGTACTGCTGGTTTCTTACTCATATGCGTGTTCTCCTTTTTATTTAACGACCGGGCGATCGGTCCATTGCTGAACATGGTACAATTCCTGTCTATTGTACTTTATTTTAAATACTTTTTCAAGGTTTCTGTTGCTTTATGGGGAAATTATCACTATACTGACTTTAAAGAAAGACAAGCATTTTAAGGAGGAATTTTCTTATGAAAGTGTATATCAGCGTAGATTTTGAAGGAATTGTCGGCTCTGCTTCCTGGGGCTCCACCAATCTGGGCCACCTGGAGCACGGTCCGTTAGCACGGGAGATGACGCTGGAAGCAGTGGCTGCCTGTGAAGGTGCTCTGGCGGCCGGGGCTACGGAGATTTATGTGAAAGATGCCCATGACAGCGGGCGCAATATGGATATGACCTTGTTTCCCAGGGAAGTCAGACTCATTTATGACTGGACCAGCGAACCGATTTCGATGCTCGGCGCACTGGACTCCAGCTTTGATGCAGTGATGTATGTAGGTTACCACGCTCCCGGCGGCTCCGATGGCAGTCCGTTAAGCCATACCATGGATCCCGGCTGTTATTATGTGAAATATAACGGAAAGCTGGCTTCGGAATTTTTGATTCATGCTTATGCAGCTGCCCATATAGGTGTGCCTTCGGTCTTCTTAAGCGGCGACCGGATGCTATGTGATCATGTTCATGAATATGATCCGCAGATTGCCACTGCGGCAGTAAAGGAAGGCCTGGGTGGGGCTACCATTAACGTCACCCCGGCAAAAGCCCAGGAAATGATCCGTGATGGCGCCCGGCAGGGACTATTGAACCGGAATAACTGCCATCTGGATATCCCGCCGGCCATTACCATGGAGATCTGTTATAAAAACCATGCGAAAGCCAAGCGGGCTTCCTACTATCCAGGTGTCGTTCAGCTGGATGCCCATACCATCTCCTATACAACAAGCGTCATGGAGGATTTGATGGCGGCCCGGATGTTCATTCAATAGAATTATCCTGGTCTGTTACGGTGATAATTCTGGCCCCTGTCTTTGCCAGCTGGATATGTTCACTTTCTTTAAACTTATGATCCGTGATGATTCCGGTATAATCGGCCAGACAATTAATGCGGTTCATCCCCTGCCGGTTGAACTTGGAATCATCCACCAGCAAAAAGGATTGCTGACACTGCTCTGCTACCTGCCGTTTTAAAAAGGCTTTATCAATGGTTGGGGTCATCACCTGGAATTCTTCATTAATCACTGCCGCTCCAAAAAAACCGGCATCGAACCGGAAATCTCTCATCATTTGGGTTGCATAATAGCCAAAGGTGCTGCCCGTTGACTTCTGCACATATCCGCCGCACAGAATCAATTCTGCTTTGCTGCTCTTCATTAACCGGGCAATCTCCAGATCATTGGTGACTACCGTCATGTTCTCCAGGTCCACCATGCGCCTGGCAACTTCAAAGACGGTGGTCCCTGCATCCAGATAGACGGTGGTCCCTGCCTGTATAAACTCCATGCATTTCCTCGCGATCTTTTCTTTTTGGTCACGGTTCTGTACACTTTTCTCCGCATAGTTGATTTCCATTTTACTGACCGCACCGCCATGACATCGTTGTACCAGCCCGTCTTTGCCCAGTTTCTCCAAATCCCGCCGAATGGTCATGGGGCTTACTGCCAGTTTCTGAGCCAGATCTTCCACCTGCATACTGCCACTGTCGCGGATCAAATTTAATATTTTCAGCTGCCGCTCCGCTATTAACATCTTTTTTTCCTCCTGCTGTCATTTCCGGCCTTACCCGTAGCTATATCATAAACGATTACAGGAAAATACTCAATATTAAAAATTCAACATTCTACCGCCCGTCTGCCATTTCCATGACGCGGCTAAGCCGTTCGTTCATCAACTCATGCCAGACGGAGGGATTGATATAGGGATTGTAATCCTCTTTAATCTGGTCGGCCAGCTGTAAAATTCCCACCTGATTTGTATGCGAGGGCAGGCAGATGTCAACATCCAGCTTATCCAGCTTGCGCAGCCCGTCAATATAATCCTGCCGCAGCGAAACAGGCAGCCCTGAGCGTTTAAAGTCCTCATCGGTTAAAGTATTGAGGCCGATACCGCCATGTATGCCACAGCGCAGGGTTCTCTCTTTATCCTGAACTTCAAAAAACATTGACGTACATCCCGGTGTGTGACCGGGTGTGGCAATTGTATGTACCGTGATATTTCCTTGCGTGACAGGCTTGTTGTCAGCATAAAATTCATCCGGCACGAAATCCCCGCAGGTATACAGCCCGTCCCCGCAGATCAGATCGCGGCGTTCGCGAAGGAACAGCATATCAGGTTCGCCCAGATAGATTCTTGCGCCGGTAAGCTCTTTCATGGTACGGGCAGCACCAATATGGTCAATATGAGCGTGGGTGAGTAAAATTTTTTTGATGTTGGTAAGCTCATATCCCAGCTTGCGGATGTTCTCAATCATCAGATAAGCTGTTTCGTGCATTGCTGTGTCTATGAGAATGAGACCGTCGCCGGTATCGATAAGATAGCAAGCCACCCAGTCATTTCCGGAGATATAGTATACATCAGGCGCCATTTTAATGGGCGGCAGGTAGCTCTCCCACGGATGCCGGCAGCACCGTTCCATCATATCCTGTGGCGGCGGATTTGCTTGTGATATGTTGTTCAGCGACATATTTTATCCCCTTTTTATGTTGTACTTATGGTTTATTCAACTCCGCATAAAGTCTGATTGGCATCACATGATTGATATCCACACATCTTTATCTTTCGGGATATAACGGTGCATATAGCCTCCTCGATGCCGGCAATCGCCTCTTCATACTGGCCTGCGCAGGCAATGACGAATCCGTGCCCGCTGTGAAGGAAACGCTGTACCTTGACCGGAACACCTGCTTCGATCAGCTTAAGCGCGTACCGTTCGGCTTCAAATCGCAGATTATCTGCGCCCGCAGTGTAAATAAGCGCTTCGGGCAGCCCCTCCAGCATTTCGGGGGCGGCCAGTACCGGGGAAGCCAGGACATTGCCGGCGTTCTCCTCGTTTTCCACATACAGCAGATTAAAGCTGCGTGCCCGCTCCGGAGGAATCAGTGTTTTGTCGGAATCCGGCTTCTCCTCGGGGTCGGTCAGCAGGTCGAGAGGAGGATAATCCAGAATCTGCATGGCGACGGAAAACTCCTTTTTTTCTTTTGCCTGCATACAAATCCCCGCGGTCAGGTTTCCGCCGGCGCTGTGTCCGCCCACTATGATTTTGTCCCGGTCCACCCCGAGAGACGCGGCATGATCCGCCACCCATTTTACACAGTCATAGCTCTCATGGCAGGCTATCGGGAATCCGGCCTCATGGGCCAGACGATAAGAGATGTCCACGACAAGAATCCCTACCTCACAGGCGATTCGGCGGCAAAATGCCTCGTCGCGCTCCGAGTGCGGTCCGATAAAACCGCCGCCATGAATATTAACGAACACTGCCGAAGGCCTTTGCCTGTCCATGGACTCCACCAGCCAGACAGGCGTATCACCTGCGCTGGTTTGAAGTATTCGTTTTTCTACCGTGGTAGAAGCATAATATGGCTGATAGCTGTCCGGTATTACAAAAGGAGCGTTGCCGCCTGGACGCGTTCTGGCCAGTTGTTCGGCCAGTGCTTTCTTTTCTTCTAGTGTCATAACTAAGTTTACACCACTTTCTCCGGGTTGGTTTTGTATTTTCTTATCAGATACTTCACGAGCGGGCTGAGCAAGCTGTAAATTCCGATGAGCAGGAACATGCAGGAAACCGGCCGTGTGAAAAACGAGGTCATATCGCCTCTGGCGTAGCTGACACCTCTGCGGAAATACGTTTCCAGATTGCCGCCCAATATGTAAGCCAGCATCAGCGGACTCATGGGAATCTCCGCGATATCCATAATCACACCGATAATGCCAAAGAACAGCATGGTATATATGCTGAACATAGAGGTCGTGCTGGAAAATGCACCGACAAAGCAGACCATTAAAATACCGCTGAACAGATAGTGGTACGGTGCCTTGAGCAAATAGGGGAACCATCTCTTGCATAAAATCTCGGCTGCGAACACCAGCACAGCGGACACCAGTATCGCCGCCAGAATTAAATATGCAAGATGCGTATTTTGGGTAATGAAAAGGGGCCCTGGCTGAAGACCGTGTATCGTCATGGCTGAAAGCAGCAAAACACAGGTTCCGTCGCCGGGAATCCCCAGGCTGATCAGCGGTATGACAGCGCCGCCGACACTGGCGTTGTTGGCAACCTCCGAGGCCCAGACTCCGGCTTCCGCGCCGCTGCCAAACTCATCGGGATTTTTGGACATCTTCTTGGCCTGCCCGTAAGCCACCATATTGGAGATGCCGGAGCCCATACCAGGTAAAAATCCGATCCACAGGCCAATCAGGAAAGAGACGATAATTGTTTTTGCATTTACGATAAAGTCTCTTAGGGTAAGTCCAAAGCCTTTTAAACTGCCGGCATTAACCTCCGGCATATCCATGTTACCTCGCGCGTAACTGGTGGCGACCATTTGCAGCGCAAAGGTACCCAACAGCATACAGACAACAGGAACGCCGCCGAACAGGTTATAATTCCCGAAGGTAAAACGCATGGAATTGGTGACCGGATCCGCTCCAACGGTTGCCAGCCATACCCCCATGAATGCCGCCAGTAAGCCTTTGTAAACAGAACCGCGGCTGAGTCCTACCACCAGCGAGATCGCCATGAAACACAGGCTGAAATATTCCCATGGGCCGAGCATCAGGGCTACATCGGCAATTGCGCCGGATAGCAGCGTTGCCACGATGACGGAAACAAGGGTGCCAAGGAAAGAACCGGTAATGCCTATTGACAGCGCTTTTGCCGCCTTGCCTTTTTGCGTCATCGGGTAACCATCGTAGCATGTGGCGATAGAGGCCCCCGATCCGGGTATCCCGACCAGAACTGCGGCGATAAACGAGCCGGATATTCCGCCCACATACATGCCCAGCAGCATACAAAAACTGAGGTCGGCACTCAGTGCGAAGGTCATGGGCAGGATGAGCGAGATACCAAGGCCGCCAGAAAGACCGGGGATAGCGCCCAGTACGACACCTATCATAGAGCATACAAACAGCATAAAAAGGTTTAAAGGCTGCAAAACGGTCATCAGCGAAGAAATATAAGTTGTAAGCATATTTGTTTTCCCCCTTACCACAGCATGCCGGTCGGCAGCGGAATGACGAACACTTTGGTGAAACTGAAGTAAACGATTGCGGACAGACCCACCGACAAAGATATCGCAAACAGCAGCCGGATTTTTTTATCCTCTTTCAGCGTCATGATGAGAACCATCATCATGATGATAGCGGTTAACAAAAAGCCGATCAGATGAATACCGATTGCAAACACGATCAGTTCCGCGAACATGATTCCCAGACGCTTCCAACCGTCTTTTGTCAGGTATTGGCGTTTGGCAGTTTCTTTACGACCGTCAAAAATCATGGACAGAACACTGCATACGATGATGCCAATCGCGGATATGTAAGGGAACAGCCTGGGGCCTGGCTCGTTGGAAACGAGTCTTTCACCGATTGTCCCGGTCTGCCAGATGATCCAGCCTGCAAACATCAGACAGATTACTCCGCTTATATATGTTTTATTAAATGTTTTCATTTTTCACCGTCCTAACCGCGTACGTTGATGCCGGCATCCTTTGTCAATTCCACCTGGATCTCCCATTCCTTGCTATATTCCGCCCGGGAGTCGGCGACGTTTCTGACATCGACTACCATAGCCATATCCTTCATGCCGTTGACATACGAATCACTTTTCACGGCCTCCTGTAAGCTCTGGTTAATCTTCTCGACCAGCGCCTCGTCCATACCGGCGGGGCCTACCACATAATAGCCGGCCAGCCATGAGGAATCCCTGAAACCCTGCTCCCATGTAGTCAGGTACTGGTCGCCCAGATCGGGATTAATATCGTTTTTGCCGGCTTCCTCGGAATAGCTCATGATCCCGAGGATTTTTATTCTGTTGTCAGCTTCGTACGCGATACAGTTGTTTAACGATCCGTTGCCCAGGTCGATACTGCTGGCGGCTACATTTGCCAGCTTATCCGCTTCGGAGGAGCATTGGACATAGTTTAACTCAATACCGCCCATAGCTTTTACAACTTTGAGCCACATCAATTGCGAAGTTCCGCCCAAGGTGCAGCCGACAATCGGCCCGCCAGGGTTAGCGAGAGCATATTCTTTCAATTCCTGCATGTTGCTGTAAGGGGCGTCAACCCTTGTGAAAAATGCCTGCGCTCCGCCCGCGTTTATTTTGGCGATAACGGTAAGATCATCGATCGGATGCACCTCGGATGAACCGGTCAAATAGTTATCCATGTTTGTGCAGGTCGACATAGTCAACGTCATTCCGTCGGGCTTTGCCTTGGCAGCATGCTGCGCTCCTACCTCGGGCGTATCATAGTTGGTCACCACGATGTTCGCGCTGATCAGCGGAGTCCAGCCGTTGGTCAGATAGCGGGTAATCAAATCGGTGCCTCCGCCCGCTTTGCCGGGAACATCGAAATAGATCGTATTGCCGGCCGGCCATTGAACTTCTGGAGTGACTGCTTCTGATTGCGTTGATGAGGATGGCGCCGCCGAGGAAGAAACGGGCACAGTCGAATTGCTTGCGGGCGCGGTCGATGAATTGCCGGAACAGCCTGTGACTATAGCAGCAAGCATGATAACGTTGGTAAGTAAGACCAGGGCTTTTTTCATTGCATTTCTCTCCTTTTATAACGTAATATAATGGTTGTACGGATACTTGATACTGCCTTGGGATCAGTGCCTCCCTTTATGCCAAGTATAATACAACCATTTTCTACTGACAATCCGCAAAAAATCATATAAATTATGCACAAAAGTTATAGTTCTTAAGCCTTTATCGGAAGTCTGGAATGAGATCCTGCAAAGTGGGTCATGCCCACCACATCTCTGTTTTTTCTTCAAAGATCAGGGAATCCCTGATAACCCGAACAGCCTTTTCTAAACCTTCAAAACGATTTACCAGACTGTCCTCATGTTCAATACTAACCGCACCATTGTATCCAATTGCCCGCAGCGTAGAAAAGATATTTTTCCAATAAGCCGTATCATTGCCATAACCAATGGTTCTAAATATCCAGGAACGATTGATTTCATCGCTGTAATGTTTGGTATCCAGAACACCATTGATTGCAGTATTAATCGGATCAACTTTTACATCCTTCGCATGCACATGATAGATTGCATCCTTAAGTTCCCGAATCACCGAAACAGGATTCATCCCCTGCCAAAGCAGGTGGCTCGGGTCAAAATTGACCCCTATTTCCGGCCCAACTGCGGTACGGAGCCTCTTCAATGTCTCAGAATTATATACCATAAATCCCGGATGCAGTTCCAATGCAATCTTAGTCACACCATTTGCCTTAGCAAAAGCGGCAAAATCCTGCCAATACGGAATCAGTATTTCATTCCATTGGTAATCCAGAATCTTAAGGTAGTCATCTGGCCAGGAACAGGTCACCCAGTTTGGAAACTTCGAGTCGGGGCAATCCCCGGCGCACCCGGAAAAACAGGTGATGATATCCAATCCCAGTTCTTGGCAAAGGCGAACCGCATTGCGCATATCCCCATCGCTGGCGGATGCCAGTTCTTTATCCGGATGAATCGGATTGCCATGGCAGGAAAGAGCACTGATTGTCAAACCGGAATCCCCTATTGTCCGCTTAAATTCTTCCAGCGCTGCCGGATCTGCAAGCAGGGCTGCCGGATCCACATGGGACTTTCCGGCATAACCGCCGCATCCCGGCTCGATTGTCTGAATTCCTAATTTCCGAAAATAATCCAGCGCCTCGGCAAGTGGTTTGTCCTGCAAAACATTAGCTACAATACCAACTTTCATTCTTGTTGTCTCCTCTCGTCAGCTTAGTCAACGCTGACCCAACGCCCTGTTTTTGCACTTTCAAACATTTTGTCGATTACCTGCATCTGATGCAATCCATCCTCAAATGTTGCATATGGATTTGTCGGCTTTGCTCCCCGAATCGCCCCATAGACAGCAATAAAATTCTGCTTAAATGCATCCGGGAACCCCTCTGTATGTCCGCCTGGATAGGTTATGACCGGAGCTGTATTTGGATGAACCAGCGTACGGTCTTTGGTCAGCAGACGGTTGGGTTCATTCCGGTAGCCAAGCTTCAGATCACCAATGTTCTCACTGTCCCATTCAGCAGAGATTTCCGAACCGGATACCCGGATTGTCGTCTGGTTTTTCTTCCCCTGATACACCTGCGAAAATACAGCACTTCCGACCGCACCATTGCCAAAACGAACCATAACATAAGAAGTGTCTTCTGTATCCACCTCGACATCCTTAAGTTCCCCTTCCTGATTCATTTTTCTAACCGGCAGATCCGTCTGGAACTCTGCAAAAACCTCTTTTACCCTGCTTCCAGTCACATACTCTGCAAGATCGATCCAGTGCGATCCGATATCAGATGTGACCCGGGTACTGCCACCATTTCCGGATAACATACGCCAGTTAAAATCTAGTTCCTGTGAGAAGCAATCCTGCAGGTATCCGCCATGTACACCGTAGATTTTACCCAAGACACCATCCTGAATCATATTGCGGAGCTGATGGTTGGCCGGATAAAAGCGGTTATGTAAATTGATTGCATGGACAAGGCCGCTTCGCTTTGCTGCTTTTAACATTTCCTCCGCTTCGCCGGCATTTCTGGCCATTGGTTTCTCACAGATTACGTTTACTCCGTGTTCCAATGCATACAGCGCAATTTCTTTATGGGTGTTATTCGGTGTACAAATATGAACACAGTCTGGTTTTACCGTTTCAATCATCTCGCGATAATCTGCGAAGCCATTTGGAACATCCACTTCCTCGGCCTTGCGTTGTGGATCCGCAATATCCACCAAGGCGGCAACATCCACACCAGGCACCCGTTTAAGAGCCTCCACATGTGCCGCGCCAATAAAACCAGAACCGATGACGGCTGCCTTTAATCTTTTCATGCCCCTTTTCCCCTCCTGTCTTATATACTTATTCTCTTAATGCTCCAGAACCAGGGCTGCCGCACCGAGAAGTGCCGCTTCATAACCCAGTGGCGTTTTCACAATCTCTATATCCTGCATTCGTTTAAATGCATTTTGCTGGATCGAAGACCGAATAGATGGAAGCAGAAGGTCAAGGGACTGCGCAACACCACCGCCAATCACAATCGCCTGGGTATTTAAAATGTTAATACAATAAGACATTCCGCGTCCCAGGTATGTACCAATCTGATCCATAATCATCAGCGCATCCGTATTTCCGGTTTTTGCGAGTGCCGCACATCCGGCTCCATCCGGTTTTAATCCCATCGTCTCCAATGCTTTTGCAAATGCAGGTGATTTACGCCTGCACTTTCTTGTCTCCCGAATCAGTGCCGTTCCTGAACCATGAGCCTCCAGGCAGCCATACTGGCCACACGGGCAATGCGCCGGTTTTTTATACTCTACTTTTAAGTGTCCCAACTCACCAGCAAAGCCATGACTTCCCCGAACCAGCTTTGACCCTTCCACTACGGCGCCACCGACGCCTGTACTCACCGTCATCCAGATAAAATCGGTATACTTACTTCCAAGGCCAAATCTCTGCTCACCGATGGCACAGGCGTTAACATCATTCTCACACCGCACCTTTGAAATACCCAGATTTGCCGCAAGAAACTCCGCTACCGCAACATTTTCCCACGCTGCATAAGGTGCATAAATCAAAACACCCTTTTTATGATCCACAATACCCGGAAGAGATACACCCAGACCAGCCAACTCCTCTGGCTTTAACTCCATTTGCTGCATCAGACGTTTCATTGCCTGTATGCATAATTCCAGATGCGTCTCATAACTTGCAACTACTGACAGAAATGTTTCCTGCGCTAAAATCGCACCTTTCTCATCCAGAATTGCCGCAATGGTTTTTGTTCCCCCGATGTCTAATGCCGCAATATGCATAGGTTTATCCTCCTGTTATGCACTTACATTACCTGCATAAATCTGCTGTGAAATTGCATGCCCCAGAATCACATGAATATCCTCTACTACACCATAATTGGTCGACGGGATAATCATTGCAAAATCAGACATGTTGATAATCTTACCGTCTTTATCCGCAACTACACATGCCGTCCTGGCACCAGCCTCTTTCGCATAACGATGTGCTTCTACAAGATTCGATGAACTTCCGGAAACGGAGAAGGTCAATACCAGATCACCCGGCTCCAGAAAATTCTTCATCTGCTCAACAAAGGTAGTCTCATATCCACAGTCATTACCAAGTGCACTAAAGATTGCTCCGTTGTCTGCCGGAGAGAAAATCTTAAGACGTTTGGAATCACCTGTATTGATGCCTTTACCAAAATCGCATACCCAATGGGACGCGGATGCTGCGCTGCCGCCATTGCCAAGTACAAAAAGATGTTTTCCGTTCTTTCTGGTCTCTTCGATCAAATCGAACAACTGCTGAATATCCTCTCTTTTAAGGCCTGCCATCGTATCATTTAACATTTCACTGTATTTATCAAAAAACACTTTTTTTTCCTCCAATTTTTCCTTATTATTTTTCTTCCATGTATTCCCCGGAGTTATCCTCCAATATGTCATAGCCAGCACGCAGATAAAGATCAAGCTGGGGTGGAGTTGCGATACCAAGTGTTACAAAGTCCTCTGTATTTTCTGCTGGATTACGGGTACCATGCAGAACACCGGGAGGCGCAAATACAATATCTCCTGTTTCAGCCGGAATCCATTTATCATAAAGGTAGCACTCGCCCTTACCGCTGTGGATGATAAGAATTTCTTCAGATAGCGGATGCTTATGCGGCTCGAATTCCTTTCCCGGCTTATGGAAGCCGACTGCAATATTGGCTCCGCGGCATCCCATCTTGGGATTTAATGCAAAATGTACGTCATGTCCGTTGGGCATCGTCCATACCTCACCGCCGCTGATACTGAATTTTCCTCCATATTTTAATACATGTTCTTTCTTTGTCATCACATTTTCTCCTCGTATTTTTCTATAATTCCAGTCCTTGCCAATATTCAATTTTTTACTGGTGAAACCGAATAACCGGCTTGATTGCTGATCCGGACATCATATCATCAAAGGCCCTATGGGCATCTTTATAATCATAAACCGTGATCAGCTTCTTTAAGTCATCCTGGAGTTTTACCAGAATATCAACTGCCGCAGATGTTCCGTCGGTCTTAAGATGGGGATACGGACCCTTGGAGCCCTGGATGCTCAGCTCTTTACGCATAATCTGCAGAAGTTCTACTTTATCTGCAAAACCGCTGTAAACACTGCCGACAATGATACGTCCGCCTGGACGAACCACCTGGAACGCACTCTGCAGAACCGGGAGTGCACCGGTAAGCTCCACAATCACGTCCGCCCCCCTGGAACCACACATCTCGAAAATCTGTTCCTGCCAATTCTCATCATTACTGTCAACAACATCTACATAT
>Ga0153928_1000302_pt1 | contig 25272 bp, 21 predicted proteins | sample TSNJ012MetaG_FD_106656 | JGI IMG/M metagenome (GOLD analysis project Ga0153928, IMG submission 106656) | Attine ant fungus gardens microbial communities from New Jersey, USA - TSNJ012 MetaG | ecosystem: Host-associated > Fungi > Mycelium > Unclassified | place: USA: New Jersey, Wharton State... | reverse complement strand
TGCAAATGGCAGCGCACTATTTCCGGACTGGTGCGCTGTGAATGGATTGCCCGTAAACAGCATCCAAAGCTTCGGTTATTCCCTCGCTGAAAGATGGATGCGGTCGCATACCGCGCAATAATTGTTCATGGGTGATTCCGTTGACAATCATTCCGGTAAATTCACTGATCATGTCGGTAGCGCGGGCGCACATCATCTGGACACCAAGCAGGGCGTCGGATTGTGCGTCGAACAGAAGCTTGATAAAACCACGCTCCTGCATATCGATAATACTCTTTCCGTTTCCGGACATGACATATTTTGCGCTCTTGACTTCAAGTTTATTTGCCTGCGCTTCGCTTGCGGTCAGACCCACGGAGGCAATCTCAGGATTGGTATATATGCAAGACGGTACAACGTGGGGATCTGTGGCGGGCTTGTGTCCACATATCATCTCTACGGCGGCAAGACCTTCAGCTTCCGCTTTGTGAGCGAGCTGTATGCCGCCAATGACATCCCCGACAGCATAAATTCCTTCTGCACTGGTGGCGAATTTATCGTCGGTCACAATAAATCCCCGATCCATGTCTACTTCAAATCCTGGCCCAAACAGGCCGTTAGTGTTGGGTTGTCTTCCGATGGATACCAACACGCCTTCTGCCTGTACACTCGCTGCAATGCCTTTGCTGGAAAAATGGCAAATCAAGCCTGCCTGCTCTTTGCTGATTGTTTCCACGCGAGCGGATGAATGTATCTGGACACCTCGCTTTTTTAATATTATACTTAGATTTTGGGAAATTTCCTTGTCCATTGTAGGGAGGATTCGATCCATAGCCTCCACGATTGTTACCTGACAGCCCAGATTGGAATATACCGATGCCATTTCTACACCTATTACGCCACCACCAATGATAAGCAGGGATTTGTAGTCTCGTGGATTGCCTTCCAGAATATCATCACTTGTCACTACACCCTCTGATTCCAATCCAGGTATCGGCGGCCGTGAGGGTACCGAACCGGTCGCAATCAGTATTTTGTCTGTTTGGTATTCCGTGCCTTCCACGGAAACAAGGCCGGGTTTCAATATTACGCCGGTTCCAGGGATCAAATCAATTTTATTGGCTTTCAATAGCTGCTCTACTCCGCTTCGCAGCGTTTCTACCACCTGATTTTTGCGCCCATGAATTTTCGTTATATCATAGGAAAGACCTTCCATCGACAAGCCAAGTGAATCGAAATGAGAGCATTCAGCATATAGCGAAGTGGCATGCAGCAATGCCTTAGTAGGCATACAGCCACGGTTCAGGCATGTACCACCGATATTTCGGTTTTCCACCAAGGCAACCTTTAGTCCCAGCTGGGCAGCCCTTATCGCCGACACATATCCACCGGGGCCTCCGCCAATGATCATCAATTGAAATTGTTCCATCGCTTTTTCCTCCTATATTTCATAATAATTTAAAATAAATAGAAAACCGGGCTTCATTCATACGGAGCCCGGTTCTTGCGTATTACACAATGCTCTTGCAACAAATGAGAGCGTGATGATATGTAATTATTCAGATTTTTCTGTGAGCAACACCTTATATGCCTCTGCATCCAGCAGGTTTTTCAGTTCCATATCAAGATTGTCAGGCTCAATCACCACCAACCAGCCCCCATCATAGGGATCGTTGTTAACCATTTCAGGGTCGGTAGATACATCGTCATTTACTTCTCTTACAGTACCGCTCACAGGGCTGTATACCTCGGATGCAGCTTTTGTGGATTCTACTGTAGCAATTGTCTGCATCTGCTCAATCGGGCTGCCGGTCTCCGGCAATTCCACAAAGGATAAACTCCCAAGCATTTTCTGTGCATAGTCAGTGATACCAACTAATACCGTACCGTCTGCCTGTATTTTCGCCCAGGTATCCTCTTTGGTATACCAGTAAATTGGTCTTACTTCATAATCCGCCATATCCTGACACCTCCTTATACCTGCAAACCCATTGCCTGCGCAACTACTTCGGACAGGTCAAGAGCTTTTATCTTATGTTTTCTTCCGGAAGAATTCAATCCGTTCTCGCACAGAGGACAAGCCGATATGATTGCTTCTGCTCCGACCTCTTTGGCTTCTTCAACACGGTCAACGGCGATGTCACTTGCAAGCTCCGGGAAAGCTACTGCCACGACAGATCCGCCGCCACAGCACCAGGATGTTTCTTTGCTGCGGAACATCTCAATCACTTCAGCGCCCTTCACAGCACCCAGGATGCTTCTGGGCTGCTCATAAACACCTTCGTGCCGGCCCAGATGGCATGGATCGTGGTAGGTAAATTTTCCTTTGACTTCCTGATCCAGATGTATCTTTCCGCTTTGTATTAATTCGTCAATAACTTCGCTGCTATGTACAACTTCGAAGGGCAGCCTGCCTGCGATGGCGGGATATTCCGACTTGAGGGTGTGGTAGCAGCCTGCACATGACGCGATCACTCTTTTTACACCCGCCGCTTTGAGCGCTTCAACGTTGTGCATAATCAGCTTCTCTGCCAGATCGCGGTTTCCGTCCCAAAGCTGGGGAACACCACAGCACCATTCTTCCTCGCCCAGATATGCTACATCTACGCCACCTTCTTTGAGGATGCCCACCGTTGCCTTCGCGATTTTGGGATTACGGTAGGAGGCGTAACAACCAGCGAAATACATCGTGCTGCCTTTTTCCGGCAGGTTCATGCCCGCTGCCCAATTGGCACGCTTGGCAGCGGGTTCACCAAAGGGATTATGACTTTTTTCCATATTTTCATCAATGAGCTTTAAATTCTCCGGAGGGCCGTATCCGGCTTTTACAAGATCCACCCGCAATGCCTGGGACATCTTGGATTCCTCAATCAGATCCGGTTTCCCGGTCTTGGGGTTGATCTTGCTGCACTGGACATTGCAGCTGTTGCATCCCAGACAGGTAAAGGTGCTCTCCATCAGTGCGTCGCTGTAATCCAGATCTCCGTTCAGAATCGCTTTTGCGATCTGATTGCGGCCGCGGGCCACATATTGGTCAAATCCACCGGTATGCTTCTGCACCGGACATACATATCCCGCTTCTCCCACAATACACATGCCGCATCGCGTACAGCCATTGGCCATTGCCTTATATTTTTCAAGCATTGTCTATCACTCCCCTCTTATAAATTCCACAGACCCGGACATAGTATATTGTTGGGATCCAGAGTTTTCTTAATCGCACTCATTGTCTTTGCATATGCAGGAGACCATGTGTCTGCCACATAACAGGCATTGGTACCCTGAGCATAGGTTGCGCTGGTACCGGCTTTTCTCATGAATTCCGCACCAACCAGCCATGTTTTGCGCAGATGTTCTTCCGCCTCCGGCGAGGTCTGCTTACAGCGCAGGGTCACGCCGGTCAGGAATATGTGTCCCATCGGCACCAGGTAGAAGCCAGCGGCAGCCTCGAATTCTTCATGACCTTCCACCGAGTTGAAGGCGTCGCGTAATCCTTTGGTGTATTCGAGGGACCCGGTGCGATTATACATAGACTCCCAAGTCATAAATGGACATGAATTGGCGTTCATATTACGTACCATTTCCATGGTGCCGGTAGCGCCGGTTAAAGCGAAATAATCCATCTTCTCATTGCCGCGTACAGCGCCATGCTTTTCGCACACTTCGTTGATTTCGGCCAATTTAATTTCTATTTCTTCCTGGCTGTCACCCTCTACCGCGTAGAAAATCGCGCCATAACCCTCGATCCCCTGGGAGATGGCCTTCACCATGTAGTTGCTTAATTCAAACATGATGGTGTTGGAGTAAGGCGGGCGGCTTTGCCGGCTCAATTCCAACTGTATCTCCCATGTGGATTCCATGGTTTTTGTTACATAGGAAACTGACTTCATATACCTGGGGATTGGGATTATGCGGAATACCACTTCAGTTATAATGCCAAAAGCGCCGCCGCTTGCGGTAAACAAGCCAGTCAGGTCGGGACCGGTAACTTCGCGGAACAAGATGCTGTCATTGAAGACATTTGAGCTCGGACTTGTACCGGTGGTAATGATATCTCCCGTTGGCAGAACAACCTTTACGCCAAGTACATAAGTCCAGTTGCATCCACTGCTGGAAACATTCTTGCCGAAGCCCGCTCCGGCGGTGCTTCCCGTAAGGCCACCGGCCGTCACGGTGTAGTAGGGTCCGATTACAGTATTGATGTAGTAACCGTATGGCCTGAGCGCATCATCAATCGTGCTTAAACGGGCGCCGCCGCCAACCGTGATCTTAAGATTTTCCACGTCAGGTTTTAAAAAGTCGATACGCCCCATATCGATCATAATGTTGCGCCGGGGCTCGCCCTTAGTCACGCCGCCTCCCGCCTGTCCGCCGCCTTTAATGACGATGGGATAGCCGGTCCGATTGGCCACTTTAACGATTTCAGCGACTTCCTCGGTGCTGCCGGGGCGCACAACAATTCCGGGTGTTACACCTTTGAAGTAACTGATGTCTCTGGCATAGGGCACCAGAGCAAAATCATCGTCAATGACATACTTAGGCCCTACGATTGCACCGATTGTTTCATAAAGCGGATGGTGCATACACATTTTTGCTGTTGCTTCCATATAGACTCTTACCTCCTTTTGTTTATTAAGCACATACACTTTAACCTCTTTTTCCCCGTAACAAGAATGATATTGCGCAATTTTTATATTTCTACTATAATTATATCAAAGCTTTCCTGAATTGAATATGTTATCATAGCCTGAAAATTTGCATGATGCAGTTCCTGGCTGTTGTGCTTAGTGAACAAATAGCGGTGGAGTGGCCTATGGATATTTATCTGTCAATGATTGTGGAACGTATGGTCCGGCAAGGATACGTAATGGGCGATTGGATCGGATTGGATATTGTGATAGAACAGATCCGTCTCGGCAGAAGTCAACCGGTGTCTGACCGGGTTCTGAATATCTATATCAATACGGATAATAAAGTTCTAATGGTATGTAATCACGTTATTATTTGCGTGGAAGAACATGCTTTGGAGGACGTGTTTAATGCTGCCTTATCCGCATGGGAGTATTACCATAATTGGTATGATTCACTGGCCAAAGCAGTGGTTGACGGAGCACCAATGCAGGTACTGGTCGATATCTCTACGCCCATGTTTGAGAACCCGATGTTTATTGCGAATTGGCAAGGGGATGTATTTGCTTTTTCAAAGGAATATGCACTCAACAATCATCATGTCTGGCAGGAACGGACATTCTGGCAAAGCATTGTGACAACCGGGAAACTGCCGATTACTACTATTCAGAGGCTGCGTGAATCACCGAACCGTGATTTAGTGCTGCACGGACAAGGTGCATCCGTAATGCGGTTTGAAAAGTATAATTATACCTGCATTATTGGAACGATTAACCACCAGAGCGATGTACATTTGCATCTGCAAATAATACAATCGGATACAGAATTAACTGATGTTACCTGTATGCTTGCAAACGTGTTATTAAAGGAAATCAGAAAGATTCGACTGCCGGATTTGTCGCTGGGGATGACCTCGTTAGTCAGCATGTTCTGCAAACTGTTAGATGGCACTCCTGTATCATCTGAAGATCTCCATTGGGCCATGGCAACGCTTGGATGGGGAAGAAATGAAACGTATATATTAATTGGATTTTTCAACGAGGAAAGCCCTCGCATAGCGGAAGCACTGTGCGGACAGATCGAAAAGAATCTGCCGCAATCGATTACATTTGTTTACAACAATCAACCGATTTCTATCATGAGTGAGGAAAACTTTATCATCTATCGTCCTAAAATAGAAGAATGTATGCGGAAGCTGGAATTTGCGGGTGGCGTCTCAGTTCCTTTCATGAATTGGGATAACCTGCCTGCGTATTATAAACAAGCACAAATTGCAATCCGGTATAGGAGCGGTGATATACAACTCAGTGCTTGTTACGACCACGCATGGGCATATCTGACTGATCAGCTGCTGGATTTGGAAGCTAATACAGAGCTTTGTCATCCGGCCATAATTACCTTGAAAGACTACGATGACAAAAACGGTACTCAGCTGTTAGACACTATCTATATGTATTTGCGATGTGAACGCAATACTGTGATGGCATCGGACAGACTCTATATTCACAGAAATACACTTCAATACAGGTTGCGCCGGATTAATGAAATCATTTCAATCAACCTTGATGATCCAGATGTTCGTAGTCATCTGATGTTGTCTTATCAAATGTTATTGAGGAGGGAATAGAGCACATGTATTACATACAAAGTAATAGCACGGATCCTTATTACAACCTTGCGTTGGAACAATATGTATTTGACTGTCTTGACCGCAGCTGCAGTTATTTTATGTTATGGCAGAACAACAATACAATTGTAGTGGGAAAACACCAGAACACAATTGCTGAAATTAACACAGCATATGTAAAGGAAAAGGGAATTACGGTTGTGCGGCGTCTTTCAGGTGGTGGAGCGGTTTATCACGATCTGGGCAATCTCTGCTTCACGTTTATCACAGATGATAATGAAGGAAGTCATTTTGATTTTTCTTTGTTTTGCAAACCGGTCGCGCGGGCGCTTGCAACAATGGGTGTAGAGGTTGAAATTTCTGGCCGCAATGATATGACTATTGATGGAAAGAAATTCTCGGGTAATGCTCAGTATATGAAAAAGGGGCGCATAATGCACCATGGAACCATTATGTTTGATTCCGATTTACAGCTCGTTGCGAACGCATTACAAGTGTCAAAAGATAAAATAGAGTCTAAAGGCATCAAGTCGGTGAAGAGCAGAGTAACCAATATTAAGCCCTATTTACGAAAGGATATATCGGTCATAGAATTCAGGGATGCCTTGCGTGATTTTATGTTCCGTGAAAATGATATGCAGACATATGTGCTGGCCCAAGAGGAAGAACTGGCCGTCCGGAAGTTACGCGACGAGGTGTATCGCAGGTGGGAATGGAACTATGGAGCATCGCCCGCGTATACAATTCAAAAATCACGCCGTGTAGAGGGATGCGGGAAACTTGAAATCTATATTGATGTTACAAAAAAGGGAATTATTGAAAACATTAGTTTTTTTGGCGATTATTTTGGCAATGGCGACACCAAAGAAATCTCCGCAAAATTGAAAGGTTGTTGTTTTGAAGATGATTCGATGCGATCAGCTTTAACAGGCGTCGATATTGGTTGGTATTTCAATGGCTTAACCATGGAGGGTTTTCTATCTATCCTCGGACAAGGAGGCCACTATGCCAAAACCTGAACTGACTAAGAAACTTTTAGCCGATACACTTAAAAAGCTGATTTAGTAATTCCTTAGACAAATTACATCGTTTGTCTAAAAAACAGACAATTCCTTCTCCTTTGTGTAAAAAGCCGACAATCGCAGATTCTTGATGATTTATCAAATATTTTCGTCATGCTAATATATTTGCATAGGTAACTGGCCTATAAAAATACTAAACGAAAAGAGGTTACATCATGAGTGAAAAAACAATGTTATGCAAATGCACGGCGGATTGCTGGATGCCTGTTGCCGACAAACTGTGGAACGCTTCGCAGGGATAGGAGATGTGATAACAAATATGGGAATTAATAAGGAAAAAGGATATATTCTCAGTTGCTGTTCCACTGCGGACCTGGCACTGGAGCATTTTGAAAGCAGGGAACTCCCTTTCGCCTGCTACCATTATTATTTGGATGGAAAAGAGTATTGGGATGATCTCGGAAAATCCTTTCCGCTTGACGAGTTTTATCAGGCAATGGCAAACGGAGCGGAAACAAAAACGGCACAAATTGGTATAGGTGAATTTTATTCCTATTTTGAACCGTTTTTGCAGCAGGGAATGGACATTATTCACGTATGCCTTTCTTCCGGCATTACCGGAGTGATGAACGCAGCCAACATAGCGAGAATCGACTTGCTTGAAAGTTATCCCGATAGAAAAATATATCTGGTAGATTCCCTTTGTGCATCTTCAGGATACGGCTTGTTTATGGATAAGCTGGCGGATTTGCGCGATGCCGGAATGGGAATCGATGAATTATATGATTGGGCAAACAATCACAAACTTGAATTGCAGCATTGGTTTTTTTCCACAGACCTTACTTTTTATATCAAGGGTGGGCGTATTTCCAAGGCGTCCGGCTGGGTTGGTACTGTGTTAAATATCTGTCCGCTGTTGAATGTGGATAGCCTTGGGCGACTTATTCCCCGCTATAAAATCAGGGGCAAAGAAAAAGTGATAGAAAAAATTGTAAATCAAATGGAAAAACACGCGGCGGACGGGCTGAATTACAATGGTAAATGCTATATTTCACATGCGTATTGTTATGATGACGCCCGTGCCGTTGCCGATCTTGTGGAGAGCCGTTTTCCAAACCTGACCGGCCATGTTGAAATCAACAATATCGGTACGACAATAGGATGCCACACAGGCCCCGGTACGGTTGCGTTATTTTTCTGGGGGGACCGGCGAGGTGATTGATATGTATGATGCCCTTTTCTCCGAAATCCAACTCGGCAATCATACTTTAGAAAACAGGATTATATTCCATGGGCCGACGACGGGTTTCGCAAGAGATGGGAAAGTGACAACTCAGCTTGTGGCTTATTATTTGGAACGCGCAAAAGGCGGGGCTGGCCTTATTGAGCTGAAACCCTGCCTTTTATTTGACAAGACTTGTTCGGCTGCATGGAGGGAATTTTCCGAGCTCATTCACACCTATGGAACAAGAGCTGTTGCACGGCTCAATACTTCCATTAGCACCATTAAAGATACAACGGAATTAATCTGTGAAGCCGGGTTTGACGGTATAACCCTTGATTTTTCCAAAGAAGCCGAAAAGGACATGGAAGCCCAGGCGCTTGGGCGGGGAAAAGGTTACCGCCCACAGCTTGCTTTATCGCAAGGAATCTCCCACTGCCTTTCGATCTCGTGAATATGTTCTTTGGCGCGACAGGGACGAGATATCCGTAATGGTCTGTGCATTTGTATTTGGCCAAAGATGGCAGAAGGAAAAAATAATAAAAGATAACGGCGAGGGAGTGTAATTTGTGATGAAACCAAAGACAGAAAGAAAAATAGCCGGAATGCTTCGTATTGTTTTTGTCGGCTTGGCGATAATTTTACAGCTCTTGTTAATTATCTTGCTCGTCAGAATATTGAAAACCCAGGCAATCTATGTCTATGTCCTGATTGAGATTGTTTCGGTTGTTGATGTTGTTTTTTTAGTGAGCAAAAACAAAAGCTCATCCTACACAATAACATGGCTGCTTATTATTTTCATTTTGCCGGTATTTGGGCATATACTGTATCTTTTGTGGGGTAAATCCGCAACCCACGGTTGGAGAACCAAAAGGCTAAAGACATCAATCACAAGAGGGACGGGTTTCTTAGAGAAAGACCCTGACGTTTACGCAGAGCTTGGACGTATACATCCAACAAGAAAGAGAATTTCCGGGTATCTTGGACGAAAAAACTTTCCTTTGTATAAAAACACGAGATGTACTTATTTCTCTTTGGGTGAGGATCAATTTACGGCTATGCTGGCAGATATGGAAAACGCAGAAAAATTTATCTTTCTTGAGTATTTCATTCTTAACAACGGACAATTATGGGACAAGATAGAAGATATATTAATACGCAAAGCAGAACAGGGCGTTGACGTTCGTCTGATGTTCGATGATTTGGGCAGCATTGTTACGGCACCTGATAATCTGATAAGGAAACTAAGCAAACATAATATACAGGCAATACGATTTAACCCCGTTCACAGATACATATCAAGACTTTACTTAAATTATCGCAATCATCAAAAAATAACTGTCATTGATGGAAATATCGGCTATACCGGAGGCACAAATATTGCCGACGAATACGCAAATATTTATCCAAAATACGGTCATTGGAAGGATACAGCGATCCGACTAGAAGGCGATGCGGTGTGGGGCCTGACGGTGATATTCCTTCAAATGTGGGAATCCGAAAGCAATACCGTTACTGATTATGAAGTATATCGGCCTACAATAAGCGGTAAGGGACAGGGATTTTATCAGCCCTTTTCCGATGGTCCGGTTAATAATCCCGATAACCCCGCCGAAGTGATGTATCGTACTATCATCAATAACGCAAAGGATTATGTATATATTACAACGCCATATCTTGTCATTGATAATACGATGATGGAGGCACTTTGTACGGCAGCGCAAGGCGGCACGGATGTTAGGATAATTACGCCAAATATATGGGATCACTGGTATGTGCATATGGTAACCAGATCGAATTATGGAGAGTTGTTGGAATCAGGGGTTCGGATTTACGAATATACACCGGGCTACATGCATGCGAAGACTATCATCAGCGATGATGATCATGCCATCATCGGCAGCATTAATATGGATTACCGTAGCTTCCATCTCCATTACGAAAACGGCGTCTGGATATGCGGCGCTCCTGTACTGCAAGAAATTAAGAAGGACATTTGCGACACATTTGAAATGTGTGAAGAAATCAAATTTGATGAATGGCGGCGCAGACCGTGGTATGTGAAATTTGTACAAACAATTTTGCGAGTATTTGCAGTTCTTTTATAAGTGGTTTGAAAGATTTGTTATTTGCAATATGGTTGTTTCTCCTGTTGTATTTTCACAGGTTCATGTTCGGGAACATTTCCATCCTTCACATAAATCTGACTGGGCATTTCTTCTTTAAAGATATCCTTCATATGCTCCAGCAGGTTTTGTAAGAGACTTACTCCTTATGAAATAAGAGAAATTATCAGAGCTGTTTCTGCGTCTGCCGATGAGTAAGATACTTACAAATCCGTCTCCACAGAATTTAATAATTTCAAATGGCAATCGATATCAGAATGGACATACATCATATATAGAATATCAATGACATTCAGCATGGCGATTCTTGATGATGTGGCAAAGGTGTCGGATATGGCATCCCCCTGTGATAGAAATGTTGATATTTCTAATCTATTATAGTATAATCGACATGTGATTAATGTCCGAACTTTTAGGCAAGGTATCAATGCAGCTAAACAATTAATTTATGACTGAATAAGGGGCACTACAATGACAATTCCGAAAAATCTATCAAAGGAATCTATGCTCGCCGTTGCCAACCATTTGGTTCATGGTAAAGATATTTCAACTGTAGAATTTAATGCAGTAGAGGCAAAAAACTATTTGGGAGGACTGAATTTTATGATTGAAGTAACACAAGAAAAGTTCGAGCTGATTATCACAGCGAATGAAGTTACATCAACTGACGAACAATTTTCGATAGACAATTTAGGTTTTGGTGATAATTATAAGCCACTCGATTCATATTTCAAAAACGCCGCTGGAGTTATTGTCCGGCGCAAATACAATAAAGGCGAAAGAAGAAACTCAAACCAAACCATGCCGCGCTTGGCTTTTCAGGTCTATGAACAATTGATTGCTGCTTTACCTGTCGAGGAAAAAGCGAATTTTCCGGTTTGCCAGTATACTTCAACCTCAGAAGTCGTTCGTGGTATCTTCCCCAGCGTCGAAGAATTTAAGAAATATAAAAACTCAATTGAATACTTAACATATAGCTATGATGGCGGCAGACTATTTGTCATTTATTGCTGGAATATTTTCTCTACCATCCCGTTCGTTCAGGAATGCCTGAGACGATTTGGACATGAAGGTGACCAATTTGTCCTCACCTATCGAGAAAAGGACAAAAAAGAAGAATCTGTAATTGAGGAGCAGATCCAAGAATTCAACGGCTACAGGAATCCTTAATCATATAATCTGATTGAGTCTAAGAATATCATTTTTCGTGGCGCACCGGGAACAGGGAAATCATACCTTGCAAAAGAAATTGCTGCCGATATCATTAGTAACGGCTATTTTGATGACTATACGCTATTAACCGACGAGCAGAAAAAACAAATAGAATTTGTTCAGTTTCACCCAAGTTACGATTACTCCGATTTTGTAGAAGGCTTGCGCCCAAAGACAAATGATGATGGCACGATGGGCTTTGAGCTTCAAGATGGTATATTCAAGAGGTTTGTAACACGAGCAAAAAAGAACTTTGATGATTCACAAAAAACGCAGGAAGTAGTAGAAAAAGAGGCATCAGTGCAAGAACAAATAACTTCTTATTTTTCAAGCATTGAGTTAGGCACAGATGAACTGGAAATCGCTCGCGGAACTAAATTCTATATTACCAGTGTTGATGATAAGCGCATTAATATTTACATCCCAGAGAATAAAGTGTCAAACAAACTGAGTCTAAAAACCAAAGAATTAAAAGAGATGATAGAGTCTGACCAAAATTTTGCCCAAGTAAAGGATGTGACAGCTTTCTTTGGGCGAAAAAATGGCTCGCAAGATGATTCCTATTATTTAACGATTTGTAATGCAATTAAAGCTAAGAAAGTGCCAATTTTGAAGTCCGTCACAAAACAAGAAAAATTGAAACCTTACATATTCATTATTGATGAGATTAATCGTGGTGAAATTTCCAAAATCTTTGGTGAGTTGTTTTTCTCCATTGACCCGGGATACCGTGGACAAGCTGGAGAAGTATCCACACAATATGCTAATTTGCATGATAGCCCGGATGAGAAATTTTATATTCCTGAAAATGTCTATATCATCGGAACAATGAACGACATCGACCGTTCTGTTGATAGCTTTGACTTTGCAATGCGTCGCCGGTTTAGATTTATCGAAATTGCCAAAGCAGGTGACAGCGATGACACAACTCAAGATTAAGGATAATGCACTTGTTAGCAAAGAGCAATTTCATGAGATTAGCCATGTGACAGCAATAATTGCAGATAAGACACTCGCCCAACTTGAAAAAGAAGGCATCTTTGTATTTCCCGAATTAATCAAAGATGCAGAAGATATTACGAAAGAACAGTTGATTTTGCAAAGCGTCAATGATTGTTATCGTTCAAGTAACGTTATGGGATTTTTAGGGTGCGGGAAAGAGCGTCTTGTCATTGAGTCGCGCTTTTCCATAGGCGAACATGATTATTTCTTTCAGTACTTGCTTGAATCTGTATTAGATTTCCCCAATCTGTTGGAACTGCATATCGATGCTAATCAAGAACACCGTTGGTTTGATTTGCTTCTATTTTTGTTCCCATATTATTTGAAGGTAGCCATGCGTAAAGGTGTATTCAAAACCTATCTTCGCAATCAGTATAACGACGAAAATGTAAAAGGTACGATCGATGTTGCCCGTCACGTCATGGAGAACACACCTTTTGTCGGGAAAATCGCATACAATCAACGAGAGTTTTCATATGACAATTATTTAATGGAATTGATTCGCCATACGATAGAGTTTATCAAGAAGAAACCGTATGGTATTAATCTGTTACAAAAAGTAACGAACGAGGTTGCCACAGTAATTGGCGCAACCACCAGCTATGAGTATTATGACAGAAGAAAAATCATAGTTGAAAACAAGAATAACCCTCTTCGTCATGCCTACTATCGTGAATACAGAATGCTACAGCGCTTGTGTATTATGATTTTGCAACACGAGAAGCATGAAATTGGTTCTGGTATGCGCCAAATACACGGCATCTTGGTGGATGGCGCCTGGTTCTGGGAAGAATATGTCAATTTGCTAATTGGAAGAGAATTTTATCACCCAATGAACAAAGGCGGCACAGGAGCGCAACGCCTGTTTGACGGAAATATAGGACTCATCTATCCCGATTTCATCAGTCGCAACACAGATAATCGTACAATCGCAGATGCGAAATATAAACCATTCGACAACATTAAAGGCAACGATTATCAGCAGTTGCTGGCATATATGTTTCGATTTGATGCAAAGAAAGGGTTTTATTTATATCCGCAAAGCTATGCATCCGATGCTGTCGCGCTAAGGCTGAATTGTGGCTCTACTTACGAAAAAAATGTTGCTCCACAGGAGGATATATTGATTTTCAAGCTTGGTCTATCAATCCCAAATGACGCTTGTGACTATGCGGATTTTAGGAATAGAATTAAAATAAGTGAAGAGCATTTCAAAAACAGTGTGTTTGGCAACTGAATCAAAGGATATTCAGGATCAACTGTTTCAGTCTGTTAGTAAAAGTGCGAAGATAATGAGGAGTGCGTAGTCAAGAAAAATATTGCAGATAGAATAGCTATTGATGTGCTGAGTATAACTAACTTATGAGTGCCGCCAGGGCCTAACACAGAGATCTGATACAACATAGATGGAGGTTCGTATATTGAGAAAAGAGCTTGAGTTTCCGCAGATTGACAAAGATAAAATCACGGTGGTCGGAGATTTGATTGATGCGATCTTAGACAAAGGAACTGGGGAATATCAGAAAGAATTGGATGAGTTGAACCGGATAACCGGGAAAGAGCATGATGTAGTGGAATTTGCGGAATACTGGGGCTGGACTTCACTAGAAATGATCTCCAGGCAGTTATTGTTACCCGATCCGCCTTGCGTCCGTGATTTAACAAAGGAAGATCTTGCTGAGGTCGTAAGGATCAGTTTAGACAGTCTGATAAAAGGTGAGGACGCAGATTTGGAGTATTATGTGGCTCTCTTGAAAAGGAGTCTTCCATTGTCAGATGTTATGAAATATTTGTTGGGTGGGGGAAGCACAGAGGAAATTGCGGAAAGAATGTTTAAAGCGGCGAAAGAAGAGGTAATCTGTTTGTGAAAATAGAATGCACTTTAAAAGTTTGACTAATTATAGAAAGCAAGGAATCGGGTAATCGAAACCTTGCTTTCTTTTTGTGTCTCCTGATTTTTACTGTGCAATCGATGAAATAGTAAATATAGACGAAAAATATATAAAACAATACTGAATAATAGACAAAAGTGACAGATTGTGTGATTGTTGTTTATTGTAAAACAATATATAATTTTAAGTATAACTTGTTGTTTGATAGAATCATTAACGGGAGGTATTTATGAAAAAATTAAAGCAACTCATGGCTCTGTTATTAGCAATTATGATGCTGGCCGGATGTGGAGGAGGCAAAAGCAATGATACCGGAGATGATACCAGTAAGCCGGTTGAAATTACTTTTTGGCATGTATATTCCGAGAACTTTGGAGCACCGGTTATCAAAGAAATGGTAGATGCATTTAATGCATCACAGGATGAAATAGTAGTAATCGAGGTTTACAATCCGGATATGTATCCGGGATTGATGCAGAACCTGCAGGCAGAAGTAGTATCTGGTAATTCTCCGTCTATTGTTATGATCGGATATAACTATTTAAAGTATTTTGCAGCTAATTTCATTTATGTAACTCCAGATGAAATCATTGAAAAATATGTACCGGAGGACAAGGACTATTTATCCACTACATTTTTGGATAATATCCTGACTCTTGCCCAGGTAGATGGGGAACAGGTGGGAGTACCGTTTTCGATCAGTACCCCAATTATCTATTATAACGCAGATATGTTTATAGCAGCAGGTCTGGACCCGGAAAATCCGCCGGTCACCTGGGAAGAAGTCCGGGCAGCGGCGAAGACGATTACTGAGAAGACGGGTGAGTATGGATTCTATATGCAGGAATATGCAGATAACTGGGCAGTACAAGGCCTCCTGGAAGGCAATGGGGCAACCATATTATCCGAAGATGGGAAACAGGCAGCATTTGCTTCGCCGGAAGCAGCAGAGGCTTACCAATTGCTGGCGGATATGGTGCTGGAAGATAAAAGTGCACTGCATATTACCGCCGATGAAGGAATACAGGCATTTATTAACGGTAAGGTAGGAATGTTATGTGGAACAAGTGCCAAGATCGGCACCATTCAATCAGCAGCGCAGTTTGATTTAAGAGGAGCGGAGTTCCCTGTGTTTGCAGGAAAAGAGCGAAGAGTACCGGCAGGGGGGAATTTCTTACCAATCATGGCGGCGTCCGAAGAAGAGCAAAAAGCAGCATGGGAATTCATGAAATTTATTATGCAGCCGGAATGGCTTGCAAAGTGGTCTGAAAATACCGGATATCTCCCGCCAAGACAAGACGTGGCAGAAGATCCTGACGGTTTGAAAGCTTATATTGAAGAGAATCAGTTATTAGGAATTGCCTTTAGTGAAATGGACGGAATTTATTCCTGGGTTGCGTTCCCCGGTGACGTGGGAACACAGGCGGAGCAGATTTTTGCAAATACACGGGATAAAATACTGGACAGAAGTATGTCGGTAGAGGATGCATTGAAAGAGGCTGAGGATGCGCTAAATAGCTTATTGGCCGAATAGAGGGATGGTTATGAAAAAGAAAAAATGGAGTCAGACGGGAAGAGAGCATTTTTTAGCCTGGTGTTTTGTGGCCCCTGCCACATTGGCGTTTGTTGTATTTATGTTTTGGCCTTTGGTATATACCCTCTATCTAAGCTTTTTAAAGTGGAATATGGTAGCCATCAACAAGGTTATGGTAGGACTAAAGAATTACGAAGCGGTTTTTAATGATCCTGTTACAAAGAAGCTTCTTGGCAATACCCTGCTCTATATTGTGATATTGGTGCTCCTTATATTTGTACTGCCTTATATACTGGCCTTTGTCAATACATTTGTGATGGGGAAAGGAAAGGGGATTTATAAAACGCTGCTGTTTATACCGAGTCTGATTTCATTGGTTGTAGGCGCGATCGTTCTGCAATGGATCTTTAATCCGTTATCCGGACCTGTCGGGGCGGTTTTAGGAAGGTTTGGCATTGCCATGCCTTCCTGGTCTAAGACCAAAGGGCTGGTCGTACTGGTGATCAGTCTGGTCGCGGTGCTTAAGAGCTTTGGATATAATTTCTTGGTTCTTTTATCAGGTATGAGCGGTGTTTCTACAGAATTAATAGAGGCGGCGCGGCTGGAAAAAACACCAAATCGTAAAATATTTGGAAAGATTGTTATGCCTTTGACTTCTTCCACGGCGATTTATGTGTTGATTATGAGTATCGTACAGGGAATGCAGTACGTTTTTACCCCGATCAAGGTTTTGACCCAAGGAGGGCCTGATTTTGCAAGTTCCAATATTATTTATGGCGTGTATCAGGAAGCGTTTGGATACTACAATACAGGAAAAGCCTCCGCATTATCCATTATTACCATGTTGGTGTTCCTGGTGCTGTTATTTTTAGAATTTAAATATGTGGAGAAGGGAGTTTATTATGAAAATTAAAAACAAACAGAATCTGATCTGGCATGTGGTTTTTATTTTGCTGGTGCTGCTGTTTTTATATCCCATCGTATTTGCAGTCTCCACTTCGTTTAAATCATTGAATGAAGCATTTAACAGTACCTTAAATTTGATACCAAAGGAATTTACGCTGGAAGCATATACCAGCATCTTAAAAAAGATACCGATTGTAAGAATTACACTAAATACTTTTGCAATTGCAACGATCGTTACCACATTTAAATTAGTTACCGGAGTGCTGGCGGCCTATAGCTTTGTGTTCTTTGATTTCAAAGGTAAAACGCTGATGTATTTTATTCTTGTCAGTACGATCTTCATACCATTTACCGTGACTATGATCCCCAACTTTATAACCGTATCAAAGATTGGACTCCGGGATAATATTATCGGTGTCGCGCTGCCACAGCTGGCAGATGCCACCGGGATTTTCCTGTTAAGGCAGCATATGAGAGGGATTCCAAGGTCCTTGCTGGAGGTGGCCAAGCTTGAAAAAACACCACATATCAAAATACTGAGTTCGATTGTAGTGCCAATTATCAAGCCGGCGATATTGTCGATTGGAATTATCTTTTTTATTAATTCATGGAATGAATTTGTCTGGCCTTCGCTCATACTGAAAAGCCGTGAACATTATACGTTGTCCCTGGCGTTACAAATGTTTGTAAGCTCGGAAGGGGGAACGGATATTCCAGTTGCAATGGCAATTTCGGTATTGACGATGCTGCTGCCGTTGACCATTTTTGCTTTTTGCCAGAAACATATTATCAATACCTTTGTGCAATCGGGAATCAAAGGATAGGGTCGGAGAGGAGTCAGGACATGAATAGTATTCGTTTTGAAGAAGTAAGTAAATCATTTGGGAAAACAAAGGTTATCAATCAGTTAAATATGGAGATCAAAAAAGGGGAAAGAATGATTTTGCTGGGCCCCTCCGGGTGTGGTAAATCTACTATTTTAAGGATGATAAGCGGACTTGAGGCGATTACGGTGGGAAATCTTTATTTAAATGATCAATTGGCGAATGACATTGACAGCGGAGACCGGAGCATTGCGATGGTATTTCAAAATTATGCTTTATTTCCTCATATGACGATCGAAGAAAATGTGGGATATGGGCTCCGCATCAATAAAATGGACAAAGGCGAAGTAAAGAAAAAAGTCGTTGAGGTAGTGGATATTCTGGGTCTTAACGGACTTGAAGGAAGATATCCCAAAGAACTGTCAGGAGGGCAGCGGCAGCGGGTGGCATTAGCAAGGGCTCTGGTCAAACGGGCAGATTTTTTCTTATTGGATGAGCCTTTGTCAAACCTGGATGCTCAGCTTCGGGGGCAGGCCAGAAAAGAATTAGTAAAAATACATGAAATGTATAATCAGACATTTATCTATGTTACCCATGACCAGATCGAGGCGATGACCATCGGGCACCGGATTGCATTGATGAACCAGGGGGATCTGCAGATGCTTGATACGCCTCATAACGTATATCACCGTCCGGCCAATGTGTTTGTGGCTACGTTTATCGGTTCGCCGTCCATGAATATCATATCGGCAAAATCAGCGGGCAGGGAACTGCTGGTAGGTCCTCACAGGATTGAACTTCCTGATATGTGGCTCGCTCAGATACACCGGTCAGACAGCACAAATATTAAGCTCGGGGTCAGACCGGAAGATATGATATTAAGTAAAAACAAAGAAAATTTATCGGTTCCTGTTGATGTGAAATACGTGGAAGACTATGGAAACCGGGTCGGATATTATTTTGATCTGGGGGATGAGGAGGCCATATCGATTATGTCGGAAAATATTTTTGGAACCGGGGATCAGGTATATTGGAATATCAAACCGGACAAGCTGCACTTTTTTGACGCTGACACTGCCCAGTCACTTGGTTACCCCAAAGAAATAAGATAAAGGGGGCGGGTTTTTATGGGTTTTTTTATAAGCTCCCTGATCCGGGGGATGGATCATATGGAGGAACTGGCAGAATGGGTCAATACACAACCGATTCCTGAGCTTGGGGTGGAATTGATTGCATTTACCCATGATGACCGTTATTGGCGCCGGTTAGCAGGCATTTTGAATAAAATCCGCTGTCCGGCTACGTTTCATGGGCCCTATATTGGCGTGGAAGCGACAGCATTGCCAAATACAAAAGAGCAGGAATGGCTTTTTGAAAGCTATGAAAGGGTGATGCGGCTGGCCCATCAGCATGGTGTAGGGCATATTGTTTTTCATTATACACAAAAAGGCTTCCAAGAAGAAGAGAAAACTTTTTATCAGCAGGTAAGTCAGTCCAATATCGAGATTCTGTTGGGGATGGCAAAACAATACCAGATAAGCCTGGTGATTGAGAATCTGCCTTTTCCCCAAAACGCAGTTCCTTTATATGACAACATTGAGTATGGAGAACTTTTTGACCGGCACCAGGAGGCATTATCGATGATTGATATCGGTCATGCACATATGAATCACATGGACATCGAAGCATTTTTAAAGGAACATGGCGACCGTGTTAAGGCATATCATTTTCATAATAATAATGGGATAGAGGATCAGCATAACAGTGTCTATGACGGAACCTTTTCTTATGAAGCATTTGCCGGGATTTACCGTCACTATACACCATGTGCTGACATCGTATTAGAGTATGAACCCCATACAAACCTTGCCAACCGTGATATAATAGAAGAAATTAACCGTCTGTCCAAGCAATTTGCCAAAATCAGGGCATGATTCGGTTTAGAGAGGGTGCGAGGAGAACGTATATGAGCCAAAATTTCATATCTTATATAAGCAGAAGATATTTTAAACGGTTATTACTTTCCTTTTTGCGCATTTCTATCTTGCCTTTGGGGATCTGCGTGGCTGCGATATTATATGCAAACTATGCCATGTCTTTGGAAAAATACACGAAAAATGCAGAGACGGTTTCTGCAAGCTATCTTCACAAGCTGAGCGAAGTAGTTCTGGAATATGAGAATATAGCAAAAAGTATTGGCGAAAATAATGAGATCATTCAATTGCTTGAGAATAATCAGATCAGGGATTATGGCCCCTCATTGACGCCGATCGTGGAATCTTTAATGACTGGTCGTGAAAATAAAATCAGAATTCACATATTAGATTATGACAGTGACCGTTTTCAAATAGGAAGTCAGCAGAAGCCTGGTTTTTACGACACGAATTTATTTTCAGAATGGGGTATATTGTATGAACTGCTGACAACGGATCATGGCAGTGTGATTTGTTCCAATCCGTATCTGGATGAAAATGATCGTATTACCAGTATGAGCATAGGTCAATCCATTCGAGATAAAAATGACCGTGTGCTCGGTTTTGTTATCATAGATGTTTATCGAGACACACTTGTCAACCTGTTCGCGTTAGCTGCGGAGGGAGACACTGAGGTGGTACTGTTGGATCGGCGGCAGATTGCAATATTGGATACGACGGGGGAATATGAGGAAGGTAAACTGACAGCGTTAGGGGACAGAGGTCTTGCGGTGGTCAAAAACAGCAGTGACAGCAATTTCTTTCTTTACATCTATTTAAATATTTCGGATTTTTATTCCAGTATGTCGCTGCTCCTTAAGATATCCGGTATTCTGCTTTTTATTTGTGTTTTATTATGTATTCCCGCGGCTTCTTTATTGGCAAGAAGCCTGTATGCACCACTGGGGACCTTGGTAGAATCTATGGAAAGCATTACACAAGGTAATATCCAGCAGCGAATTGTACTAAATCAAAATCAAAATCAAAATGATGAAATGGTTTTATTGGCCAGAATCTTTAATGGCATGCTGGATAAAATGAATGACCTGCTGGCCCAGGTAGTGGAAGAGACTGAGCGTCAAAAAAACGCTGAGATCAAAGCTTTGCAGGCACAAATCAGTCCTCATTTTTTATATAATATGTTCAATGAAATCAAATCCCTGGCGAAGCTGAATCGAGTCGATGAGATTTCACAATTTGTCGTTCATTTAGGGAGGCTGCTTCGGCGGAGCATTACCTATAAGGAGGGCTTTGGAACGGTTAGAGATGAAATCGAGTTTGTAAAAGATTATCTGGAATTACAGCAAATCCGATATGAACGGAGTTTTCAGATTCAGATCGATATTCCGGAGGAGGTCATGGCGTGCCGAATTCCGACCTTGATTTTACAACCGATTGTGGAGAACAGCATTATCCATGGATTTACAGACGGTAAGAAACAGCATCGGATACAGATCACCGGATGGAAGTCGGAGGATGATAAAATTCTGTTTGAAGTCTATGATGATGGCGCCGGAGTCGATGAAGATTATATGAAATATATCAATAATGTAGAGAAAAGCTCTGGCCTGTATGGCGGGCTGGGATTGGAAAACGTGCAGAAACGGGTGCTGCTGACTTATGGAATGGAATATGGACTTAAGATTGAGAGTGTTAAGAATCAATATACCTTGGTAAGAATCACAATGCCATATAGCAAGGAAACGGTGTAGCGCCTATGAAAGATGGAAAGAAAGACAGAACATACAAGGTGATAGTAACGGCGATCGTGACAGCAGCGGGTCTTGTCCTGGGGCTGTGGTTATTTGCGCATAGGGATCATATTATTCCGCAGGAAACGAATACGGTTTCAGTCAATATCCTTGTTTCTTTGAATAACAATCAAGGAAATAAAAGCCGGTATGAAGAATTTTTTCAGCGGTATCATGCAAGTCAATCCGATATTCTGGTCGTTCCTTTTTATGTTATATCGGACACCCATGTGATGTTGAAATTAATATATTCCAAGCAGGCCAATCAAACCTATGATATTGCCTGTATGGGAGCGGATCAGATGATATCTCTGACAGACCTGAATCTGGTTACGCCCATGGATGAGTACATATTAAAGAGTAAAGGGTTAGCATGGTTAAATCAGATCCGGCCGGTTATGCTGGCGGATGCTATGAAGGACGGCAAGATATTCAGTATACCTTTTAGCCGCAGTGCTACGTTACTCTATTATAACAAAGACAAAATCACCGATATTGGGGATTGTATTGATCTTAAGGAATTGCTGGCAAAAGCAGACGTTCAGTATCAGGAACATCTTGTTCCGGAGTTAATGGCACCAGTGAATTATTTACTGCTGGAAACGGTTGCTCATCAGAAAGCCTACCATGCAAAAGACAGGTTTTCTTTGTCAGAAGAAGATAAAGTAGAGATTTTAAGTCAATATCAGAAAGCAATCCAGGATCACATTATCATAAAGTATTCTGAAAATGATATCGTTAATTTTGACAAGTTTATACAAGGTGATATCGAAATGCTGGTGGCCAGTTCGGTTTATTATAATGATATCGCTGATAAGACAACGTTTTCTCTGGGATGTAGTCCCCTGGAACTGTATAAAGATGTCACATTTCCGTTACAGGGAAATAATTTTTATATGGTAAGCCAGCCGGACGATTCCAGATATGCAGAGGTGTGGAAAGCGGTTGAGGGACTGGTTGATTATGGATTTACGGAAGATAATCTGTCAATTATGAAGCAGGACGCACAAACAGAACCATTTTGTCACATTTCACATTACGGTTACAATAACACAAGTGGTATGGCAGTGACCCAAAATTCAAAAATCAGACTGCTGACGGAGAGTATGATTATTAATCTTTTAAAGGGAAATGAAACCGCGAAAGAATTGACAGAGCAGCTGCAAATGCAGGTGGATGAATTATTGAAACAGCAGCCAGAGGGGTGAAAGGATCGTGTATAAAGTATATGTGGTGGATGACGCAGCATTGGTAAGAAAAGAAATTGTGTTGACAACGCCCTGGAATGCACTTGGGTGTATTGTGGTAGGGCAGGCTGAGGATGGGCGAATTGCCTTTGAGGAAATCCTGGAATTGAAACCTGATATTATAATAACGGACATTAAAATGGCGTATATGGATGGTCTGGAAATGATCAGGCAGCTAAAGGATGCGGGTGTGGAGGCAGAGTTTGTTGTGATTTCTGCTTATAGCGAATTTGAATATGCATTTCATGCGATCAAGCTGGAGGTGCAGGACTATATCCTAAAGCCCATATCTGACGAGGAATTTATCAGTACCATTCGAAAATCCATACAAAGAATCAAAGAGAAAAAGAATGCAGAAAAGATGGATTCTGGCAAAGAAAATGAATTTCTGGAAGGATTTGATAACAAGAACTTAAACACTCATCTGCGGAAAGCAATTGCTTATATTAAGGAACATTATTCAGAGGAACTGACCATCAAAGAGGTGGCCAGTCAATTATTGATCAGTGAAAGTTATCTGGGCAAGCTTTTTAAAGCAGAAGCTAATTCTACGTTTGTGGAATTTGTAACAAGAACAAGGATCCATGAGTCGGTGGAGCTTTTAAAGAATAAAAATATGCCTATTTATGAAATCGCCAAACGGGTGGGTTATAAGGATTATCGGTATTATAGTATGATTTTTAAGAAGCTGATCGGTGTGACACCGAAGGAATATCAAAAGAAATCATAGTGGGGTGTCTGCGGTGCTATATTTTCAAGCGATAGTATGATATAATTACCAACAGATTTAGATGGGTATGGTAAATAGGATGAAGCGACGAAAGAGAAAATCTGCAAAACGCTATATAATTTCAATGATAGGTTTGCTCAGCGGATTGATTATGGTCATATTAATTATGGAATCAGTCACTGGCTGGCGGATAAAAGATTTAACGAAAGGACTAACAGCCAAAACTCCTGAAAAGCAGTGTAGCGAAGTCGGAGAATACTCTGATTTCCCCTTTATCTTCCCTTAATGCATTGGCAATGGTTGCTGTGGGGGCAGAGGGGGATACCAGAACACAGATGGAGGAGGCGGTCGGATTTTCGGTAGAAGAATGGAAGGAATATGTTTTTTTATATCAGCAGGGACTGGCGGAAGCGGGAACGGGCAGCCTTAAGCAGAGCAATTCGATCTGGTTGAATGAAGAAAGCGAGATGAAGATAAAACAGTCGTATCTTCAAACGATTACCGATTATTTTGGGGCATCCGTTTACCAGATATCCTTTGATGATAAAACATGGAAAGAGGTGAATCTTCACCTCAGCAAAGAAACCAACGGTACGATTAAGGAGATTCTGCCGGAGCTCTCAGAAGAGGCGGTGATGTATCTGGTTAGTATCATGTCGTTTGATTGTGAATGGTCCAAACCGTATGATGAGTATCAGATTCATGATAAGACATTTACAACGGAACAGGGAATTGAGCGGAAGGTCCACATGATGAGGGGCAAGGAATTCTATTATCTCGTCAATGAAAAATCGGTTGGTGTGATGAAATATTATGATAATGGGCGATATGCTTTTGTGGCATTGCTCCCAAATGAAGGAATCTTCATGCAAGAGTACATTTCTACGCTGTCTGGATCTGGAATATTGCAGACGATGAACCAGGTTGAAAACAGACCCATCATCATGGAGTTGCCACAGTTTCAACTTTATACATCAGAGGATCTTAAATCTTCTTTGGAAATGATGGGAGTAACGGAAGGATTCAATCGGGAACAGGCAGATTTTAACGGCATTGCTACATTGAATCTCGGTAATCTATATATTGAGGATATTGTGCAGAAGACTTATATTGAGGTAAATGAACATGGGACCAGGGCTGATGCTGCAACTGTTATTGCGGCACCAACCGAGACGGCTATTGAAGAGGAGCCGATTTATATAAACTTTGACCGTCCATTTGTATATATGATTTTAGATCGTAAGACATATATGCCGATTATGATGGGAACTGTTATGGATATTGGCTCTTGATATAGAACATGATTAAATATTACAATCCGGATGCAATGATTGCAGTGGGATATTGCGGGAATATACTACAATCATGAATAATAATTATAGACACACAAACACAACTGTTTCACTAATAAACTACCACTTCGTATTCTGTCCAAGATACAGGCGCAAGATCTTCAATATCACTAATGTTGAGCAACGATTCAAAGAACTGGTCAAAGATAAATGTAAGGAGATGGAAAGGCTATACAAGTAAAATTCTTGGAGAAGACATTGAACAATGTAAAACGGATACCTTAACTTTGGTATCCGTTTTATG
>Ga0153928_1000301_pt1 | contig 25360 bp, 22 predicted proteins | sample TSNJ012MetaG_FD_106656 | JGI IMG/M metagenome (GOLD analysis project Ga0153928, IMG submission 106656) | Attine ant fungus gardens microbial communities from New Jersey, USA - TSNJ012 MetaG | ecosystem: Host-associated > Fungi > Mycelium > Unclassified | place: USA: New Jersey, Wharton State... | reverse complement strand
CATAGCGCCTCCACCTGAAGATTAAAAGTAGCAACTGCACTCGTTCCGGAAAGCATGCACTGCTTTTCCGGAACGAGTGCTTCAAAACACTGGAAAAGGTGCACTATTGCATTGGAATATTCATTAGATTAAATTTTGTCTAAAAAAATATTAAAAATCATTTTCCTCCGTTCTTACTTATTGTTTTCTTCGCTTTCACTCTAAAACATTTGTACAGAGTGAATAGGGCTATAAAAAAAGAAAAAATAAACCCTAAAATCAACCACTTCCACCCCAACAATATAGATGGAAGCATGAAAATAAAATTAACAACGGTATAAACAAATAGCTTGTTTTTTATAATATCCGAAACTACATATCGTCCTATAAAACCCCTTAATAGTAGATTTGCTTCTGTTCTGTTCATTTCCATATCAAAATTCATTGTAGTAACTGCTAATAAAATAAAAGCTATAATAATATATTCTTCTGGAATATAGAATCCACTCATACTAATTAATATACTAATAATAAAGTAAGTCACTATTTTATTAAAATTAGCCATTATCCGAGCCAATTCTTTATTTATCATAAATTTTCCTCTTTTATCAAATAAACGCTGACACCAATCGGAATTCTTCACCTTAGCCTTACCTACTAACGTCTCTGCACTTATCTGAATATCTCTGCTCTCTTTATCTGAATAAACAATTCCACCATATCTCTGCTGAACTATTTTATATTGGAGCTTATATAATGGAAGAATAGAATCATAATTAACTCTTTTTATCGCAAAATATGTACCCAAAACAAATATCAAACTTAGTATGGATAGGTAATATGCTTTATATTTCATACAAACCACTACAATAATAGCAATCAAAAGATCAAAAACCTTGTTGTCCCAACGATTTCTAAGAAAGACCCATACATTTACCACTGCATTTAATACACTTATTATCGCAACCATTTTTGTATATGAATTAAGACAAATGAAAGATAAAATAACGCTTCCGCCTAATAACTTAATGCCCAGCAAAAGTTTATACTCCATTAGTGACATAAGTTTCAATTCTAATAATTGATAATCCAAAGTCATTCCTTGTGTAGGATTTATTATTTTTGCAATTAGATATATCATAATAGCAAATGGTAAAATAGAATGATTAAAAAAATCACCAACATAAACCGGATTTTGTAATAAACTAGCTAATATAAAAACAATTGAGCTTAATAATCCAATTGCAAATAAAGGTTTCTGGATAATGAATTTTTTACATCTTCTATATCTTTCACATAATAATATTTGAAACGCTCTATACATAACTATCACCTATCATAGTATTTACGCTTATTCTATCAATCTTTTCATCAGTAGAAATAATGCCATCTTTTGTAAATATTAAGAAACAATCACAAACTGCTTCTAGCGACTCTATGTCATGACTCGATATAATAATACACTTATTATTTTTATATGTTTTGCAATAATTAAGTGACTGTTCTAGCTGAATTGGGTCCAAACCATTAAACGGCTCATCAAGTAAGATGTTTTGCGTCTTTTTTAAGAAAGCAATCATCAGCATCATCCTTTGCAATGTCCCTTTTGACATTGCGTAAGGAAAGAAATTCAAATATTCTTCCATTTTAAATTTTTTTATGAGTTCACCTATTTTCTCAGTTGCCTCTGACTTTTTATAATCTTCTACCTTGCAAACAAACCATAAGTGTTCAAATAAAGTCAAATCATTATAATAAATCGGTTCATCTGATACATAATAAATATTTCTTGTCAGATAATCTAATTTAGAAACATCTCCCTGATCGGTCAAAAGCTCTATGCTATCAGGCTCTAAAAGACCGCAAATGCATTTCATAATGGTAGTCTTTCCAATACCATTACGTCCTATCAATCCATAAACCTTACCATTTTCAAATCTATACTCCCAATCATTAATAATCGACTTACTTCCAAACATTTTAGTAATTTCTTTTATTTCAATCACTATTTAAGACTCCTTTATCAATACCAAAAAATACATTATCTTGATTTAAATAAACTTTAATACTATTCCAAAAATCTTTACAACCTCGCATAAGATAAATATTGTCAATATCCCCATTAGCATTCTTTACTTCAAGACTGAGGAAATAATCACCTGTTGAAAAATTAATGCTGGTAAAACAATTATTCATACTTAATGCCCACAATAGTCTATCACTATCAATACTCATTACTTCTATACAGGCATATTTATTTAATCCAATAATTGGCTCCATGATACAAGAACTTTTACCTTCATTTATTAATGTCTGTATTCCATTCGAAGTATTTACAGTTAAATTTAGTGGTTTCTCTAATTCAAGCGAATCAAACATAAAATATTGCTGGGTCAATGCAAGTATTGTCATAAATACTTCCTTTTCAAAAAGTATCTGGGTATAATTATTAATAGATAATGATGTGCGGTTTACACCTTTAATATCTATATAGATTAAGCTATTTACTAATTCCATTAATGACGTTGCTGCAACTTTTTTTCTTACTTTTTTTTGATAATCGAAAATATCAATTATCAAAACATTTCCCGGAAAAAAAACTATGCCATTTGCATTAAATGTACCATATATTTTAACAAATAGTTCTGTATTAATATTTACCAAATTTCTTTTGATTTCGTCAAAAACAAGAGTTTCACATTCGGCACTACCTTTCTTTGTTTTATAAATGCATTTAGCCTTGTTATCAAAAACTTCTATTAGTAATAAATTTTCCATTATTGCTCCAATCTACTTTCATCTCTGGAACTGTGTATTTAATTTTCTTTACGGCTCCATATTTTCCGCAAAGTGACATAACTGTTTCGTATTTTTTATCAAGTACAATTTGATTTTCTAGTAAATCACTAATGTTGAAAAGTATAGACAACGGAAAGTATACCTTAGTTAATTTACCATTTTCAATTTTATACGCTTTACTAACACTTAATCCAATCTCTCCATTTAAAGGATTATATTCTCCGGAAGAAATTTCTTTTATAAAAATCCCCTCAACAACATCTATAAAAATATTGTCTTTTGCGTTAATTGAATTAACATACATACCGTTCATTCTTGCCATTGGCTCAATAAACGGTTCCTGTGTATATGCATTTCCACTTCCACCATTTAGACAAGCTGACATTATATTTTCTATTTTACCATTTTTCAAAAGAAGAATATTTGTCTCAATTGTGCATTCCAAATCATCTAATTCATTTTCCCACTCCCAATTTTCAAAGATATTAATGGATGCATTAAATAGTTTATCTCCCTTCTTAAATTCTGAAATATGAAATTGTTCTTCTTCCAGAAGATGTCCAATACATTCATGGAAAAAAAAACCTGAAGCAGCTGATGAGAAAATCCACTTTTTAGGCAAATCCAAACATTTTATTTTATTTAATTTATTCCAATACAGCTCAATTTGTATTTTTTCTATAATATTTTTATATGCATATTCATTGAGTATATCAAATACCGAAAATTCATTAGCAATGCTCTTGCCAGATACTGTATCCACAATATTATATACAACAGTAAAGAAATGTTCAGATGTTTCTCTTTTATCATCAAAAATTTTTCGAATAATATTTTCTTCAATTGCCACATCAATCATCATAGAAGTGTCTTTCGTTTGGGAAGCAATTCTGTCAATATAGTTGAACACTTCATCTTTATTAGTCACTACTTCTACTAAATGAGACAATCCTTGCAAAGAAAGAGAATCCTTAGTCAATTGCTTAATACAAATCGACTCATTCTTAAACACCTGCTCTCCTACTTCTGTCATCTTATCAATATTTTGTTCACCATTGATTATTCTGTAAGTAACTTTATTCTTGCATATCAATAATTTTTTCATCTAGCACTTTCCCCTTTAATAAGCATTCATCCTTATTCCTATTTAGCATAGTAACAATACACTGAGCACATTCATCATACAAATGACAATCACCACAAAGTTTCTTTGAAGGATTTGGAATGCTTAATAAATGTTTCATATTTTCAAATTTAAGAATTTCTTCAAGAGAATTCTTTTTAAGGTCACCTAGCCAATATTTATTTATAATGCTGCCATGCGATGGACATAGTCCGATTTTACCATCTGCAAAAAGATGCAATATCTTATACCCCGCACCACACTTATTATCATACGAAATGCCTTCAACTACTTCTGTCGCCTCATCGTATTCTTCAATGTTTTCACCAACAATAAACTCATCATTTCCATACAGACTTCTAAGTGTTTTCACAGTATCTTTTAAATTGTTAATGACATCAACAGAAGATATATTACTTTCTTTCGCCCTACCAATAGATGCTACTGCACCAATATTAATGGATGCACATCCAATTTCCTTAATAATCCTAGTTAAATCAAAAATATCATTTCTGTTCTTTTCATTTAGCGTACTAGCAACACTTACAGTAAGTCCTGCATTCACTAATTTTTTTACATTAGCAATAGTTTTCTCATATGCTCCTTGCACACCCCTTATATAATCATGATTGTTTGCTAATCCATCAATACTGATTTGAATGGCAAGATTCTCTTTATATTGTCTCAACTTTTCAAAGATTTCTTCCTTTATGTAAAATCCATTAGTTAATATTATAACTCTTAAAAAGTTTTTTGCTACATAATCTAGCAAGCGAGTAACTTCATCTTTTAAAAGAATTTCTCCACCTGTAAGCATTACAGATATTCCACCAAGTCTCTTATATTGTTCTAATATATTGATTAGTTCATCAGTAGTTAGCTCATTATCTCTTTGTATCCTAGAATCATTGTAACAATGTTTGCACTTAAGTTGACACTGATTAGTTGTCTCAATCGACAACTGATAAGGAAGAATAACATCTTCTCTTCCCCTAAAATCTACATTTTTTTGTACGCATTTATCTGTAAGTTCTACAATATTCTGCTTTATTTTAACTTCAAAAAAAGTCTTTGCATCTCTTTTTACAATTTTCTCATTTATATTATATTTTTGAGCTACATAATCTATAATATCACTTATTCTATGCGTTCCATCACATAAAGAAAGCATCATAATGCCTGTGGAATTAATGGGATAAACCATTCCTTCTATACCATTTACTTGAACAGCTCTTGGAAATAAATAATTATCAATTAATATTATCTCACCTTTAAGTTTTAAGAATTCTTTTTTCATTACCCTTCACCTATTCTAAAGAAATACCACATTCTTAATAAGAAATAAAAATGTGGTATTCTTTGCTCTGTCGTTAATTGTTAATTAAAGAATTGCTAATGGTCCAAATGTACACACATATGCAGCAAGTGCTGCTTTAAGTGGTGTAATAGCGCAGGCAGCTAAGCCTAATGTACTAGCCATGTTTGGGTTTTGATAACCTTTCATATAATATAACCTCCTTTCCAAATTATCTAATAAAATTATTTTAAAAAATAAATTTTATTTAACTTTTGATAGATACTTCCAATTAACGATCTCCGCAATATTAGCAGCTCCCATGTTTTGGCGTATAATGGATCTCTATTCATAAATCCTTCTGGTATGCAATAAAAATCTTGACTCCATGAAGTTATATGATACGGGCTTGGGGAACAGTCTCCGTTTCCATATGTTATTAAAATCATAACAATCTTCTCAAAATAAATCAATAGTTTTGGGACGAACGGTCCGTTTTTGGGACGAACGGTCCGTTTTTAGAGCAAACCGTTATATCTCTGCGGATTATGGAATGATTATCGTCACATAAAACACTTCGTCTTCGAAATGGATATCTATATTCCCATTATATTTATTTACTACCTTATGGACATTTTTCAAACCTAAACCATGCTTGCCTAATCGTGGACGCACTTTTAAATTCGAACTGTACGGATTCTCAGTACTTATAACGAGTGTACACCCTTTTTGAAGAATTTCCGCTTTAATATATTTGGGCGAATCTTCTGGCAAAAGGGTACAGGCATTAATTGCGTTATCAAATATGTTCCCTATCAAAACGCATAAATCTACAGAACTGATCTTCGTCTCGATATCAGTCAGAAGTCTTACATTAAGGATAAAGTCAACATTTTCTTTCTCTGCTTTCCATTTTTCTTTTGTTAACAGGGCGCTGATTACAGGCTGCGAGGTTTTAACAAAATTAGAGACCGTATTCATTCGATCTTCCAGCTCCTGTACATATTCTTCTGAGATATTCTGATAACCGTTGTATACCAGACGTTTTATAAGGCCCAAATGTTTCTTCATGTCATGCCATAATAAATCCGTTTCTTTCTGGTGTTCCTCAAGAACCTCATAATACTGCTTCTGCAATTCAAGCTTGATTTCAGCGGATTCCTGCCGGCTTTTATATTCAAAGGCTTTTCTGATTCTATCAAAATACCAGAATATAATCAGATTTATGTAAATAATGCCGCTCATTGATAAAAAAACAGCCCAATTGAAATACCGGTAAATCTCAACGCCGATCATAAAGACGTAATAGGCCAGCACGATTGTGAATCCCTGACAGATAAGTAAGGGGAATAAGACTTTAATATCAACTCTGGCAGGCCGGCCGCTCTTCCAATTTGCAACTGCACCTGCAATTTTTACTAAACATATTTGTACAAGCTTTGCAACGACACTGCTGAATACTCTTGGCAAGCCCAAAACCTTGATCTGGTTCATGTCAAGAGGCCCCCAGCCTGATACTATTCCTGAACATATTATTTCAGATCCAATAACCAGAACCGTGAAAAGTAACATAGAAAAAAGCCTTGAAGATATTTGGGAATCATATAGACGCCACTCCAGAAGATAGACACCGGTTATAGCGTAGCCCAGTAAAATAAATGATTCACTGGTAGACAAGCTTAGAAACATAAATCCAAAGCAAAACAGCGTATAGCCAATAATTAGAGAGATCTTTCGCTGATCGGAATACTTTTCGAAGAAGCAATTTATGTATTGATAGATGATTAGCGTTTCGAAAACTACGGTAGCGCACTCAAATATCTGATAAAGAAGTTTTTCATTCATCTGTTATTCCTTCATTATATATTGGGAAAGCATATCACAAAAAGGTTTTCTATTATTCTTTGTAAGATGAATTTTTTTACCATTTTTCAAGACTATACCCCAAGACTCTATTTTTTCATAATAATCGAGATTGATTACAACACTTCTATGCGGTCGAAAAAAGCAATGCAGATCATCAAACACATTCAAAAACTCTTTTAGCGATAGTCTAACCTTATGACACCCTTTTACGGTATGTATAAATATATCATTGTGCCCTCCCTCTACATAAATGATTTCAGGTGCTGTCAGTTTCAATGTCAGCTTGTCTGATTGAAATTCAAACACCTTTGGAGATATCCTTTGCTGAACATTATCCAGAATTTGATGAGTCTTCTCCCTTTGCACAGGCTTGATAGCAAACCAGTCGACCCTGTCAAAACAATCATAAATATAGCCACCCACAACTGTGGCCATTGCGATGTATATATGAATATTGGCCGCTTTTATTTCTTTTGCGATCTCCCAGCCATCCGAATCAGGCATCTGCACATCCAGAAACAATAAATCAAAGAGTTCCCCGCTATAAAGGCACTTCAGCAAAGGCTTTGCGGAAGTGAATTGAAAAATCTCATGTTCTAATTTGTGGCTGGATATGTGTCCATACAATAGTTCGATATCTTTAACCTCATCGTCACAAATCGCGATTTTCAAACTTGCCTGACCCTCCTCCTAAAGCACTCTTTCCTCCCTGCTTTTGCTTCCTCCCTATAAAAGGTCAGCTGCTATTTATCATTTTTCTGAATTACGGATATAAACGAATAAACATTTCCTTCTCCATGGTTAACATATATTCTGTCATTAGAATCAGGATCAGAATATAGTTTTGTTCCTGAAGGCAAAAGCGCTGCTTCCCAATTTTCCGTAGGGATTTCATCCCCTTGCTTTTCAATGGTTCCTAATAACTGATTTTCTTCATCCAGTAGAAATCCAAATAAATAAGCTTCTTCCCAATATAAAACGTTTTGGTACATGAAGCAAGGAGTACCGCTATAAGTGAATGCTTCGCCTTCACTTCCTGTCGGTATTAAACTTTCTTCCTGGTGACAGCCCGCTAATAGGAAGCAAATCAGCATGGAAAGAACTATGTATTTTTTCATACTTTCCCTCCGGTTTGTTTTGGTCAGGATACTTTCATTTGAACACAGCTTACTCTAACAATAAATTTACCTTTGTATTTCTCACAGTAATTTTTCCATTTAAAACCATGTCATGCAAGTTAAGTATAGCACTGATACATTGCTATTTCAACCGCAAATTACGCTGCTACTCTCACGTCGAACCTTCTTACGTTATATTTCTTTATTATATATATACGTTTCGTGTATAATCCATTTCCCATGTACAGCTCTGAACTTTGGTCTGTAACCGGTTTTTAAGTTACAATTCCCATTGATTCCAGACGAAAAAAACGGAGGTGGCACATCATCATGCCACATCCGTTCTATCCCTACCTTTCATTCCCCACAAAGAATAATGCCACGGTTCCCGGGCCTGCATGTGTACCGATGACCGGGCCCATCGGGTTAATGAGAAACTTCTTAATACCAAAGCGCTCTTCAATCTGTTTTTTCACCACCGCCGCGTCATCGATGCAGTCCCCATGGCTGATAAATACAATCTCATTCCGGTAGCCCTTCATCTGCTTCTCCATCCGGTCCACAAGGTCAAGCAGGGATTTCCTCCGGCCCCGGACTTTGTCCGCCGCCACCAGATGCCCGGTGCCGTCTACACGCAGGATCGGCTTAATGCCCACTAAGCTTCCCAGTACTGCGGTGGTCTTAGAAACACGTCCGCCGCGGTGCAGATGATTCAGATCATCCACCGTGAAATTATGGCAAATATGAGGAATCATCGAACGCGTCCATTGTGCCAGTTCCTTAAGATCCAGGTTCTCTTCTCTCATCTTCTCGTTCACCAGATAGACCAAAAGACCCTCGCCGAGCGAAGCGGACAAAGAATCCACCACCTCGATTCTGGCTTCCGGATACACCTCCATCAGCTCAGAGGCGGCCAGGCAGCAGCTGTTATAGCTTCCGCTAAGTCCCGATGAAAATGCGATATGCAGGATATCATGTCCCTTCTGGATCAGCGGCTCATACAGCTCCCGCGCTTCGACCACATTCATCTGGGAAGTGGTGGGCATTGCGCCGCCCCGCATCTTTGCATAAAAATCCTTATAATCCAAACAGTTTTCCTCGTTATAGGTCACACCATCCAGTACATAAGTCAGGGTGGCCTCCACAATCCCGTTATCCCGCAGATAATCCCTCGGCAAATCGGCGGTATTATTCGTAACCAGTACAGTTTCTCTCATATGTTTTCCCTCCTTCTATTCAGGCGTTTATCCGATAATTCTTCACGACCGCTTATACACCGTGTAATTGTATTTCTGCAAAACCTCCGCCGCCTGCTCTGCCGCACTCTTGCTGTCAAAGGAAATCGCCAGCGCGCCGTCTTGCCCTTCCCGATTGTTCCGGATCCGCAGATTCTTAATGCTGATATGATTGGCCCCCAGAATCGTCACGATTATCGACAGCGCCCCCGGTTCATCGGCAATTTCTACATACAGCTCATGGAGAGGATCCATGCTGCCCCGATAGGTAAAAGGCATATCGTTCCGGTATTTTCCGGCAGCGCCAAAATATTCGGTTAAATATCCGGCATCCTCTGCCGCTACGGCTTCTCCGACCCGCTGAAGAGCCGTCGTATAGGACATCAGCATGTCTAGCACCTGGTCTCGGTTCTCCGAACAGATCTGCTGCCACATTTCCGGCGACGATGCCGCGATCCGGGTCATATCCCGGAAGCCGCCGGCTGCCAACTGGCGCATCAGTCCCTCCGGACCGTCCGACTCCTTCACAAAATTCACCAGTGTATATGCCATTAAATGTGGCAGATGGCTGACGGCCGCCGTTACCCGGTCGTGCTCTTTATAATCCAAGACAATCGGAATGGCTCCTATTGACTTCACCAAATCCGAGTATACCTGCATCTGTTCACCGGTACCCCGGTCGGTCGGGGTTAAAATATAATAAGCATTCTCCAGCAGCCGGTCATCCGCATGAACATAACCGGACTTCTCCGATCCCGCCATCGGATGTCCGCCGATAAAGACCTCTTCCAGCTCCAGTTTCTGTACCACCTGATGAATCGTCGTCTTCACACTTCCTACATCGGTCAGCAGGCAGCCAGGCTTCATAATACCCTTCAGCACCTTCATGCACTCCTGGTTCACCGTAACCGGTGCACACAGGAAAATGATATCACAGGTCTGAAAGCCTTCCCCAATCGTTTCATATCCCCGATTCAGCGTTCCATCCTGAAGTGCCTGTTCCAGGCTCTCCTTACTTCTATTATACCCAATCAGTGTCAGTTTCGGGTGAACCCTGCGGAGCGCCTTGGCAATGGAACCGCCGATCAGGCCCATCCCGATAAAACCAACCGTCTGTATTTGCATTGCTTTTCCTCCGGTTTTCTATTACGCAAAATAACCTTTTGCCCCAAACATCATAGCATTTTTCTGATCGGAAATCAAGAATGCTCTGCCTGTTATTTCTCCCCGCTTTTCTGCGGCCAAACGGGTAAAACAAAAAAATTAAAAGTAATTCTTTCGTATTCGTTAATTTTTTAACGTTAAGATCCCCATACACATATTTTTTTATTGTTTGTTAATTTTTTATCGATTTTTTTGAAAAGATATGCTATACTAACGTCATAGATCAAGTACCTATATGCACTGTAAAACAGGAGGGGGAAGAATAGAAATGGAAAAAGCAGATGCAAAGAGAGCACCGGCCATCATCGATAATACCGACGCGCTGATGGCAAAAATGGCTTCCATGCGGGAAGCCCAGAAGATCTTCGCTTCCTATACACAGGAACAGGTGGATAAGATTTTCTTCGAAGCGGCTATGGCCGCAAATAAGCAACGAATTCCTCTGGCTAAAATGGCTGTGGAAGAAACCGGCATGGGAATCGTAGAAGATAAGGTTATTAAGAACCACTACGCTTCCGAATATATTTACAATGCCTACCGCTGCACGAAGACTTGCGGCATAGTCGAGCAGGATACCGCCTTCGGTATCACGAAGATCGCCGAACCTATGGGACTGGTCGCTGCGGTAATTCCCACCACGAATCCCACCTCCACTGCGATTTTCAAGACCCTTCTGGCCCTGAAGACCCGCAATGCGATTATTATCAGCCCCCATCCCCGTGCCAAGGCATGTACCATTGAAGCGGCTAAGGTCGTACTGGATGCCGCAGTGAAAGCCGGCGCTCCGGAGGGTATTATCGGATGGATTGATGTTCCTACTCTGGAACTGTCGAATATTGTAATGCAGCAGTCAGACGTGATTTTGGCTACCGGAGGCCCCGGCATGGTAAAAGCCGCGTACTCCTCCGGCAAACCTGCCATTGGCGTTGGCGCCGGCAATACCCCGGTTATTATCGACGATACGGCTCCCGTTCAAATGGCAGTCAGCTCGATTATTCATTCCAAGACCTTTGATAACGGTATGATCTGCGCTTCCGAACAGACCGTAACCGTACTGGATGGTGTATATGAAGCCGTTAAGAAGGAATTTAGTGCCAGGGGCTGCTACTTCCTGAAGAAGGATGAGCTGGATAAGATGCGGAGTATCATTCTGATCGATGGCGTCCTGAATGCCAGGATCGTAGGCCAGTCTGCCGCCGCAATTGCCAAGATAGCCGGTATTGAAGTGCCTGCTGCTACTAAAATACTGATCGGAGAAGTAGAATCCGTGGACATCCGCGAAGCTTTTGCTCACGAGAAGCTCTCCCCGGTTCTGGGCATGTACCGTGCCAAGTCCTTCGACGAGGCCATTGCTATCGCTGCCCAGCTGATCGATGACGGCGGGAAGGGACATACAGCCGCTCTCTACATAGATCTAAATGAGAAAGAAAAAATTGCCAAATATAACGATGCCATGAAGACCTGCCGTATTCTGATTAACACTCCGGCTTCCCACGGCGCTATCGGTGATCTCTATAATTTCAAGCTGGCGCCGTCACTGACCCTGGGATGCGGCTCCTACAGCGGCAACTCCGTTTCGGAGAATGTCGGCGTGAAGCATCTGCTGAACATTAAGACCGTTGCGGAAAGGAGAGAAAATATGCTGTGGCTGCGGGTTCCTCAAAAGGTTTACTTTAAGAAAGGCTGCCAGGCTGTCGCTCTTAACGAGCTGCAGACCGTTTACCATTCCAAGAAAGCATTTATCGTAACGGATACTTTCCTGTACGAGAATGGCTACACCAAAGCGCTGGAAGCGCAGTTGGATGAGATGGGTATTACCCATGCCTGCTTCTATGAAGTAGCTCCCGACCCAACCCTGGCTACCGCACAGCAGGGCGCAGAAGCTCTTCGTGCCTTTAACCCGGATGTAATCATTGCGCTGGGCGGCGGCTCTGCGATTGATGCCGGTAAGATTATGTGGGTACTCTATGAGCATCCCGATGTGGCTTTCCATGATCTGGCAATGCGCTTCATGGATATCCGCAAACGCATTTACACCTTCCCGAAGATGGGTGAGAAGGCAATTTTCGTCGCGATCCCCACTTCCTCCGGTACCGGTTCCGAAGTGACACCTTTTGCGGTTATTACCGATCAGGAGACCGGCATGAAGTATCCTCTGGCAGATTATGAACTGATGCCTACGATGGCGATTGTAGATGCTGACAATATGATGACCCAGCCCAAGGGACTGACCAGTGCTTCCGGTATCGACGCCCTGACCCATTCCCTGGAGGCCTACGCTTCGATTATGGCGACGGATTACACCGACGGCATGGCTCTGAAGGCAATGAAAAATATCATGACCTATCTGCCCTCTGCTTATGAGAATGGTGCCGCCGATATGGTTGCCAGAGAAAAAATGGCTGACGCCTCCACCCTGGCCGGTATGGCCTTCGCCAATGCCTTTTTGGGGATCTGCCACTCGATGGCACATAAGCTGGGAGCTTTCCACCACCTGCCCCATGGCGTGGCAAACGCACTGTTAATTACGGAAGTAATGCGGTTTAATGCGGAAGAGGTTCCTACCAAGATGGGTACCTTCTCCCAGTACCCGTATCCCCATACCCTGGAACGCTATGCAGAATGCGCGCGTTTCTGCGGCATCTCCGGTAAGAACGATCTGGAAGTGTTCGAGCGTTTCATCACGGCGATCGAGGATTTAAAGGGGAAAGTTGGAATTAAGAAAACCATTAAAGACTATGGCGTAGATGAGAAGTACTTCCTGGGCACTTTGGACGCTATGGTAGAGCAGGCCTTCGACGACCAGTGTACCGGCGCGAATCCCAGATATCCGCTGATGAGCGAGATGAAGGATATGTACCTTAAGGTATACTTTGGCATATAAAATTTGTTTACCTCTCATCCCCCGGGATTTCGTGCTGTAACGCGAAATGCCGGGGGCTCCTCCATCCCCGGGTACATACTTTTTTCCCTTCGGACTTTATTATTTCTTCATATTCACAAACTTGGTATAATTTGGCAGCCATACCAGCTCTACGGTTCCAATGGGGCCATTTCTCTGCTTGGCGACAATCACTTCGGCCACGTTTTTGGCCGTACTATCTTTATTATAATAATCGTCGCGGTATAAAAACATAACTACGTCCGCATCCTGCTCAATGGCGCCGGACTCACGCAGGTCCGAAAGCATGGGGCGGTGATCCGCACGGGATTCTACCGCACGGCTTAACTGGGACAGCGCCACCACCGGCGCATTCAGTTCACGGGCTAATGCCTTTAGCGAGCGGGAAATCTCCGAGATCTCCTGCTGACGGTTATCCGAACCGCGTCCACTTCCGCTCATCAGCTGCAGATAGTCGATAATCACCAGCTGAAGACCAAACTCCAGCTTATACTTCCGGCACTTGGTCCGCAGCTCTCCAATCGAAATACCCGGTGTATCGTCAATGATCAGCTTCGAACGGCCAACCGTATTCACTCCCTCTACCAGCTTGTCCCAGTCTTCATCCGTCAGGTTACCGGTACGGATCGCCTGGGAATCCACCCGCGACTCCATCGCAAACAAACGGTTTACCAACTGTTCTTTCGACATCTCCAAGCTGAAAATCGCCGTACAGATATCCTTCTTAAAGGCCACATGCTGTGCCACGTTCAGTACAAACGCCGTCTTACCCATAGAAGGACGGGCGGCAATCAGAATCAGGTCCGAAGGCTGAAATCCGGCTGTCCGGTAATCCAGATCCGTAAAACCAGTAGGAATTCCCGTAACCGGATTCTTATTCTTAGAAGCCTTATGAATCCTCTCCAGAGCATTCAGGGCAATCTCCTGAATCGGCACATAATCCGAACTCCGGCGGCCATTTAAGATATTGAAAATCGTCTTCTCTGTGTCGGCCAGAATGTCCTCCATACTGTCCTTGCCTGCGTAACAGGAATTGGCGATCTCCTCATTAGCGCGGATTAAACGGCGGAGTACCGCCTTCTCATAGACAATCTCCGCATAATACTTGGCATTGGCAGAAATGGGAACGGCTGCAATCAGCTCGCCGATATAGCTGATGTTACTGACCTCCGGCGGCACCTCCTTCTGCTGCAGTCGATTCTGCAGCGTCAGAAGATCTACCGGACGCCCCTCCTCATACAGCTCCACCATGGCATCAAAAATAATCCCATACTGGCGATGGTAAAAATCCTCTCCATTGATCATGCTTTCCACGACGGCAATTGCTTCGTTGTCCAGGATCATGGAACCGATTACGGTCTGTTCCGCCTCAATGCTGTGAGGCAATACCCGCTTTACGAGCATTTCTTCCATGGAAAACTCCCCTTTACGCTTCTGTTACAATTACTTTCAGGATCGCGGTAACATCCCTGTGTATCTTGACCGGAACCTCATGAATTCCCAGCGTTTTAATCGGTTCGCTCAGCTGAATCTTCTTTTTATCAATTTCTAAGCCACACTGGTCCTTTGCAGCCTGTGCAATCTCTTTGCTTGCAATTGCGCCAAACAGGCGGCCGCTCTCTCCGACCTTCACGGCCAGCGCGACTTCCTTTGTCTCTACATACTCTCCAAACACCTTCGCCTCGGTCAGCTGTTCCGCTGCCGCCTTCGCCTCATATGCCTTCTGCTGTTTCAGCTGGTTCAGGTTCTTGGGGGTTGCCTCCACACCCAGCTTCTTCGGCAGGATAAAGTTCCGGGCATAACCGTCGCTAACCTTCACGACCTCTCCCTTTTTGCCTAATGCTTTTACATCCTCTAATAATACAATCTGCATGCTATATCGCTCCTTCTTCCATCATTTGACGAATGGTTTCCTTCACCAGTTCCTTTGCCTCCTCCAGCGTACAGCCCTTTAGCTGAGTACCTGCCGTACTCAGATGACCGCCGCCGCCGAGACGTTCCATAATAATCTGCACGTTCACCTCATCTATGGAGCTTGCGCTGATATAAATCTCATCCTTATATTTCGTAAAAATAATCGATGCCTTTACCCCAATAATATCCAGCAGCTCGTTAGCCGCCTGGGCGCCCACAATCATGGGACTCTCAATCCCATCGCTGGGGCAGACACCAAAGGCAAAGCTTTCCTCAAATAATTCTACCGTCCGTACGGTCTCTGCCTTAGCCTGATAGTCCTCCATCTTCTCCCGGAACAGCTTACGGACTCTGGCCATGTCGGCGCCGCAGCGGCGCAGAAAAGCTGCTGCTTCAAAGGTACGCACACCGGTCTTATTCATAAAGTTATTCGTATCAATGACAATTCCGGCATAAATTGCCTCCGCCTCCAGGGGACGCAGCTTCAGATTATCCGCGAAATACTGCAGGATCTCCGCCACCATCTCGCAGGCCGAAGAGGCATAGGGTTCAATATAAGAAAGTGTAGCCCGGTCAATCACCTCACTGCCCTGGCGGTGGTGATCCAGCACGACGATGCTGGAAGCATGCTCCAGCAGGCTGGGGCATTCCGTATAACTGGGTTTATTCACATCTACCACCACGACCGTAGTGTTTTCATCCAACAGCTCTAAGGCCTTCGCTCCGGTGATGCAAAGATCCTCCGGATACTCCGGATTATTCAAAAAGCACTGCATCAGAGGCCGCACGGAAGAGGTCACATCATCAATGACGATATGCGCCTGCTTCTCCAGGGTCCTGGCCGCACGGAATATTCCGATGCCTGCGCCAAAGGAATCAATATCCGACATTTTGTGGCCCATAATCAGGATCTGATCCTTCGTGGCCAGCAATTCCCGAAGAGCCTGCGCCTTCACGCGGGCTTTTACACGGGTCTGCCGCTCCTGCTGGCGGGATTTACCGCCATAGAACTTAGAACCCTCCGGATTACGGATAATCGCCTGGTCGCCGCCACGTGCCAGCGCCAGATCCATACCCATCCGCGCATAATCACTGTTATCCGCAAAGGAATCACCATCCATACCCACGCTGATACTTAAGGTCACCGCAATCTCATTCCCAATGGACAGTGTCTTCACATCCTCCAGAATGGAAAAACGGTCCCCTTCAATCTGGTCGAGATCCTTCTTCTTTAACAGAAGCGAGAACTTATCCTTATCCAGGCGGCGGACAACTGCCTCGTAATTGTCAAAGTATTTGGTGATTTTCCGCTCAATCAAAGCCGCTAACAAAGATTGCCTTACGGTCTCCGTACTCTTCATAACCTCTTCGTAATTATCAATATAAATCAGGCCGGTCACTGCCCTCTGCGCTTCGATTTCCTCCAAGGCTGCCAGATGATCCGTCACGTCGAACAGACAGATGGAAACCAGCTGATTTTCCTGATCCAGACTCTGCATCTCCGCCCGGTAAGAAACTCCTTCAAAATGAATCATCTCATGGCATTCCTTCCCATCCGCCGGCAGCTTATCCTGCAGCTCGGGGAAAAGATTACAGACATGCTGCTGATAACGTGAATCTTCAAATGTAATCTCCTGGAAGGCGTGATTCATCCACAGGAAAGAGCCGTTTGGCTGCAGCAAGGCATAAGGCAACGGAAGATCCTCCAGCTGGCGCTTCTGTACCTCTGCAAAATTCCCGGCAAAGGTTACAAACTCCTGCGTAATATGCTTGCGCCAGTACAGAATCCACCAAAGTGTAAAGAGTAAATACAGGCAGGTGAAAGCCATCACTACCCAAGGGGCACTGGTCTGAAACACGCACACAGCTAATACAACAGCCAAAAGAAATGGGAGAATGAAAAGCGGCCAGCGCATCAGCGCGTTTAACCGGCCATACACATTCCCTTGTTTATTCATGGTATACCCTCCAAGGACTATGAAAAAACAACTCACAGCAATCCATAGGTATCAGAGGTCAAAATACCTTTTGACCCCAACATCATAATTTATTTAATCAATGCTATTCCTCAATATACCATAAATTTAGCTTTGATGCAACAAAAGAGGTATCAAAACAGGGCAAATGCAACAAAAACAGGTGGAAGCTTTTCACTCTCCCACCTGTTTCCGATCCTACGAAAGATCAATTCGGCGTCCCTCTTCAGCCGATTGGTATGCCGCATACAAGACCTTCATCGTTTCATACGCGAGTTCAAAATCCGCAAAAGGCTGGCGTCCCTGTGTGATCGCCTCCGCAAAATCCTGAAGCTCTCCCAGATATCCGCGAATGACATCATCCGCAATCCAGGACTTATTCCATCCCAATTTTGAAGGTGACATTTCAGAAAGCGATACATTTTCCAGATTTTCTTCATCCAGAAAATAACTATCCATGATATCACCCGGCGAAATTTTACACATCATCGTCGCATCATTGCAATACACTTCCAGATATCCCCGCGTGCCGGCCATATATAAATCAGAGGCCATCGCAACGGCTTTCGTGCCATCGGAAAAGGTGACGGCTACCGTAGCATAATCTTCCACATCATTTGGCTTTGCTTTCAGGTAACGGTGTTCGTATTCATCCAGGCATTGCAAGGTTACGCCCATGTCTGCATTTACGCTCCGAACCGTAATATTTTCATTTCTCGCTTGTGCCTCCACCCGTTTGAGCGCCAATAGCGCCGAGAGTGGATGGCAACCGGCCCGAATCAACGCGCCGCCCCCGATCTGGCTCCATTCTCCAGCCTCCAGGGATATGGACCCCTTTAAACTCTCTTCCCCTTTCATAAACATGATCTTGCTTTTCTTATTTTCAATAATGGCCGCCGCCTTTTGTACCGCCGCGGCATAGACATAGTTTTCCGCATAACCTAATATTTTTCCAGATTGCTTTAACACTTCCCGGATCTCTTCCATTTCCGCTAAAACATGCTGATACATTGTGGCCTTTGCTACGGTTTTCCCTATCGGTACCGGATCACTCTCTTTCCCAAAATATCCGGTTAGCGGTTTTTCACAGATCACATGTTTTCCGGCCTTTAAAGATTTTAAAATCATTTCCGTATGCACCATTGGCGGTGTGCAAATATCCACAATGTCGATTTCTTCATCTTCTAATATCTCATCAAAATCCGGAAGGGCAATTTCATATCCATATTTTGCCCGGAATGCTTCCGCCTTGGGCAAATCAATATCCACCACCGTCTTCAGGCGGATATCAATACCACCTACTTTTTTAAACGCCTCACTATGCAGTCTTCCGGCATAACCCGTACCAATTACGGCTACACAAAGTGTTTTTCTTTTATTATCCATTCAGGCACTCCTTATAATTTTTGAAATACTCTTTTGCACTGGAAATACATTTTTTTACGTGTGCTTCCGCTCCGTAATCCTTCACGTTTTGTAAATGGGGCGATTCAATTGCTAAAACTACCGAATCCGGCAATGCTTTTATAATTCCCGCTACGTCAATCGCGCCCTCGCCAATATATTCCCTTGCGTCCCGGCCGGTATGAATCAAAGACTCCGTATCCGCCGGAATTTCCTCCGGAGCATCACAGATATGAACATAGCGGAACCATTCCGTGGGACAGTTCTTCAATTCTTCTACCGAAACCCTGGAACGGTAAAAATGCAGCGTATCTATGAGCATTCCCGCGTTCCTGCATTTCACTGTTTTTAATACATCCGCCGCATCCTGAAGCGTTGCCACATTCGCCCAGGTAACAAATTCCAAATCAACGCATAAGCCATAGCCCTCCGCTAATTCACACAGCTTAGCAAATTGATCCAGATAAAAATCTTTGTTATCTGTCCAAATGCTGCTAACCATTGTTTTTGCCCCCAGCCGGCTGGCTGCTTCTATCGCCGCTTCATAAGATTTTACATCAATCCCATCGGCAATTTTGGCGCATTCAATATCATGGACACGAACTCCGGTTTCCTCCATCGCCGCTTTGGTTTCGTTAAAAAGAGCGGCATCCGCAGCTAAATCATAGGTGCCGAAGCTTTGAAATCCGGGATTAATGGTACGAAGTCCCACGTAATCATAACCAAATTGCTTCGCGTACCGAATCATTTCCGGCGGCGTCCAGCCCAGATGTGTCAAATGAGCCAGCGAATATTTTCTAGGCATAATCGTCTTTCCCCCTTATATATACAATCCGCCATTCACGTCCAGTACTTCTCCTGTGATATACGCACTCTCGTCACTTGCCAGAAAAATCATCGCATAGGCGACCTGTTCCATATCTCCAAGATATCCCAAAGGAATATCCGCTTCTAAACGCCTCTGGCGTTCCGGCTCCATAGAATAGAACATTCTTCCTTTTAACGGACCGGGCGCAATTACGTTCGCCGTAATTTTGCATGGGGCTAATTCTTTTGCTAACGTTTGTGTCATTCCTACAATTCCTGCCTTGGAAGCCGCGTAGTTACAGCCGCAGCCCGGACGGCCGGTCCTGCCTCCGATGGACGAAATATTTACAATCCTTCCGTATTCTTGCTTTTTCATGATTGGCGTGACACTTTTACATGAATTAAAGTATCCCGTTAAGTTTACATTGATCACCGATTGCCAATCCTCGGGGCTCATCTCGTCAATGGAACTATGTTTAATGATACCCGCACAATTCACGAGTATATCAATGCGTCCCATAACTTTTTCTGCTTGATTCATTGCCGTTTCCATCTGCTCATAGGAGCGGACATCTGCCGCAAAAGTAAAAATTTGATCTTTATATTCACTCAGTTCTTTTGTAACAGCGTCTAATGCTGTTTCGTTAAAATCAATTAAAAAAATGCTGGCGCCTTCGGACAAAAACATCTTATTCGCCGTATTTGCCATTTCTGAAGCGCCGCCTACGATTACTGCCTTTTTTCCCGATAATCTCATACCGTCTCCTTGAATAGACGCTTGATCCGATGACCCGCGCCCCCTTCAAGGGGCGCGGGTCCCTGGATTGGTCCAACTAAGTTTTACTTTATTGAATGGTTTTTAACGTGTTATTAAAAGCATCCGCAAGTTCTGTGCCTAATTCTTCCTGCATACTATCCCAAATGGGTTCTGCTAACGCTCTCATTTGATCCAGCACATCGCTGCTTAATTCAATCACTTCACATCCGGTGTCATTAATCAGCTTGTCCAAAGCATTTTGATTGATGGATTCATAGTTTTTCAAATCATCGGCTGCGATTTCATCCAGAATCGTGGTCACTAACTCCTGATATTCTTCCGGCATAGACTCGTAAAAAGCCTTATTCATGATAAAGGTTGAAATAAATGGAACATGATCGGTCATAATAATATATTTCTGAACTTCTCCCAGATTATTATTTACAATCGTATCCAGCGGATTTTCCTGCGCGTCCATCAGGCCTTGCTGCAGAGCAATATACAGTTCCCCAAAGGCCAGCGGTGTCGCATTACAGCCAAGCGCATTCCAGAACTCCTTTTGGAACTTATCATCAATCGTCCGGATGTTAACTCCTTTAAAATCATCCATTGACTCGATCTTTATGTTACTGGACATTGTACGGAACGCCGTAGGTGACATGCCGACACAAACCAAGTCATTCTCCTTAAAAAGATCATTAATGAATGTTCTGAATTCAGTCCCGGTTTCTAATAATTTATAGCATTCATTAATGTCGGTGAACATCATCGGCTGGCTTAGGATCCCCACCGCCGGAATGTAGCTTACATAAGATCCGGTCGCCATCCAGGTCATCTGAATGGTTCCCATCTGCGTACTGGTAAAACTCTCCGCATCGGTTCCCAACTGGGCATTCGGATATACCTCCACCGTTATTTTTCCGTTGGATCGCGCTTCAATCTCTTCTTTAAAGGTCGTACAATTCAATCCGCCCAACTGCTGCTCCGAAGTTCCGTGTGCCAGGATAATATTAAATGTGGGAGCATCCGCCGCATCAAATATGGAACCGCTTGTCGCCTCTGTGGTCTCTGCCGTGGTTGCCTCTGTGGCTGCCACTGTAGTCGCCGCTGTGGTTGCCGCTGTGGTTTCGTTAGAACTGCCGCAGCCTGCCAAACCCAGAATCATAGCTACCATTACCATCCATCCTACGAGCTTCTTGATTTTTTTCATCTTTGTTCCTCCTAGTTTTTCTTTTATAATAAGTTTTTTGAATAACCACTTCTTTTTGAATAACCGCTTCTCTTATAGCAGCGCCAGACTCAGTCCGGGAATAAATGTAATTAACAGCAATGCCAAAATAAACCAACAAATAAACGGAATCACCTTTCTTCCCAACTTCATTACCGGCTCGTCGATCAGTTTACACGCAACAAATAAATTTACACCAAAGGGAGGGGTAATAAAACCAACTGCCAGATTTACTACCATAATTACACCCAGATGGATGGGATCGATTCCCATCGCGGTCGCTACCGGCATTAACATGGGTCCAAGAATCATAATCGCCGGCGCGCAATCCATAAACATTCCCAGGATAAGCAAAACAAGATTTAATACCAGTAAAAAGGCAATCTTCGACTGGAAATTTTCTGTAATAAAAGCGGATAAGGCAGCCGGAAGTCTTAATAGGGTTAATACTCTTCCCAATACCGTGGCTAACGTCAGCATCAGGCATAGCGGCGCATAGGACCTGACGGATTCTTTAAAGATCGGCATCAGGGATTTAATGTTGATTGTTTTATAGATCACGAGTGAAACAAACAGGGCATAAAATACGGACAGGCACGCCGCCTCTGTAGGAGTAACAATTCCTGAATAAATACCGCCTAAAATAATGACCGGGGTAAGGAGCGCCCAAAAACTTTCGCGAAAGATTTTCAGGAATCCCTTGGCTCTAAGCTCATCCACCATGGCATTGATTTTTACTTTATCCTCACCATGTTTCGTAACATAATAAATTGCATAGCCCATCAGACAAAGGGCGATGAGAATTCCGGGAATAATGCCTGCAATAAATAAGTTCCCAATGGAGGCTCCTGTGGCCAGTCCAAACAGGATGAACGGAATACTCGGCGGAATGATAACGCCTAAGCCGCCGGCCGTTCCGACAATGGCACCGCAGAACGTCTTGTCATACCCCATCTTCAGCAATACCGGGATCGCCATCGCGCCTACGGCCGCACACGTCGCGGGGCCGGAACCGGAAATGGCGCCATAGAACAGGCAGGTGATGATGACGGTGCAAGGCAGACCCGCCCGAAGCTTGCCAAACATAAAGGCAAAGATATTAAATAATTTTTCGGAAATCCCCCCTCGCGCCATAACGATTCCGGATAACATGAACAGCGGTACGGCCAGAATTGGCGTACTGTCCGCACCCCCGACAATCCCTCTGACAATATATTCCACGTTCGCCGCAAAAGACGGATCGACGATCCCTGGTACTAATGTGGCCAGCAGCATGGTGATCGCAATGGGAATTCCCAGAACTAAACCAAGCACAAATACGATCATAAGTCCACCTAACATTTTTCTGTTCCCCCTTTGATTTCTTTGACTAATACTTGTATACAGCGGATCGTGCCCAAACCAAATCCTAGGGCTACGCCGACATATAAGATCCATGTCGGCATCATCAAGGCGGGGGATACCTGGTTTACTCCATAAATGCTTTTTAACGTAATAAGTGAATAGTAAAACATAAACCCATGAATCAGCAGCATCACGATGTTTATAAAAAAGGACAGAATCTTTTGCAGCTTTTCAGGCAGCGCCTGCAAAAGGGTGTCTACCCGCAAAGCACAATCCTTCTTAATACAGTAGCTGATACTCAGGCAGGTGGTGACGATCCATAGATAACGCCCGGCTTCTTCCGGCCATGGTAAGGATGCACTAAAAATATAGCGCATTACAATCTGCAGCATCATGATGACGGCAATCGCAATCAACAGAAATACCATCAGATATTCTTCAAAATTCTCATCCAGCCATTTTAACACTTTCATCCTTTATTCTCCTCTGCAAAAATAAATTTTCGTCCTTCCTCCGCAGAACAATAAGCACCATACATCACCATCATCGTTTGATAAGCGAGCTCAAAATCAGAAAAAGGCTGCTTATTCTCTAAGATGCATGCGAGAAAATCCTGAAGCTCACCCAAAAAACCTCTTACGGTTTCGTCTGCGATAAAGGGATTGTTCCATCCAATTTTTGTTGGAAGCATTTCCGAGATAGCGACATCTTCCAGGTTATCCTCATCTAAGAAATAACTACTGACAATATCCACCGGTGAAACTTTACATTTTAAAGCGCTGTCATTGGTATACACTTCTACATACCCCTTGGTGCCGCCCAACACCAGGTCGGAAGTTAGAACATGTGCCTTCGTCCCGTCGCCAAAGGTAATGCTGAGAGAAGCATAGTCTTCCACATCATTTGGCCTGGCGGCTATGTGCCGGTGTTCATATTCACTCCTTAGGCTCTCCGTTGCCCTTCCGACATCTGCCACCACACTATCAATCAAAAAATCTTCTCCTCTGGCCATTGCTTCCGCCTTTTTCAGAACCAGGATGCTCGATAACGGATGACAGCCTGCACGAATGAGTGAACCACCTCCTATGTTTCCCCATTCACCTGTATTCAAAGATCCGGAGCCCTTTAAACTCTCTTCCCCTTTTAGCAGCAGAATTTTACTTTTCTTCTTCACTACCACTTCGATTGCTTTTTGAACTCCCGCGGAATACACATAATTCTCCGCATAACAAAATATTTTTCCCGATTCATCTAAAACCGTTTTTAATGCATCCATCGAATCAATGACCGCCTGATACATGTTTGCCTTTGGTACGGTTTTTCCAATCGGTACAAGATCTCCGCTTTCACCAAAATATCCTGTCAATGGCTTCTCGCAAATTACGTGTTTGCCTGCCTTTAGTGCCTGTTCAATCATTCTCACATGCAAATTCGGCGGGGTACAAATATCAACGACGTCTATCTGCGGGTCCGTTAGTACACTTTCATAATCACCGGCACTCCGCTCATATCCATACCGCTCCTTCACCGCATTGGCTTTTTCCAGGTCAATATCTATTATCGTCTTCAATCGAATATCAAATCCGCTTACCTTTCTATAGGCATCCCCATGCAGCCTGGCCGCATACCCTGCGCCAATGGTAGCAATACAGATCGGATTTTTATTAATTTTTGCCATACTCTCCATTGCTCCTTCTCTAGTGCGCTGCCCGGTTCATCTTTCGTAAAATGGTGCTTCCACACTAGCGTTTTTATAAAAACACTATAATATTATTACCGCCTCCAAACAATAGCATAACGGATTCATATTGTTATCTTTTTTGTTATATGTGTCCGATCTTTCTTATTATCCGAATTTTTACCCCTTTTGACATTAATCCGCTAATATGTTATGATACTAGGGTCAAAAGGTCATGCTTTTTAAGGATTGCGAGAGCACAATGTGCGTAGCAATCCGTAGGTATCAGGACGTACAATACCTTTTGACGCTCTAATTATCCGTATAGCTCTTTACACTTGCTACTATTAAGGAGGATGGAATGAATATTACACAGCTCCGCTATTTCAAATTATTGGCGGAATTACAGCATTACTCTTATACTGCTGAGACTCTTGGAATTGCTCAATCCTCACTCAGTCGATCCATTACCGCGCTAGAAGACGAACTCGGTGTTAACTTGTTTGAAAAGCAAGGACGGAACATTCGACTGACAAAATATGGAAGCGTTTTTTATGAGTACGCAAAAGATTCCTTGACCAGTTTAGAATTGGGTACACTCAAAGTCCGATCCATGGCAGATCCTACCAAGGGTGAAATTAACATGGGCCTTACCTTTCCCTTAGGGCCGACGATCGTACCCAATATTCTGCAAAAATTTAAATCGCATGATTGGAACCGGGACTACCTCATTCGGCTTTATCAAAATACAACACCGGAATTAATTCAATTG
>Ga0153928_1000300_pt1 | contig 25485 bp, 23 predicted proteins | sample TSNJ012MetaG_FD_106656 | JGI IMG/M metagenome (GOLD analysis project Ga0153928, IMG submission 106656) | Attine ant fungus gardens microbial communities from New Jersey, USA - TSNJ012 MetaG | ecosystem: Host-associated > Fungi > Mycelium > Unclassified | place: USA: New Jersey, Wharton State... | reverse complement strand
CCCATGAACGCCATCATAGGAATGACTAAGATCGCCGACATGACAGACGATATAGGCAAGCTTAAATACTGCCTTTCTACGATTGAAGCGTCGTCCACTCATCTCCTTGGTATTATTAACGATGTTTTGGACATGTCTAAAATCGAGGCCGGAAAGCTTGAGCTTGATCACGCGCTTATGAACGTTGAAAAAATGCTTATGAAAATCTGCAATCTTATCATCGATAAAACCGAGCAAAAAAGCCAGAAGCTGGATATTGTTTTGGGTAAAAATATGGGAATGTACTACATAGGAGATGAACTTCGTCTTTCGCAGGTTATTGCCAATATAATGTCCAATGCCGTTAAGTTTACACCTGAGAGGGGAAAAATCACCTTAACGGTTGACGAGACGCGAAAGGACGGTAATGATAGAGTGCTGCATTTTACCGTATCCGATACGGGTATCGGTATGACAGAGGAGCAAATGGGGCAGCTGTTTCAATCCTTTCAACAGGCTGACGGAAGTATTTCCCGCCGATTCGGCGGCACAGGTCTCGGGCTTGCCATCTCAAAGAACATTGTAGAAAAGATGGGCGGCAATATCTGGGTTGACTCGAAACCGGGCAGCGGCACATGTTTCACTTTTGATGTTAAGCTTGAACACTCAGATCAGCAAGATACTACCGTGATTTTTGATGGCATACGCCCGGCGGACTTAAAAGTGCTTGTCGTGGACGGCGATGATGAAACCAGAGCACATTTTAAGTCAATTACAGATAGCTTCGGGATATTTACCGAGGAAGCTGACACCGGCAGAATAGCCATTTACCTTACAGACATGGCGAAAGAAACCGGAAAGCCCTATGATGTTATATTCCTTGATTATGATATGCCGGATATGGATGGCATCGAATTAGCAAGGGATATTAGCGCTAAAATAGATAAAAATACCGTTATCATTATGACTACATTCTTGACATGGAATAAAATTGAAAATGAGGCAAAAAACGTAGGCGTAAGCAGGTTTATTCCCAAGCCTATATTCCCATCGTCCATTTTGGACGCAATTAATGAAGTGATAGGGAAAACGGTGAAGAGTCTCAATATGAAAACGGATCAAGAAAAGAAATTGCCGGATTTCTCGAATGTTCATCTGCTGCTCGCCGAGGATGTAGAGATCAATAGGGAAATATTTATCGCCTTACTGGAAAATACGAAAATCAATATTGATACCGCTGAAAACGGACTTGTGACCGTTCAGAAATTCAAGGATGATCCTGATAAGTACGATTTTATTATTATGGACGTTCAAATGCCTGAAATGGATGGGTATGAAGCGACGGAAACAATTCGCGCGTTGGATATTCCAAAGGCGAAGACCATACCTATCATCGCAATGACAGCTAATGTTTTCAAGGAAGATATTGATCGCTGTATCGAGAGCGGAATGAACGACCATTTAGCAAAGCCGATTGACGAAAATGAAGTTATTAAAAAAATAAGTTTCTATTTGAACACGTTAATGAATTGATATGAAACCCGTATCTGAAGGCTTTTACGTATTTCGCTTTCCAGTAGCCGAAATAATATAAGCGAACATACAAGTTCTCCCTTCTGAAAGGCTTAGTCGAATCATTTTTTTATTAGTTAATTTTTAAACAATTTCGAGCTAAATTACTTTCCTTATAGGATAATGTTTCTTATTATTGTGTTGCATTTAACATAAGATTTAAAAATGTTTCAAATTAATAATTCAAAAATCAATTGCTATTTTACATTCTATTTGTTAGAATATAAGCAGGTGTTGCCCTAACGGGGTAGGTGGTCAGCCCTCTACAGAGGGACTGAACCCTCTGATTACATAGAAATCTCTGTAAAGAGAAATCTGGGAAAGGAGGGCTTGCTTTATGAGTGATTTTGAGATGCTCTCTATTGTTCTAACGGTTCTAGGAATCGTTGTGTCAATCTTAGTAGCGTATATCAACCACACAAAAAAGTGACCGCCAAGCCAAAGGATAGTCACTTTTTCATAAATTGATTAAATTTGGGCTGACCTTCTATCGGCAACACCTTTTATCTACTATCATCTTAACAAAATTTTCATGAATTGTCAAATATAAGTTCAAATCTTGTCGCATCGACTATCCCTATTCTGTTGAAGAGATTGTTGTTTTAAATAATTCATACTTTAACGAGAGCATTAGCAAAGAAGCTATATATGAGGATTCAAGTGTACCAAGTATAGCACGTTCTACTTCAGGTACAATATACCGTTATAGGATTACTAATGTTAATAATGCCGGTAATTATACTGGTGCCACAAATATCGCAGTTGCTGTAGGAACTCCGGGAATGACATTAACAATAACAAAAACTAACACCGTAAGTAATACTTATAGCATAAATCAGTCCGTGGTTTGAGTTATGGGTGGTCCAATTATGGTTCGGGAAGTGCTGCACGAGTAGTAGGTGTATCATTTTCAAAAGTATATACATACAAATAATGGAGATCAAAAATGAGAAAATTTGAAATTGGAAGTATAGCTATTATTTTAGGTTTATTAGCCTTATCGTTTGAAATTTATTTTTTGAAAGTATTACAGGTAATTAATATGCAAACTGGCTCTTGGCCGACTAATGCTTGGAGCTATTTAGATGATTCTGTTATTCAGTTTGCACTATTTCTAACAATTGTAGTAATAGTTTTTGGAATTATATTACTAATTTCTTCAATTAGAGATAAAATGACAAAGAATTAAAAAATTGAATCGAGTCGCTCCGCATTCTTGTGACTTTAGTCATGAGTAAGGAACGACGGTTTTAGATTTTTTTATATCTTGCAAACAAGCGTTTTCTGGTATTATATAATTAGAACATATGTTTTGTGTGATGATTATGAAAAGCAAAATGGCAGAAGATAATAAAGTGTAGAATACTTGAGATTAACGGGGAAGATGCCCATGCCCATGTTCATTTGCTTAGTTTCCCGCATTTCATACCAAATATCATAAAACATTAAAAGGAGTATGCGCAAAGCTTGGCAGCTTGATAATATTATTTGTTACATTTAGATACAATTTAAGAATAAGGAAGCAGCAAGCAGTATCCTGAATGATAGATGTGGGCCGGCATGGTCATTTCAGCGTTGACGGGTTCCGGAAGGGCGGTTGCTATTTGGCAAAATGACTGTATTGGAAAATCTGGAAATGGGTGCTTTTAGCGTACGTAATAAGGCACTGATAAAGGAACGCTTTGTCTATGATATTTTTCCACACATCAGAGAACGGAGTAACCAGCGGGTAGAGACGCTGTCCGGCGGTGAACAGCAGATGGTTGCCATTGCCAGAGGGATGATGGGTGGCCCCAAACTTTTGTTTTTTTTAACTATATTTTATTGAAATTTTATATAATTTTAATTTATTTTTAATTTTATTTGCGCTTATTACTAGTTTTTGGCTGTTTATTATTATTTTAAATTTATTGGTAAAAATATGATATTATATTTTATAAACATAAAAAAATTAAAAATATTAAAATTTATTATAGTAATTATAATATATTAAAAATTGACTAGTGAGGTGTGAAACTTTTGATAAAATTTATAGATTTTTTAAAGTCCTATAAAAATAATATTATAATTAAGGAAAGTAATTTTATTATTCCTAATAGTAAAGTTTCTTTTTTTATGGGACCAAATGGTGTTGGTAAAACAACATTGATAAAATGTCTGCTGGGATTAGAAAAATATAAAGGTGAAATATTATATGATTCATATGATATAGAAAAAGTAAGAAATAAAATAACAGTTCTTTGGGATGATTGTCCATTTATAGAAAATTTATCAGGTTGGGAAAACTTAATAATTTTATCAGAAAAATTAGTTATAAATAAAGAAGAATTAAAAAGCCAGATTAGAGAATATATGGATGATAATTTGATAAAAAGACAAGTAAAAACATATTCATATGGTCAAAGAAAAAAATTAGCATTAATATTATTGAATATATTAAAGCCGGAGATAATTATAATGGATGAAATATCCAATGGCTTGGATTATGATTTAATGCAGTCCTTAAGAAAAGATATATTAAAGATGGCAAAAAATCATACAATTATTCTTACTGGACATCAATTTGGATTTTATGAAGGAATTATTGATTTGGTTTATATAATAAAGGATGGAGAAATTCTACTTATTGAAGATAACTATAAAGAAAGTACAAGAAAGTTAGAGGATATCTATGAGAATAATTTTAAAGGACAAACTTGAAATAATAGCTTCAGAATTCCGAAGAATGTATTATTCTAATCTAATATTATATTTTTTGTTATCAATTTTAGCAATGATTATATTAATTTTTTATATGAATTATAAAGAAATAACATTGGCTTATGAAGATTACACCAGAGTTCAAGATTTGTATGAAAATGAAGAAGATATGAAAGAGGATTTAGAGAGAAATGACTATAATATGGTAGAAGAAAACGGAACTTATATGGTCGAAAATCCTATTTCATATTATAATGAGCAATTAAAAACACTGCTGTTTGTAAATTCACCTGATTATACTTTAACACAAATATTTGAGGCGGGAATTATATTTTTTCCTATTATTTTCGGTATTTTTGGATTATTATTAGGTTGTGCAGACTATAAAACTAAAATAATTAAACATAAAGTTGCCCGCGTAGGGCGAAAAAATTATTATTTAAGCAAAATCAGTACATCTATGATTACCATACTTTTCTTTTTTTTGATTATGATTATTATTAGTAAATTAGCAGGAATAATTATGTATAATGTTATATGTAATAAAATTCCTGTAAATGATTTTAGCAGTCATAATTTGTCATTAAGTTCAAATGTTTTAATGCAATTTATTTTCATGTATTTTATATCAATAGTTTATTCATCTGTCGGCATGTTAATTGGTGTATTGACAAAAGGAGCAATACGTGGTGTGATTCTAATCGCAGCATATGCTTATGCCGTACCTGTTTTTAGTAAATTTGACTTGAAAAACAGTTATTATTTTATCATGGATCAATTATGCGATTTTTATGGAGTCATAAAAATATCTGGAATAAAGGACAGTTCAATATTAATATCTATGATAATTATTATGGGATTTTTAATATTCACAAATATTACTATATATTTAGTAATAATTAAGCGAAGTGCATATGAATGATTGAGGAGGAAAGTTTAATGAAAAAAGTGCTGATTATTATATTATCTGTAATAGTTGTAATACTATTATTTGTTATATTAACTTACATGTCTTTTAATGGAATAACACAAACTGGCTCAAATCTAATGTTTTTCAATTCTTGATAAGCAATGCAGCATATGCTATTATTATGGCATATAGTTTAACACAAAATATTTGAAAACAAATGGAAGAACCGCCGATTGTAAAATATGGAGAGGGGTATTGGGATTGAGAAAGATAATCTTTGTTTTTTCCGGCATTTTTATAATAGCATCCATAGCTTGTGCTGTGTTTGCTGCAATAAATTGGTTTAGTCCAGGTGAGAGAAAAGTAACAGGAGATAAAACAGCTAATATAAATGTAATGCTGTCAAGAACTGATAATTGGGAAAGAATTGCAGACGAAGCGATAATACCTGAAAAGGAAATGCAGATGATTGACGGTTCTACGGCGACCATTCCTATTACGGCGGAAATCTTAAGACAATTTTATGAATATACCGATGAAGAAATAAATGAAAGTGATTATGTGTGGCATTCTACAACACATTCAGCGTATGAAAATTTAATTGAAAAATCAATAGAAACATCTTTGGTCTTTGTAACTTCTCCGTCGGCCGAGGAAAAAGAATTGGCAAAGACGGAAAATGTAGAGTTAGACATGGAACAGATTGCAAGAGATGCTTTTGTTTTTATTACTCATAAGTCAAATCCTGTTGAAAGCCTTACAATTGAACAAATTCAAAAAATTTATACAGGGGAAATCACAAACTGGAACGAGTTGGGCGGAAATAATTCGAGCATAAAAGCATATCAACGGGAGGAAAATTCAGGGAGTCAAACAGCCATGGAACAGATTGTAATGAAAGGGCAAAAAATGATTAATCCGATTGAGGAAGACTACCATCTTGTGGTGCATGGTATGCCTGATTTGGTTAGGGCTGTTGCTGAATATGACAATGAAAAAGCAAGCATTGGATACACATACAATTATTATATTAATAATCTTTATAAAAATGATAATATAAAAGTGCTAAAGATAAATGGAGTAGCCCCGGACAATACAAATATAATCAATGAAGTATATCCGTTTACCACAAGCTATTATGGGATAATCAGAAAGGATGAACCTGAAAATTCATATGCAAGGACGCTAAGAAATTTTCTGTTAACCGATAAAGGACAAGATTTGATTGAAATGGCAGGTTATTGCAGAAGGAAAGAGTGAGCGAAATGAAAGATGAAAAAACATTCAGGAATATATCTCTTATCATAATAAGCGTTGAAGCTCTATTCGTTTTTGCATCGTTTTTTTTAACAATGCTGGAGGATGTACGCATGCTGCCATATTTGGATTTAAATGATGGAGCGAAGGAGTATTATTATGAGATATTAATCAGGATTTTCTTTTTTTCCGGTATTTGTTTGCTGACAGGAATAGCATTATTAATATCATGTTATTCAAAAACAATATTCCGCGTATTATTGGCATTACAGACTATTTACTGTATTAATATTACCTATGAAATGATTGACTATGGCCTATATGAATTGGAGATGATTTCAAGCGTTTTATTAATACTGTTACCTCATTTTATTTATTATGCAGCATATTTTATTCGGCGCAAGAGTAAAGAACCGGTGCTGTGAATCGTAGAAAATCTGAGCGAAATGCTCAAAGGCGTTTTAGAAGGAAATCCGGGATCGGATAAATGCACCTGATCCCGGTTTTTTATTTTCAAGCAAATTGTAAAACTACAATTTTTTTGAAATTAAAGAATTGGAGTTATCCTATAACTTCTTCAAATTCTTTCTGAATCTCTGCGGATGGTTTTTTTGTCAGGAGCGTAACTGCTATAATACAGATCATAGAAATAATAAATCCCGGAACTATAGAATACAGCTTCGTAAATACTGATAATGTCACTCTTGTTCCCTCTGAAGCCACAAACGGCAAATATTCCCATATAATAACAGTTAAACCTCCGGTAACTATACCGGCAACAGCTCCGTTTCGATTGGTTCTCTTCCAATAAAGAGAAAGCAGAACAAGCGGTCCAAAAGCAGCTCCAAACCCAGCCCATGCATTAGAAACAAGTTGCATTACACTTGAATTTGGGTTTATTGCAATAAAGTAGGCGATTATAGCCACTATCAAAACAGTGATTCTACTGAAAGTCACTAAAAATTTATCATTCGCTTTCTTATTAATGAGTCCTTTATAGATATCATCTGTCACGGAAGATGCAGTAACAAGAAGTTGTGAATCAGCCGTAGACATAATAGCAGCCAGGATGCCGCACAGAAACAGAGCACCCAGAAACGGAAGAGGTATCAGAGCACTTTCGCCATTAAGCCCCAGGAAAATTTTCTGAATCATTTGAATAAAAACGGTTTCCTCGCTGCCGCTTGCTATAGATGGAAGAAATGCTTTACCAACAGCACCTGTAACAATTGCAAATGCCAATGACAAAACAACCCAGACCCCTGCAATAACAATGGAACGTTTCACCTCTTTATCTGAGCGAATAGCCATAAAACGAACCAGGATATGAGGCATACCAAAATATCCAAGCCCCCATGCCAGCTGAGAAATAATAGAAATCCCCGAAACTGATGAAGCTCCTTCTCTCATTGGATTGAGAAAATCAGGTGAGAGAACTGCCATACCTTCCATTCCCCCAATGGAAATATATGCAATGATGGGAACTGTCAATATAGCTATAAGCATTAAGATACCCTGGATCAAATCAGTCCAGCATACGGCCTGGAATCCACCGAGAAATGTATACACTAAAATAATTAATACACTTATAAACAATGCCAGTTGATAATCAACTTGAAATATCTGTTCAAAAAGCTTCCCACCGGCAACAAAAGCAGAAGCTGTATATACCGCGAAGAAAATAATAATAAAAACGGCAGACGCTGTCCGGATAACCCGGCTGGTGTCTCTAAAACGATTTTCAAAAAATTCAGGAATCGTCAGGGAATCACCTGATTTAATCGTATAATTACGAAGTCTTCTGGCTACAAATATCCAGTTCAGCATAGTACCGATCGCCAATCCAACAGCAATCCACATCTGGCCGGTACCCAAAGCATACACTGCACCCGGCAGACCCATCAAAAGCCATCCCGACATATCGGAAGCTTGTGCAGACAAGGCTCCTACCCATGCATTTAAGCTGCGTCCCCCCAGAAAATAATCAGAAATGTTGTTAGACTTATTATAGAAAAAGCCTCCAATAAAAATCATTGCACCTGTATAAATTACAAATGTAATGATAATCCAAATAATGTTTGTCATAGTATTCATCCTCTCCTTATAATATTGACCGGTGCTTTTGCACAACCATTATGATTATAACTTAAATATATATTATTTACAATGTTAATTTTCTTTTATCTTTTACTGAGCTGAACTGTAACAGCTGACGTACCGGGCCATTCCTTTGTTCCGCATGTTAGTGCTTGCCTTCAGGCGACTAATTGCAAAAAAGTGCAAAAAGTGTTTCACTAAATTTGACAACATCCATTATCTTGGTTATAATAGTTGCAGACAGTTCATTTGTACCATCCTGTCTATAAACAAAACCAGGACTGCAATTTACAAAATAACCGATGATCTTATAAGCAGATTGTCTTATTTACTTGCAGGTGCCATAGTGCCTGCTTTTTTGCTGCTATTAAAGAGAGTGAAGTATCAGTAGGGAATCAAAAGGTTTCCGGTCGTGCGGATAGGAGTTAATATGTATCATCTAATAACAGAAGCAAGCTTTGACAGTGCCCATTTCCTGCCCGGGTATATAGGAAAATGTTCCAATCTGCATGGACACCGCTGGCGTGTAGTTGCGGAGATTGAAAAGGATTCACTTGGTGCCGCCGGACGGCTTCGGGGAATGGTGGCTGATTTTGGGGATCTTAAAAGAGATCTGAATGAACTGACTGATTCCTTTGATCATGCGTTGATTATAGAGGAAGGCAGTTTGAAGGAAACCACATTGATGGCTCTGCGGGAGGAAGAATTTAAAGTGATTGAAGTGCCTTTTAGGCCCACGGCAGAAGAGCTGGCACGTTATTTTTATATTTGCCTTGCGCAGAAGGGATATCAGATAGGTCGTATGACAGTATATGAAACTCCTAATAATTGTGCGGCATATACAAAAGAGGAGATAAGCTGTCATGTATAACGTAGCAGAAACCTTTGTGAGTATTAATGGTGAAGGGAGCCGTGCCGGCCAGCTTGCGGTATTTATCAGGTTTCAGGGATGCAATCTTAATTGTTCCTATTGTGATACCGGATGGGCAAACCAGCCTGATGCACCATGCCACCGGTTGAATGCCGGGCAGATACAGCAGCTTATCTTGGAGACCGGCGTGCATAATGTAACACTTACCGGCGGAGAGCCGCTGTTACAGGAGGACATCAGGGAACTTCTGGAATTACTGGCGGGTAATGAACAGCTTAATGTAGAAATCGAAACTAACGGCAGTGTGCCGCTTAAACCTTTTATGCAGTTCCCGAACCGTCCGGACATGACAATGGACTACAAGCTGCCATCAAGCGGTATGGAATCTGCAATGTGTATGGAGAATCTTTCTTTACTTGGAGCATGTGATACAATAAAATTCGTATCAGGAAGTATAGAAGATTTAGACAGAGCCAGAGAAATTATTGACAGTTATGATTTAATACGGAATTGTAGTGTCTATATAAGCCCTGTATTTGGCAGCATGGAGTTGGAATCAATTGTTGAATATATGAAAGAACATCGTATGAATGGAGTTAATCTGCAGATTCAGCTTCATAAGGTTATTTGGGATCCAAATACAAAAGGAGTATAATGTCAGGAAACATTTGGTCAGACAGAAGGGAGAAAATAATGAATAAAGCATTGGTCCTGTTTAGCGGCGGGGTAGACAGTACGACATGTCTTGCACTGGCAGTTGACAGATATGGAAATAAAAATGTAATTGCTTTGTCAGTTTCTTATGGACAAAAGCATACAAAAGAATTAGAAGCTGCGGCATCTGTTGCTGCATATTATCAGGTGGAACATCTGCAGATAGACCTCTCAGCCACATTTGCATATAGTGATTGCTCACTACTGCAGCACTCGAAGCTTGATATTCCCAGAGAGAGTTATGCGGAGCAATTAAAGAAGACGGATGGCAGTCCGGTATCAACCTATGTTCCGTTCCGTAATGGATTATTTCTGTCAACGGCGGCAAGCGTAGCATTATCGAAAGGATGTGAAGTTATATTCTATGGTGCCCATCATGATGATGCTGCAGGTAATGCCTATCCTGACTGCAGTGCTGTATTTTATAATGCGATAAATATGGCAATCTATGAAGGAAGCGGCAGACAATTGCATGTGGAAGCTCCATTTGTAGAATTAAGCAAAAAGGAGATAGTCAAACAGGGAGTTGAATTAGATGTTCCATATCATTTGACATGGAGTTGTTATGAAGGCAGCGAAAATCCCTGCGGCACCTGCGGAACATGCATCGACCGCAGGGAGGCATTTGCGGCAAATGGAATAGATTTCATTTAAGAATGGAGGAGTAGTAAGATGTCAGGGAGAATAAAAGAGGAAGTGCCGGGTATTACGCATCTGGGAAGTCAGAATAATGCTTATCCGGATGATTATGCTCCGCACCTGCTGGAGACTTTTATGAATAAGCATCAGGATAATGATTATTTTGTTAAATTCAATTGTCCGGAATTTACAAGTCTGTGTCCGATTACCGGACAACCCGACTTCGCGGCTGTTTATATCTCCTATGTGCCGGATGTGCGTATGGTGGAAAGTAAATCTTTAAAATTATATTTATTTAGTTTTCGCAATCATGGAGATTTTCATGAAGACTGCATTAATATTATTATGAAAGATTTGATTAAATTAATGGAACCCAAATATATCGAAGTATGGGGAAAATTCACACCGCGCGGCGGTATTTCTATAGATCCGTACAGTAATTATGGAAAAAAGGGAACCCCTTGGGAACAGGTTGCATTTGAACGTCTGACGCATCATGATATGTATCCGGAAAAGGTGGATAACCGGTAACAGTATATATATTAAATTACTGATAAATTCTGTAAAAGTGTATATAATAATGGAAAAGAAACAAGGGAACTTCACATTATTTATTTTGAGTAGTATTGCGGGGGGCTTGCAATATGAACGGGTGTAAGATGAAAAAATTAAAGTTTGTGATTGTTATCGCAGTGCTGCTTGTTACGTCAGGTTGTACCGGTAATATGACAGGGAAAGACAGGACCACTCAAACCGAATCAGAATTAAATACGCAGCCTGAAGAGGCTTCGGAAGAGAATGCTGAAACCACCCGGAACAGGCTTAAAGGACTCGTTCTAAACGAATATCCGGATCTTGAGATAACAGCAGCAGTATTGGAGAGGAAAGCGATTTTACCGGGCGCTGTTTTCCCGGTGAACATTACCGTTAAGAATAATGGGGACAGGTCAATTGCCTATGTCAGAGGCTCGGGTTCATATGAGATCCCGGAGGCCCTAGTGATAGATGCAGCAGGTCTACAGCCAATACTGCCTGTCAGTCATCTGGGGATAGCAACATTGGATCTTAGGACGGAATATCTCGAACCGGGGGAACAGCTTGAATATATCTGGTATGTAAGAGCAATTGAAGCAAATGATAATTTTGATCAGTATACCCATGATCTGTATATGGAGGAGCAATCATATATTGGTGATTTATCGTGGGAGGAACTAAAGGATACCTTTCCCGATCTGATTGCAGCCGCACCGGCATCATATGATATATATGTTTACTTCACGTATTATATACTGGACACCGAAAGTGAGAATTTATTCTCTGAGACAACGGGTTATGCAGAGAGTATATTTAGCGTAAGTGTAACAGAGTAGATTCGAAAGAAGCTAAAAATCACTTTGTGTTTTATACATGTTGACCATCAGGACGCCGCTGCGTGAAGCATATCGCCTCACGCAGCGGCTGTTTTTGGATTATTCAAATAATCCCGCCGATAAATACCGTTCCCCGGTATCAGGTAAAAGTACTACGATCGTTTTACCGCTGTTTTCCGGGCGTTTGGCGAGCTGTGCAGCAGCGTAAACAGCCGCACCGGAGGATATGCCAATCAGCAATCCTTCAGAAGCTGCCAGTTTACGTGAGGTCTCAAATGCCTGTTCGTTTTGGACCCCTATGATCTCATCCACAATATCGGCATTGAATACATCCGGTAAAAATCCGGCTCCAATCCCCTGAATTTTATGAGGACCGGGTCTCCCGCCTGAGAGTACCGGCGAATCGGCCGGCTCAACTGCAACAATCTTAATAGCGGGATTTTTCTGTTTCAAAACCTCCCCGACACCTGTAATCGTCCCTCCGGTGCCAACACCGCCTACAAAAATATCAATTTGACCATCTGTATCATTCCATATTTCCAATGCAGTTGTTTTTCTGTGAATTGCAGGGTTGGATGGGTTGAAAAACTGACCTGGAATAAAAGAATCCGGAGTATTTTCAGCCAGTTCCTTCGCTTTATTAATTGCACCTTTCATACCTTCGGCACCGGGAGTCAATACCAGTTCAGCACCTAATGCTTTCAGAAGGTTACGCCGCTCCATGCTCATTGTCTCCGGCATAGTTAAGATAAGACGATAACCCTTTGCAGCCGAAACAAATGCCAATGCGATACCGGTATTGCCGCTGGTAGGTTCAATAAGCACAGTACCGTTCCTGATGAGCCCTTTCGCTTCCGCATCTTCGATCATAGCATAGCCGACTCTGTCTTTTACGCTTCCCAGCGGATTAAAACATTCCAATTTTGCTACAAGTTTTGCCGGCACCTCATACTTAGCGTTGTAATTTGAAAGTTCCAGAAGCGGTGTGTTTCCGATTAAATCCGTTAAATTTTTTGCGATATTAGACATAGCAAAAACCTCCATTTCTCAATTATTATTTGATACGCTTATTACTGCCTGTTCCAATAAATGCAAAGCCTTTTCCAGAATAGAGCGCGGACAGGCAATATTGATACGCTGGAATCCGGAGCCTCCGATTCCAAACATGGTTCCGGCATCAAGCCATAATCCGGCTTTATTTACAATAAGATCATCGAGCTGCCGGTCATTCAGACCCAGACCTCTGCAGTCCAGCCATACGAGATAAGTCCCCTCAGGCTCAACGAGTCTTATCATGGGAAGCCTGCTTTTAAGAAAACTCCTAATAAAGTTTAAATTTTCCATGAGATAGTTCTTGAGTTCTGCCAGCCATTCATACCCTTTTGAGTAAGCGGCTTCACATGCGGCAATGCCCATGACATTAAGCTGGCTGTAGCCGCTTTTGGAAATTTCTTTCTGAAACTCATGCCTGATATGCCTGTTTGCAATAAATATATTGGATATTTGTAAACCGGCCAGATTGAATGTCTTAGTAGGGGCAGTGCAGGTGATGGTAATATCATTAAACGCAGGTTTTAAACCGGCGAATACAAAATGTTGATATCCGGTATATACAAAGTCCGCATGAATTTCATCTGAAACAACCGTAACCCCCAGTTTGAGACAAATATCACCCATTCGCATAAGCTCCTCCTTAGTCCAAACCCTGCCAACCGGATTGTGGGGACTGCATAGCAAAAAAAGCTTTACATTATTTTCTCTAATCGTATTCTCAAAATCCTCAAAATCTATGGTATAGCTTCCGTCTTGATAAAGAAGTTCATTCACCACAAGCTTCCTGTCATTGAGCAAAATGGATTCGCTGAAAGGATAATAAACTGGCTGTTGGATCAGCACGGCATCGCCTTTCTCAGTCAAAGCCCGAATGGCCGTACATATCGCATAGACAACACTCGGCGTTTTCACCAGCCATTCAGGTTCAATCACCCATTCAAAATTGTGCCAAAACCAGTTTTGCAAAACGTTCACATAATCTGGTCCGGTTTCGCTGTATCCGAAAATCCCATGCCGGCTTTTATCAGTAAGTGCTTCCACTACGCAGGGAGGTGTCCGGAAATCCATATCAGCGACCCAAAGGGGGAGAATTCCTTCCGGTTTCCCCCGCTGTGCGGTAAAATCATATTTAATAGAATTCGTATTTTTACGGTTTATTAATTCATCAAAATTGTAATTCATATCAAATCCTCCCAAGTGCCGTATCCAGATCATGGATCAAATCCCCAACGTGTTCCAGCCCTACCGATATACGTAGAAGTCTTTCATTGATACCCTTGGATTCCCGCTCTTCTTTGGGGATATCGGCATGGGTCTGGAGCATTGGATAAGTGATTAAGGTTTCAACTCCGCCCAGGCTTTCTGCGAACTGTATCATAGACACATGGTTTAATATATGCTTCGCTGTTTGTTCACTGTCCGTTTCAAAAGAAATCATTGCGCCAAATCCGCAGGATTGTTTTTGAGAAATCTCATAATCCGGATGACCGGGCAGGCCGACATAATGCACTGCCCTTATCTTTTCCTGTCTGCATAGCCAGTCAGCCAAAGCAACCGCATTTTCCTGCTGCCGGTCCATGCGTACCGCAAGCGTTTTAATACCACGGATGATTAGCCAGCTGTCAATGGGGGAAAGGCACGCACCGGTTGTTTTATAAATAAACCGCAATCGCTCGGAAAGCGGATCATCTGCCACAACTAAAAATCCGGCCAGCGTATCGTTATGACCGCCCAGGTATTTACTTCCGCTGTGAACTACAATATCAGCACCAAGTAAAAGCGGACGCTGAAAATAGGGGGTCAGGAAAGTATTGTCCACAATCGTTAAAAGATTATATTTCTTAGCCAGCTTCGACACTGCCGCAATATCCGTGACCTGCATCATCGGGTTTGTCGGGGTCTCGATAAATAAGGCTTTTGTCTGTGGTTTTATAAGGGATTCTACCAGGGACAATTCTGAGGTATTAATAAAATCAAATGTGACGCCGTTTTTAGCAGAAATATTGCGAAACAATCGAGGGGTTCCCCCGTACAGGTCATCGGTAGCAATGATATGGTCACCCGGAGAAAAAAGCTCCATTAATGCCGCAATAGCAGCCATGCCGCTTGAAAAGGCCATAGCATCCCTTCCGCATTCCAGTCCTGCGATTGTAATTTCCAGATGTTCCCTGGTAGGGTTTTGCAGCCTTGAATAGTCATATCCCGTACTTTGACCGACTGCCGGGTGGGCAAATGTGGCAGATTGAAAAATCGGTACGCTTACCGCACCGGTAGAATCATATTTTTTCTTATTACCATGAATACAAAGTGTTTTAAAGTCCATAGGTCATCCTTCCTTTCAGATATAATACATGATTTCATCGCCTGCTTTATATTTTTCGACGGCTGAAACGAGGTCACTAAGCATTATGTTTTCTAATGTATCCTTTACTGCATGGTCTAAAATCTGAAAGGCAGATAATTGCATTGCTTTATCGATTTCAGGTGCTTTTATAGATACCGTATCCTCTGTTTTCTCAAAAAGCGAGAGTTCTACAGCAGATAAAACATCATATACAGTTATCTGCTGCGGCATTCGCGCTAACTGATATCCCCCCTGTGAACCTTTTGTCGAGTGAACCAGACCGCTTCTCCTAAGAAGGGAAAAAACCTGCTCCAGATAAATCTTGGATATCCCAAGTTTTTCGGAAATGCTGATCACCGTAATATATTCTCCGTTAGCATGATTTGCTGCCATACTGGTCATTGCAGCGAGTGCGTAACGTGCTTTTACAGATATCTTCATGTCAAACCTCCATTTCATACTTAATGTATATGTATTATAGTGTATAGAGAGGATATGTGTCAATGGTATTTCAAAAATACTATTATCAGGGTGCATATTTTAAAAGTGCGAGGTAGAGTATTCACGGGGGGACGCGGCAGGAGGGCAAGGGACAGCCTACGTAAACGCAGACAACGCTCTGGTGGACTCCCCATTAACTACAACCAACGACGCTCCGGATGCCGTCGCGCCGGGTTTTCGTAAATGGGGATTCCGCCGCCGCTAAAACCGTCTGCCAATTGTTTACGTAAGCTGTCCCTTGCCCTCCTGCCGCTGTTTTTTCAAGGAATTTACAAGAAAACCGCCCTCACATAACCGTGTCGCCGCTGCTAAAACCGCCCTTTGATGTTTGCTAAGAAGCATATCGCCTCCCGCGGTGGCTGTTTTTTGGCAGTATTTAAATTCCGTGCGAATCTGCTCTGCGCTATTGAAAGTGCAAGAGCATGAAAATAGCAGGAGAAAAGCACGTGGGAATAAACTAGTGCTGCCTGGCATAAATATGTACCCCCAATTTTGGCTGATTTCTCCATGCGCTTTTAAAAGTATGGATTTGATTTTGCACAGAACTTAAACACTGCCAAAAAACAGCCACTATGGGAGACAATATGCTTTTAAGCAAACGATTAAAGGGCGTTTCTAGCGGCGGCGAAATAACTGCTTACGCAGACCTCGGCGCCCAGGCATTCCTGGGCGCTGACGTGGTCGGAGTTAGCAGTTAGTTCGCTAGAGCGTTGCCCTGTTTGCGTAAAGCATATTGCCTCCCATAGTGGCGTCCTAATTGCCAATATGTACAATCGCGCATTTTAAAATATGCACCTATTATTATTTGCACTGGACAAAAACGTATGTTCCGTTATAAAATATAGGAATAGTGAGTATAATAAAATAATAGATAAGTGAGAGAGATACGCATGAAGAAAAAATGGAGAAGATTAAACAGGGCTATGCGAATGGAAATTAAAGAGCACAAAAGTTCCTTCATGGTTCATATAATACTATGTTTACTGGTTATCGCCGTAATGGTCTTGCAGCTATATAATGGAAACTATGAGAACTTCTTCCTTTGCATCCTTACATTGCTGCTTTTTATGCTTCCCGGCTTTGTGCAGGTAAGTTTTAAGGTTGAATTGCCCGTGGTATTGGAGATCATTATTCTGCTGTTTATCTTTGCGGCAGAAATCCTGGGAGAAATCAGTGAATTTTATGTAAAGTTTCCTTACTGGGATATGATGCTTCATACACTGAATGGATTTCTGGCAGCAGCCATAGGATTTTCTCTGGTTGATTTACTAAACAGAAGTAAAAAGCTGGTATTTGAATTATCTCCGTTGTTTACAGCCATTGTTGCATTTTGCTTTTCAATGACGATCGGTGTCATATGGGAATTTTTCGAGTTTGCCATGGATATATTTTTGGGATTCGATATGCAAAAGGATACCATTGTACATACGATCACATCCGTTATGCTGGATCCTGCGGGAGGTAACGTTCCGGTACGGATCGACGATATTTATGAGGTGAGTGTAAACGGTCAGGAGCTTGGACTGGGCGGATATCTGGATATTGGATTATTGGATACTATGAAAGATTTGTTCGTAAACTTTATTGGGGCGGTCATATTTTCAATATTAGGCTACTTCTATGTGAAAACAAGGGGCAAGGGGAAATTAGCATGGAGATTTATTCCGAGACAGAAAGAAGAGGCGGCGGATTTTCTGCGAATTGTGGAAGAAGAGGAAGAAAAAATAGAATGATATTCTGACATAGTAAAAACCGATAAAAGCACAGGTGTATATTAATTGCACGTCACACATATAATGGATAAAAAGGAGATTTATAGATTGACCGAACATTATAAATTTATAAACTATCCCTTACCCTATGCCTACAATGCTTTAGAACCTTATATTGATGAAAAGACTATGAGGCTGCATCACGATAAGCATCTTCAGACCTATATCGATAATCTGAATAATGTACTAAAAGATCATCCGGAATTACAAAAACTTTCTTTGGAACAGCTTCTGGTAAATATAAACCGATTGCCGGAAACTGTACAGACTCCCATCCTGAATAATGCCGGAGGGGTTTATAATCATCGATTCTACTTCTCAAATCTGATAAATTCTAATCTAAAACACCCGATAGGTGCTCTGGCAGCGAATATCAATAGGGCATTCGGCAGCTTTGATTCATTTCAAAAGCAATTTACGGAAGCCGGGCTTTCTGTTTTTGGATCTGGCTATGCCTGGTTGGTAACGGACAGAAATGGTATGCTTAGAATCATCACCACACCGAATCAAAATACACCTCTGCCCCAAAATCTATGTCCGATTCTGAATCTGGATGTATGGGAACATGCCTATTACCTGAAACATTATAATGTAAGAGCAGATTATATCAAAGACTGGTTCCAGGTGGTAAATTGGAACAAGGCAAATAAAAATTATCTATTCTGTGTCGGCAGATAAATAAAGATATAGCCACCGTGGGAGGCAATATGTATAAACTCACACTTTTAAAATATACACCTGCATACTGTTAAATAAAAACCCCGCATCATCCCACAACTGATGATACGGGGCAGTTTTTCGCCATTGAAACTTTTATTTAACTGTAACTTTAACGGATGCTTTCTTTCCGCTTGCAGATTTCACTTTAATAGTAGCGGTGCCTTTGGATATGGCCCTTATTGTACCGGAGCTGTTTACGGATGCAATATTGGATGCTGAACTGGTATAGGTCAGTTTATCGCTGGCAGTTACAGGGTTGCGGGTGATTTTCAAGGTATATTTGCCGCCCTTTTTCAATGATAATTTGGTCTTGTCAGCTTTGAGCTTCTTGGTGTGGACTACAGAGTTGGTAACCGTTAAGCGGATGGAGGCTGTAGCTTTGCTCTTCATGGTAACGGTCAATACTGTAGTTCCGGTCTTTTTCGCTTTGACCTTTCCGGTTTTAGAGACGGATGCAATGGAAGGTTTGGAAGAAGTCCATTTAGCCACCTTATCTTTTTCAGGATATTTGCTCTTGACCACAAAGACTTTGGTAGTCTGTTTCACCTGCATTTTAGCAGAGGTTACATTCAGCTTCACTTGCCCTACGGTGATCTTACAGGCAGCGGTCTTACCATTTGGTGTCTTTACGGTAATAGTTGCCGTGCCTTTTCCTTTTGCGGTTATTTTGGCATTTCCCGTTTCCTTGCCTGCGCTGTTCAGTTCTTTTGATACTATGGCTACTTTATTATTGCTGCTGCTCCACGTAAGGCCTGTTCCGGAAGCGTTGGCAGGCGAAATCGCGGATTTCAAAACCGCACTGGTTCCTTTCTTGATAGAAAGATTGGTATTATCTAGACGGATTGAAGCCGGTTGAACCTGTGCAACTGCTGAAGTTGGTGCGCTTGTGATGCTTCCACCCTCGTTTTGACTGCTGATTGTAACGGTAATTGTCTTACCGATCTCCTTATCCGTTAATTGGTAATAATGGGAAGTAGCGCCGTTTAAATCTATGCCCTCCGCCTTCCACTGATAGTTCAGTGTGCCGGTATAATTGCTGCCTGTGATATCGACCGTCAGCGTATTGCCCACGACTGCCTCGCCCTGTATGGTAACTGTGCCTGTAAGCAATCTTAATACCACTGAGGTAGGTTCACTTGTAAGCGTTCCTGTTTTAGCAGCACAGCTTACCGTAACGGTAATGGTTTTTCCGATTTCATTTTCAGTAAGCTGATAAGTGGAAGCGGTCGCACGGTTAATCATTGCGTTGTTTGCATACCACTGATACAGCAGATCACCGGAGTGATTACTGTCTGTTACCTCGGCAGTGAGGGTCTCGCCCTGGATAGCCTCACCCTTTATTTTAACGTTGCCGGTAAGAGACAATGCCGTTACTGCAGAGGTAGGATCGCTGGTAATGCTGCCATATTCCTTGCTGCTGCTTACCGAAACGGTAATGGTTTTGCGGATCTCATAGTCTGTCAGCAGATAAGCGGAAGCAGTTGCTCCCTCAATCTCAATATTATTTGCCTTCCACTGATAAAGTAAATTCCCGGTATTATTGGTGTTGGTAACCGAGGCGGTCAATGTCTGCCCTACGACTGTCTCACCCTGTATTGTTACATCTCCGGAAAAAGTATTTACTACTGCCATAGTAGGACTGCTGGAAACCGTTCCAATCTCTTTTGTACTGCTCACTGTAACCGTAATCGTCTTTTCAAGTTCATTTGCGGTAAGCCGATAAGTGGAAGCGTTTGCTCCTGTGATATCGGTATTGTTTGCGCTCCACTGATACCGCAAGGTTCCGGTATGATTACTGTCCGCTATCTTTGCAGTCAATGCCTGTCCTACGGCTGCGACACCCTCAATCGTGACAGTGGCAGTAAAGTTCCCTGAATCCTGTATTGCTGCAGTAGCACTGCTGGTAAGCATGCCTGGTTCAACGGAACTTGTAACGGAAACGGTAATAGTCTTCCCAAGTTCACCGGAGGTTAAGGTATAAGTCTTTGATACAGCCCCTGGAATTTCCTGACCATTTGCCAGCCACTGATAGGAGACGATACCGGAATTATTGCTGCCATATAGAATCGCAGTCAGCACAGCACCGGTTAATGCTTCGCCCTGAATGGTCAGAGTACCGGTCAGCACAGGCCATGCCCCGTCTGCCTTACTTCTGGGACGTATCGCTTCGTATCCTGCATTATCCCCATTACCTGCCAGTGCCTGGTAGTCAATCTTTTCAAAATCAACGGAGTTATCCTTCGTATCTGAAAAATCAATGCGTCGGATAGATAGCTGTTTTGTGATTCCCGCAATGGGAGTGCCTTCAACAGAAGCTTCGTCCACGGATACGGCGTCGACTATGGTGGAATTCTCATACAGTATCACCTGAAATTGTTTGTTGTCAATGGTCTGATCAGTCCAGTCCAGATCAAAAGCATCAATAGTAAAATATTTAGCTGCCGGAGTTTCCGGCGCACATAGAATCAGATAGGAAGTGCGGGCGGGAAGCGTTCCGGCCAGGGATTTTTTAATGACAGTTCCGTTCGTAGTACCGGCGTTATCGCCACTGCGGCTGGACATATATCCAATTTCATAACCGGATAAATCAATCGCACTGTCTGTCGGATTATACAATTCAATAAAACTATGGGAAAGAGGCGTAGTACCTTTGCCGCCGCCGCCATACACCTGATTGATCAATATGTCATTTATCAGACCGCCCTGTGTTCCGTCTGCCGTGCTTCTGGGACGCACCGCTTCGTATCCTTCATTATTCCCGGCAGTAGCCAGCGTGTCGTAGGAAACCATTTTAAAATCAACGGAGTTATCATCCGTATCTGAAAAATCAATACGCCGGATAGACTTTTGCTTTGAGATTCCCGTAACGGGAGTACCTTCGACAGAAGCTTCGTCCACGGATACGGCGTCAACTATGGCAGAATTCTGATACAATATCACCTGAAATTGTTTGTTGTCAATAGTCTGATCAGTCCAGTCCAGATCAAAAGCATCAATAGTAAAATAGTTAATGTTCGGAGTTTCCGGCGCACATAGAATCAGATAGGAAGTGCGGGCGGGAAGCGTTCCGGTCAGGGCTTTCTTAATAATGGTTCCGTTCGTATTGCCGGCGTTACTGCCACCGCGGTTGGACATATATCCTATTTCATAACCGGATAAGTCAATCTCGCTGTCTGTCGGATTATACAATTCAATAAAATTATTGGAAAGTGGCGTGTCACCTTTGCCGCCGCCGCCATATACCTGATTGATTACAATATGATCATTCGTATCAACCATATCGGACACGGCATTGGTTTTACTGCTTTGTAAACTGCCGCTTTCTTCATCGCTGATTATGACAACGGATATCCGCTTGCCGATATCATTGGCAGTCAAGGTATAAGATCTTCCTACTGCGCCGGAAATTTCAACGTCATCTGCAAGCCACTGATAAGCCAGGCTGCCGGTATTATTGGAATCTGTCAGAACTGCTTCCAACTTGCTGCCAACTATTGTACCACCCTGAATGGTTATTGTTCCGCTTAATTCTGCAGCTACTGCTTTTTGGAATCTGGCATAATTCGTAATTACGTTGGAACCGGATTTTACAAATCCACCGCTGGAATTGAGAGCTCTGATCTGTACCACATTATCTACGCCTTCTTCGCTGCGCAGTGCGCTGTCGAAAACGGTCAGTTTGGCAGTTCCGTTCGATACATTAGCGATTCCTGCTTCAATGCCATTGACATAAAAGCCAATTTTTGTAACGGCTGCCTGAGACGCTGATGCTACGGAAACCGTAAATTCAGTAGCCTTTGACTGAGAAACGGTGTCAATGTTTGATACGGATATCTGATTTGAGCCCACGTACAAGCCCCATGACTTCAGTATGTCATCCGGGGAGGTGAATTTGGTATCAAACCATTCTACACGTCTTTTGAGGAAGTATTTCATGGTAGTGATCGCATCGGCATACAATTCGCTGTTTTTGTACTGTACGGTTCCGTTCGTTAAGCCATAGCCGCTGTATTTATAGTAAGTGGAACTCCACTTTGCATCATTGGCTTCCGATGCAGTTTTGTATTTTGTCTGCAGCTGATCGATCTTACCGCCGGTTTTTATCATATCTTCAATATAGGTGGGACGTGCTTCCTGCCAAAGTTCATATGCCAGGACGGCGAAATATGGATCTTTGGCCAGATACCGGTTCCATTGTTCTTCCTGCTGTGGCCGTTGTTCCATGAAACTCTGTTCTGTAGTATGCCAGCCTTCTATTTTCCATGTCTGTGCCATACTGTACATATTTATATTGCCCCAGCACCAGTCAAAGTCCCATACAGGTCCCATTTTCATTTTACCTTCCAGATCTTTATACATGGGAGTGCTGTTTTTCATACCGTCCCAGTCCATGCTGTATTCTACCACAAGCCAGTTCTGCACAAGGGATTGGATATCAAACAAATCACTGTAATGTACCTTTTCACCATTATACATAGTATAAAAATCATCACTGTGAAGGGCGTTTTCAAAGGACTGGACATAGTTTTTTGTGAAATTCATCATCTCATCATTCGTCTTGGCATATTCCGGAGAATCGACGAAAATCGGCTGACTGTATGTAGTCCAGAATTTGGAAATGTACTTGGAGTCATTCAGGCGAAAGTCCATATCCAGTAAAAAACCACCGGTAAATTCCGGGATTTCTCCGGTATAGTAATCTCTGATGTTATAGGTTCTGCCCTGGAAAGTTACCTGCCCGGTAGAATACCAACTGTAATCGGTCTTCATTTTTTCCTCGAAGCTGCTTAAAACGCTGTTTAATCCTTCTCTTGCCGCAATGGCTCCTGCGATATTCTCTGCCAGCCCGTCCCACTCGAAAATATTGACACGCGTATCAGCGATACGTTTCTGCTCCGCCAGCTGGTAGATACCTTCATAGGTACCGTTCAGAATCAATATGACGTTTGTGGATTCCATGTAGTATTCCATTCCGATATTATCAGAGAATTCATACATTAACTGATTCCGCATATTTGTATGGTCAATTACATTCGCTAAGAGTACCCAATGCTTATTTCTGCCCATACCTAAAAGATCAGTTTTCTTATTCAATTTAATTTTATATGGTTTTTTCAACCCATTTCCAAGGGCATAACTCCAGGTAGAATTTCCCCTGCCCCTGATTTCCGTTACTCCGTCATAGTAGGTAGCGGAATTAGAGAACTCATCATTACCCTGAAGCTTAAAGTTGGCATTTTTATAAGTCGTATTGCTGGTAACTGATGCGCCATCAACAGTATCGATATAAACCACCGGTAATTCACTGCAATACATGGTTAGATTCCAGCTCGCCGTGTAATTAGCAGAAGTAATGGTCAAAGTAATAAATTTTTCTAAATCGCCGGAAGTTGGCGTATAGGTGTTGGTAGAATTGCTTATTGCTTTACCGCCTACCTTCCAGGAATAGGTAAGTGCCATGTCACTCGGGGCATTCACCACGGATGCCTTTAACGGCGTTCCCGGTTTTGCATAATTCTGGTCAAATTGAGCCTTTATATTAGAAACGACCGTGACCGTAAATTTTCTGCTTAATCCATCTGCGGTAGAAGCGGTCAGGACTACCTTTGTATCAGAGAAAACACCTGAGACATTTGCAGTTGCACCGTTAATAGTAATCACTGAGTTATTGCTGGCCCATGTGATGCCGATGCCGCCTACGGTCAGAGGCAATGTAAAATCACTGGAAACCTTAGATGCATCTTCGCCCTCTGCAAAGACCGGGCTGATCGCGGATAATACTAAGTATCCTGCAGAACCCGGATTTCGGCAGATCTTTAATAATGGGTACATTCCCTCAGAAGCATACCATTTGCTGCTGTCCAGACCGTTTAATAAGACTGCCGTTTTCATTTCTTCTTCCGACAGTTCCGTTGTTCCGCTGGCACTTGGCTGGCCGGTGTCAAACAGGAAATAATTGTTTGTTAAGCAAGAACTGGTTGCTCCGCTGGAGAAGTTACTGATGCCGGCACCTAAATCTCCTTTGAAATAAGTCTGACCGACATTGACACAGTTGGTTACTGACTGGCAATTGGTATAGGCAATGCGCCCAATAATACCTCCGGCATAATTCATACCGGTGGAACTGCCCACGTTCACCATGGCGGCATTGTATACATTGCTAACGGTGATCTGGTTGTTGGTGATGCCGCCGTCCGTTCTGATTTCACCGATGATCCCCCCGGCACCCACTACATCACTGGTGTTGCCTGGGTTTACGATCAGATCACCGCTGAGGACGGCGATGTTGCCAATTCTTGCATAACCGTTCACATCGCCTGCCACTATGCCGGCTGAGGTAAAGCCATCGGTAATATCAGCCTTTACATATGCATCTGCAAATACGATATTTTTCACTTCAGCGTAATCAGACGAATTATTACTGGCAACATTACTGAACAAACCAACCATTGCGGCAGCATCAGACGAGATTGATTCAGACACCTGAATCGTCAAATTTGAAATCAAATGCCCGTCTCCGTCAAAGGTGCCGCTGAAAACATTGCTCCCGGAAACAGATCCGCGCTTACCCACGGTACCTCCTATGGGTGTGAAATCAATTTCTGAAAGATCAATATCGGCAGTCAGTTTATAATCTCCTGACAGGGGATATGAACTTTGCGTGCCGATTTTCAGCAGTTCTTCCGCAGTGCTGATAGGAATGAAATCGGCGGCTTCTGCGGTAAGCTTTGAGCCGGGCATCATCCCTCCCAAGCCCATTGCAGATGACAATATGGCAGAAAGGCTAATAAAACTTACAACTTTTTTGACGAATTTATTTTGCATAAAACGTCGCATTTGAAATCCTCCTTTACTCTCAATGTCATGATGTTGGGGTCAAAAGGTATTTTGACCCCTGATACCTACGGATTGCTCCGCACTTTGTGCTCCCACAATCCTAAAAACATTCGAAATCCGCCCTATTCGGGCTACTTTCTCATGTTTTG
>Ga0153928_1000298_pt1 | contig 25521 bp, 29 predicted proteins | sample TSNJ012MetaG_FD_106656 | JGI IMG/M metagenome (GOLD analysis project Ga0153928, IMG submission 106656) | Attine ant fungus gardens microbial communities from New Jersey, USA - TSNJ012 MetaG | ecosystem: Host-associated > Fungi > Mycelium > Unclassified | place: USA: New Jersey, Wharton State... | reverse complement strand
GACCATGGCATTGCGGTCGAAGGCCGCACCGAGTGGGCGCGCGGCGGCCGCAGCATTTATTTCCGCGATCCGGACGGGCACCTGCTCGAACTCGCGACGCCCGGCCTGTGGCGCATTTATTAGAGCAGGAGCGCAGCAAGCTCGGCCCGCGGCCGGGAACCAATCGCATGCTGGGGACTTGGCCTAGCAATTACTGGGAGTATCGCATGCACGAAGCCGAGCAGCATCGTCAGTTCGTCAAGCGTCTGCACATGCTCATTCACTCCGAGCAGGCCGAGGACGATCGTGCGGACCAGGCGCGGCGTGCAGTCCTCTCCTATGCGGCTGCGCTCAACGAGGCTGCAGTCCTGGTGCCGCAAGGAGAATTGCGCGAAGGCGCTTACATCGAGATGCACCTGACCAAGGCGCAGAACTGGCTTGTGGCGTGGCGCAGCCTGTCGGATCCGGTCGATCCCTCGACCGCGCGGGTCTGCGACACCGCCATGCGGGCGCTCGACGACCAGCGGCGCCGCCTGCACCGGCGCGCGGCTTAGCCGGGCACGGCCTTCCCGTTGGCGGTGCTATATTACCTTAAGAGATTTGTTTCGTCCGCGAGAATTGAGCTCTAGCCGCCGAGAGCTTTCGTCCCGGTCAGCCGCTCCCTGGTCGAAATCGATGGACGTGCTTAGGGAAATATACTACCGACAGTCAGCAAGCCGCGCCCACGCGGGCGGAAAAATCCTCTCCATAGGCGGTGTGACCCTTCCATCATGCACGTTACTTTCGTCGGTTGCGGCGATGCTTTCGGCAGCGGCGGTCGCCTCAACACCTGTTTTCATGTGCGCGCGGCCCGCACCTCGTTTCTCATCGACTGCGGTGCGTCCTCGCTCATCGGCATGAACCGCCTCGGCATCGACCGCAACGCCATCGATACGATTCTGGTCACCCATTTCCACGCGGATCATTTCGGCGGCGTGCCGTTTTTCATGCTCGACGCGCAATTCAACACCAAGCGCACCCGCGCTCTCACGATCGCCGGCCCACCCGGCCTGCGCGACTGGTACCCGCGCTGGATGGAGACGGCGTTCGCCGGTTCCTCGAAGACCGAGCAGCGCTTCGAACTCAACCTGGTGGAGCTTGCGTCCGCGGAACGCCGTTCGCTCGGCGACATCACGGTGCGCCCGGCGCGCGTGCGCCACGCGCCTGCCGAGGGGCCGTTCTTCGCCTATCGCGTCGAAGTCGACGGGAAAAGCATCGCGTTTTCCGGCGATACCGAGTGGGTGGAGAGCCTGATCGAGATCGGGCGCGACGCCGATCTGTTGATCAGCGAATGCTATTCGTTCGACAAGAAAGTGCCGTTCCATCTCGACTACGCGACGCTCGCAGCCAAACTTCCGCGCATGCATCCGAAGCGCGTGATCCTCACCCATATGAACGCGGATACGCTCAAGCGCGCCGCCGTCACCGGCTGCCAGATCGCCGACGACGGACTGACCGTCGAAGTGTGACTGTCATTGCGCGGAGGCCGAAGGCCGACGAAGCAATCCAGGATTCACGGCGCTGGATTGCTTCGCTCCGCTCGCAATGACGAAAACGCGAAAATCCCGGCCGCGCCCGCGGCCGGGATTTCCTTATTTGCGTCGCCCGCCGATTATCACTTCGGCGCCTGATTCTCCTCCGGCTCTTCGCAGATCTTCACGCAGCGCAGCTCGTCGCCGGCCGGCGTGGAGAACGCGCGCTTGGCCATGTAGCAGCCGGGCTCGTCCTTGAGGAAATAGTCGCAGTCGTTGCAAACCGCGGCGGCTGGCGTTGCGGCGACCGGCTGCGGGGTCGCGACCGCCGCCTCGACCGGGGCGTCAGCGCCGTCTACGCCGCCGTACCAGGGATAACCGCCGCAGTGATGATGGCGGCACCACCACCAGCGGTGATGGTCGTGATAATAATGCGCGTAGTGAAAGTGACCGAAGTTCCGGCGGTACCCGTTGAAGCGGTTCACGCGGGCGAAAGTCGTCACGCGGTTGGTGCGGAACGTGCGGGTCACGGGCCGAGCGGTATTGATGCGGGCCGGATGGAAGGCGGCGCGGCTGAAGCTCGCGTGGCCGCCGCCGAAATGGCCGCCGCCGAAACGGGCGGATGCGTCGGTCGCGATGAGGGTGGACATGCCAAGCGCGGCCACAGCCGCGATGGCGACGATGAATCTGCGGGACATGGGGGCTCTCTCTCCGGGTTGCGCTTGCGAAGCCCTCGGCTTCGCATCCGGGCATTGGTCGCCCGGTCCGCCGGAAAGGTTCATGCGCTTACCGTTGGGTGCACCGGGCGGCCCCGTGCGTCGCCTATGAACGCCGCCAGATTTTTGCCCCCGGCCGTCCGCCGATACCGGTTCGCTTTGCGTCGAGAGATGAGAGCGCCGCCGCGCGCATATTGTCGCGCCATGCGATTCGCGCAAGAGCCTATGCTTCATGTGAAGAGATGCGGCGCATGAACAAATAAATAAGACTGCGTGCGTGTGGCGCGTGGTCGCAGTTACCGGTAGCTCGCCGTAGTGTCGTCACACTCGCCCGGTCGAGTCCCGCGCGGGTGGAAGGAACTCGAACGTGTGGAGAACCTACGCAATGAGAAGAAGCGAGCGGACCTCACGGCGCCGCAACGCGCGGATGCCGCAGATCACAAACCGCAACGGCGCAGTCGCAGCGGCGGCTCCTGCCGCCATCACGTTGCACGCGCCGGCGCCCGCCACGCGATCCTGCGATCGCGCCGACGCCTGAGCGGGACGGAACGTTCCATCGAGGCATCGCCTCGTCTTTCCTAAATCGTAAGGAGTAAAGCATGTCGTGGCATCGCGCCGCGGCCGTGCTCGCGTTGGCGTGCGCGCCGATGCTCGCAACGGCTGCTCACGCAACCGGCAAACACCGGTCCCATCACGTTGTCCGTTCGCCGGCCCATGTGCGCCAAGCGCATCATATGCGCCACCGGCGATTGGCCGGTTTGCGCCATCATGAAAGGCGCGCGAGGGCGGTCCATACCGCCGAGGCGACGCCGGGCGGCGCGAGCAAACATTCGCCGGACGTGGTGGCCGCCGCCGAGCACTATCGCGGCACCAATCCCACCGGCCGCGCGCACGATTGGTGCGCGGCCTTCGCCAATCTGGTGCTGCAGCACACCGGCCACCGCGGCAGCGGCTCGGCGCTCGCGCGTTCGTTCGCCCGCTACGGCCGGCCGGCGCCGGGCCCGGTCCCCGGCGCGATCGTAGTGTTTCCTCATCACGTGGGATTCGTGGTGCGCGCGGAAGGCGGCGGCCGCATCCGCGTGGTCAGCGGCAATCACGGGCATCGCGTCGGGGAGGGCCTCTACTCGACGAGCCGAGCGATCGCGTATCGCTATCCGACCTGACGTTCGTGCGGTTACGCGGCGGCGGTCGCGTGGCCGACGAAGGCGTTGAGGGCGGCGGTCAGCGCGCTGACCGCCGGCCCGCTCTCCGAACCGAGGCCGGCGTCTTGCCAGACCAGCGCTTTGAGCGGCAGGTCGATGCCCGCGGTCTGGGCAGCTTGCATCAGCGGTGTTCCGGCAGCCGGATTCCCGAACAGGAAAAGGGTGGTCGGCCGTAGCGGGAGGCCGACACTCGCCGCGCCTCCCGCATGATCGATGCGTGCGAAGACGGTCACGCCTGTGTTTTGAAGCACGCCGATCAAACGATCGATCGTGGTCGCGAAGTCATGGGCGCTCGCGACCGTAATCAGGCCGTTGTCGGCCATGCCGTGCCCTCTCAGCAGCGCGTGATCGTCACGTTCCGTTCGGCGCCGTCGGGCGACGACATTGCCACGGTCTCCGAGCGGCAGCCGCCGCGGTCGACGACCGGGGCATAGCGCGCGGCAACCGGAACGGCGGCCGCGGCAGGAACCTTGGGAACCGGCGGAAACATCCAGCCGCTCATATCGGACGGATCGTAATAGGATCCGTAGAACGATCCGTCGTCGGAAGTGGTGAGCGGACCCCAATAACCGCCGAGATCCGACAACCCGAGCACGGCGCGATGGCGCCCGCGCGCGGCCGCGCCGAAGGCATGGCGCTGCTCGACGTGCCGCTCGATGTCATGACGGATCGGCGCCACGCGATGCGCATGCTCGAACGACGGTTGTACGCGATGAAACGATCCGACAGGCGGATGGAAGCCGCCGACGTGCCCCATTGCCGCCGCTCCGCCCCTGGCGCTCGACGGCGCCGGCGCTGCCAGCATGGCGGCGACCGCCGCGGCGCAGGCCGCCGCGCTTACGCGAGACAACATCACTCAACTCCGCTTGATGGAGCATGATCTTCTCCGAAAACCGGTACCCACCCCGCATCAAGTGCGGGGCAGGCTTTTTCGGGATCATGCTCTAGCGCCGGCCGCATCTGTTCGGAGATTAGCGCGGGCGCACGGGCGCTCGCCAGCGCACGCACCCCCTAAGCGCGGCGATCCATGAAAAATGGTTAAGTCCGGCGGCGAGCGATGGCGCTTGCCATCGCGGCGGCCGCACGATCAAACTCGCGCGCAAAATGGGGAGTTCAATGAGCCGAGCCGACGCCCTCGCGCGCGCCCAGGATTATATCGACAGCGGCAGCTTCAAGACCGATCTTGCGCGTCGCGTGGCGATGCCGACCGAGAGCCAGAACCCCGAGCGCGCCGGCGAGCTTGCGCGCTACATCGAAACCGAGATGAAGCCGGCGCTCGAAGCGCTCGGCTTTCGCTGCCGCGTGATGACCCACGCCAAGGCGCGCGGGCCGTTTCTCTACGCCGCGCGCAGTGAGGGTGACGGACTGCCGACCGTGCTCGGCTACGGCCATGGCGACGTGATCCGCGGCCTCGAGGCCGGCTGGAGCGAGGGGCTCTCGCCGTGGCGGCTCGTCGAGCGCGACGGCCGCTACTGGGGCCGCGGCGTCGTCGACAACAAGGGCCAGCACACGATCAACCTCGCGGCGCTTGCCGCCGTGCTCGCGGTGCGCGGGCGGCTCGGCTTCAACGCCAAGTGGCTGATCGAGATGGGCGAGGAGATGGGCTCGCCGGGCTTGCGCGAGCTGTGCGCGGAAAACCGCGCATTGTTTGCTGCCGACGTGCTGATTGCATCCGACGGTCCGCGCCTTGCCGCCGAGCGCGCCACGCTCTCGCTCGGCTGCCGCGGCCACTATCCGATCGATTTTACGATCGCGGCGCGCGCGGGCGGACATCACTCCGGCAACTGGGGCGGGCTGCTGTCCAATCCGGCGATCCAGTTGGCGCATGCGCTCGCGAGCATCTCCGGTCCGACCGGCCAGGTGCGCATTCCCGAGTGGGTCCCGGACGAGATTCCGGCGTCGGTGCGGCGCGTGCTCGCCGAGTGCGACCTCGTGAGCGGTCCGGGCGATCCGGAGATCGACCCGGAGTGGGGCGAGCCGGGCCTGACGCCGGCCGAGAAAGTCTACGCCTGGTGCACTTTCGAGGTGCTCGCCATGAGCGCCGGCAACCCGGAGACCCCGGTCAACGCGGTGCCGCCGCGCGCGTGGGCGCGCGGGCAACTGCGCTACGTCGTCGGGGTCGACCCCGACAACATCCTGCCGGCGCTACGCCGCCACCTCGATCGCCAGGGATTTCCGATGGTCGAAATCGCCAAGGCGCGCGACGAGATATTCCGCGCGACGCGGGTCGATCCCGATCATCCCTGGGTGTGCTGGACCGCGGCCTCGATTGCCCGCACGCTCAACGCGCCGCCCGCCATCATTCCCAATTCCGGCGGCTCGCTGCCGAACGACATTTTCACCGAAGGGCTCGGCATGCCGACCGTCTGGGTGCCGCATTCCTACCGCGGCTGTTCCCAGCATGCGCCCAACGAACATCTGCCGCTGCCGATCGCGCGCGAGGCGCTCGGCCTGATGGCGGGGATCTACTGGGATTTGGGGGAGGCGGGCACGCCTGTCAGTGATCAGTGATCAGTCACATTAAAGTGCAAACGCCAGAAAGGCCGCAGTTGTGAGCGCCACGCACCACGACCGCCCTTCCTTCGGGAGAATGACGCCTATCGAGCGGCTGGGCACGGGCCTAGCCATAATAGCCATCGGGATTGCCCTGTTTATGGGCGTGCCGCCACCATGGTGGCCTGGTATGCCAGCTATTTTGGTTCATGCTGGCGTTGTTGTTGGGGTGGCGCTCATTATCCTCGGCGCAGTACTCGTTCTAAACAGCACCTGGAGTGCGGCACAACAGGGACGGAGAAGAATGCTTGCCCTTATCGGGATGGCAATATTCGGTCTTGGATTTTTGAGCTGCGCCGCTTGGTATTTCTGGCCCGCGAAAAAGTCCAACGCCGAGGCCATTGCCCGATTGACAGAATTGGGGTGGACGGTAAAGCCGGGGAATGATCAAATATTGTTTGAAGTAAATACTCGCCCGCTGCCCCCGATGAAGGAATCGGCTACGTACTTTTCTGAAATTGAGCGCCCGTTCAAACTTCACTTCCAGCAAGTTCCAAGCCTCGACGGCTTGCACTTCATCGCCAATATCCCAGAGTGTAAAAATATCGAATTAAGTGCTGGAGGCTTTTCCGACTTGTCTGAATTGTCGGGATTCGCTCATTTAGAAAGCCTCGCCATTTCACAAACGCCGTTCGAACAAACGCAGGTCATGGATCCTTCCCCACTCGCAACTTTGATCAATCTTCGTTCGCTTGGCCTTTATATGTCTCGCATTAGATCATCAGATTTTCTTTCATCACTGAAAAATTTGAAAACTCTAAGCTTGGGAGGGACGCTGATTTCAGATCTGTCTCCTATTGCAGAGTTGAAGGAACTCCAGAGCCTTGATATTCGAGACTCGCGCGTTACCGATTTGCGGCCCCTTGTCGGGCTGTCGCTCTTGGCTGATCTTACGCTGAGTGGAGCTCAAGTCCCTGGTCTTGCTGGTTTGTCTGATCTGCCAGATCTCAAGCGACTTGTGATAATCGACCAGCGCCCGGTTGATTTAGGTCCAATAAGCAATTTAAAAAATCTACAAGATGTCTTTATATGGGGCTTGCCGGACTTCGATGTGTCTCCCTTTCGTAATCTGACGAAACTGGAGAAGCTACATCTCAGTGGCATGGGATTTAGGCAACTTAGTTCAATAAGGAATGTTGAAAGTTTGGTAAATTTGACTGGTCTAAGGGAATTTACGATAGGGCAAATCGCGCTTACTAACTTGGATTTCGTGAAAAATTTTGTGCAACTACAGGAACTTAATCTTTCTCAATTGCCAATTACTTCAATCGTTGCAGCTCAGGGATTGCCGAATCTTAAAAAGATTACAATGGTCGAGATTCCAGTCGTAGATATTTCGCCGTTGTTACAAGTGCCAAACCTGGCGGAAGTTTACCTCATCCGAGTCCCTGCCAGAGCCGATGTGCTGGCTCAATTGCAACGTGACGGGGTTAAGATCACCCAGCACTAAAGTCCCTCTAGAACGGCCCCGATTAAATTCCAGCGCACCAAGGAACGCTACAAAGAACGTAGGGCGGTGCGCATTCCCGAATCGAGCCCGGGCGATATTTCCTAGTCGGTGCGGGCGTCCTTGCCGGGCCGCACTCCTACCGGGGCTGTTCCCAGCATCCGCCCAACGAACATCTGCCGCTGCCGATCGCGCGCGAGGCGCTCGGCCTGATGGCGGGGATCTACTGGGATTTGGGGGAGGCGGGCACGCCCGCTGCTTAATCCCTGCCCCGCGGGGGAGGGATAAGAAAGAAAAGCGCCGGACGGCTCCGCTGGGATGGGGGGAGAGAGCCGTCCGGCGCAGGGCCTCGCGGGTTGGCCGCGGGCCATCGGCGTGGCGGGGGGACAAGCGCCACGTCAATTCGGAGCATGATCTTTTCCGAAAACCGGTACCCACCCCGCATCAAGTGCGGGGCAGGCTTTTTCGGGCTCATGCTCTATGCGAGGCGCGGGAGAGAGCGGCGCACCTTCGGCCTAGTTACGTGCGAACGATCGATCGGGTTCAATCGCGCGGCCACCGCGCGAAGGTCGGCGTCAAGCTGGCGCGGATCGACGCCGTCGGCGGCCATCACCGCGCGCACCAGCGGATCAGCCAGCGCTTCGCTCAGGGTCGGTTCGTATCCGCAGGGACTCATGTCGCTCTCCATTTCGTCCCGGCCGGACGGCGCAAGGCTGGGATCATTTCAATGCCGGTCGCGGTAGATGTCGCAGACCTTGCGGGCGGCGGCCGACTGGTGCCGCTCGAACCGGACGAGGCTGGCGCGCAGATCCGGGTCCTGCACGGTGATGGCGAGGCCGCAGGTCGCCGCGCGCTCGGCCCGGCTCTCGACCACCCCGGCGGCCGCAAATCCGGCGACCACCGCCACGGCGGCCAGCGGAAGCGCGAGGCAGCGCAATTTTCCAAGGAGACCCAAGAACTTGCCCATCGGAACCTCCTGCCGGTCGTGAGCCCGTCAAATTTGCGTGACAATCGGCGGGGCCTGTGGTACTGACCGGTAACACGACGCATGTTACTTACCGGTAACACCTTCGTCAAGCGAACATGAATCCCAATTTCGTGAACACGGCCCCGGCCGATAGCCGCCTCCCACCGCGGGAACGGATCGTCGCGGCGGCGTGCGAGCTGTTCTATCGCCAGGGCATCCGGGCGGTCGGGGTGGAGGCCATCGCCGAGGCGGCCGGCACCAACAAGATGACGCTCTACCGGCACTTTTCGTCCAAGGACGAACTGGTGGCCGAGTGCTTGCGCCGGGTCGCCGCCAAAGCCGAGTCCCTGTGGGACGCGATCGAGGCCGCGCATCCGGCCGATCCGCGCGCGCAGGTCTCGGCTTGGGTCGCGGCGATCGGCGGGCATCTCGCCGATACGCAGGAGCGCGGCTGCGCCATGTGCAATGCCGCGGTGGAGCTTCCCGACCCGGCGCACCCGGCCCGCACCGTGATCGAGGCGTTCAAAGCCGCGCAGCGCGACCGGCTGGCGCGTCTGTGCGCCGCGGCGGGCGCGCCGCAGGCGGAATTGCTGGCGGATGAGTTGTTCCTGTTGGCCGAGGGCGCACGGGTGAGCCGCCAGAGCGTCGGCCCCGAGGGGCCCGCCGCGCGCTTCGTGCGCATGGCCGAAGCCGCGGTCGCGCGTCACGTGCCCGCTGCCGCCTGACTAACCCGGCGGCATTGCGCGGTGGCAAAACGCGCGCGACATTACCGGTAGATTTCAAAAATCAACGCGGCTGACGGTTCTAAAAAAGTCATCCCGCCTGCGGAGGAAACCCATGAGTACCGCATCCGACGCGCGCGTGGTTCCGGGCACGAGCGCCAGCGAGAACGACGCCGCCGTGCTCGCCTCGGTGCTCCCGGGCGAGGCCGTATCGGCGTGGCGGAACAACCGGCCCAAGGCGAGGGGCGACTATCGGCGCGACATCGCGGATTTTGCCAAGACGTGGCAGCAAGGCGCCGGCCTTCTCGCGTCCTTGCCGAAGAAGCCCGCGCGCAACGCCGCGCAGGTGCGCGCCGCCGCGCTGATCCAGCATGCCGACCGCGCCTCGCGCGACGTCTTCCTCGCCGCCCACGCGGAGACGCTCTACCGCGCGCTCACCAAAGATTTCGCCGTATTCGTGCGGGTCGCCGACCTGGTTTACGCCGCGGCGCGCGAAGTGCCGGGCCTTGTGCCGACGCGCGAGGAGGTGGCGCGCGAAAGCCTACTCCCGCAGCGCGACAAGGACGGCGTCGAAATCGACCAGGGCATTTTGCTCTCGCATCTGTTCGACCGCCCGCCCGTGGGCGCGCATCTGTGCCACGCCATGCTGCTGCCGAAACCGGAGTCGCTCGAAGCGCTGCCGCGCTTTGCCGAGCGCGGCCGGATCGATCTCGACTCGGCCTCGGTCGAGCGGCGCGGCAAGGCCGCCTATGTGATGATGCGCAACCGCCGTTTCCTCAATGCCGAGGACACGAGCACCATTCCCGATCAGGAGGTCGCGGTCGACATCGCCACGCTCGATCCGCAAAGCGACATCGCGGTGCTGCGCGGCGACAAGGTCGAGCACACGAAATACCGCGGCCGCCACGTGTTCTCCGCGGGCATCAATCTCACCCACCTCTATCACGGCAAGATTCCGTTCGTCTGGTACATCGAGCGCGACCTCGGCCTGGTCAACAAATTGCTGCGCGGCATCTCGCGCCCGGAGTCGCCGCCCGACGTGGTGCCGGTCGGCAGCATCGAGAAGCCGTGGATCGCGGTGGTGGAGGAATTTGCCATTGGCGGCGGCTGCCAGGTCCTGCTCGCGGTCGACTACGTGCTGGCGGCGAGCAACGCCTACATGACCCTGCCGGCGCGCAAGGAGGGCATCATCCCCGGCCTTGCCAACCTCCGCCTGCCGCGCTTCGTCGGCGACCGCATCGCCCGGCAGGCGATCATGTACGGGCGCCGGCTCGACTGCGACACGCCGGAAGGCCGCCTCATCTGCGACGAGATTGCGCCGCCCGATCAGATGGAGGCCGCCATCGCGCAGGTGGTCGAGAATTTCACCAGCTCGGGCGTGGTGAGCGCCGTCGGCAACCGGCGCGCCATGCGGGTCGGGGAGGAGCCGCTCGATTTGTTCCGCCGCTACATGGCGGTCTACACGCGCGAGCAGGCCTATTGCCACTTCAGCCCGGCGCTCATCAACAATCTCGAGCGCCACTGGAACGCGCACCAGCGGGTGGCGTAAGCGGGGCCAGTGTCATGCCAACGAACCGCCAGATTCTCCTCGCCGCGCGGCCCGAGGGTGCGCCGGAGCCTCAGCACTTCAAGCTTGCCGAGACGCCGGTGCCGCAGCCGGGCGACGGCCAGGTGCTGCTCAAGACCTTGTGGCTGTCGCTCGATCCCTACATGCGCGGGCGCATGAGCGCCGCGCGTTCCTACGCCAAGCCGGTCGAAATCGGCGAGGTGATGGAAGGCGGCACGGTGAGCCGCGTCGAGGCCTCGCGGAACAAAGCTTTCGCCGCGGGCGACGTCGTGCTCTCGCGCGCCGGCTGGCAGGAATACGTGCTCTCGGATGGTGCGGGCCTGCGCAAGCTCGATGCGCGCGTGCCACACTCGACCGCGCTCGGCGTGCTCGGCATGCCGGGCATGACCGCCTACACCGGGCTTACCATCATCGGCCAGCCCAAGGCGGGCGAAACGGTTGTGGTCGCCGCCGCCACCGGGCCGGTGGGCGCGACCGTCGGCCAGATCGCGCAGATCAAGGGCTGCCGCGCGGTCGGCATCGCCGGCGGGCCCGACAAGTGCCGCTACCTCATCGACGAACTGGGATTCGACGCGGCGGTCGACCACCGTGCCAAGGACCTTGCCGACCGACTCGCGGCGGCGTGCCCACGCGGCATTGACGTGTACTTCGAGAACGTCGGCGGCGCGGTTTGGGAAGCGGTGTTTCCGCTGCTCAACGATTTCGCCCGCGTGCCGGTGTGCGGACTGATTGCGCATTATAACGACGTTGACTTGACCGGCGGCTTCCCGACCGCACGGCTCATGCGCGCGGTGCTCACCAAACGGCTCACCATTCGCGGCTTCATCGTGCGCGACTTTATCGCCCATGCGGGCGAGTTCGAGCGCGACGTGTCGCAATGGGTGCGCGAGGGCAAGATCAAATACCGCGAGGACGTGGTCGAGGGAATCGAGAACGCGCCGGCGGCCTTCATCGGCCTCCTGCAGGGCAAGAACTTCGGCAAGCTCCTGGTGCGGGTGGCAAAGGAGTAAGGGATTCGTAGCCCGGATGAGCGCGCAACGCGAAATTCGGGGCAGCCCCGCATTTCGCTTCGCTCATGCGGGCTACGCCGCGGCGGTCTTGCGAAGGCCGCAAAAATTTGCATTCTGGCGCGCTAAGTGGCTGGCGCGCGGTTAGTCTTGCCCAGCCAAGCCGACGAAGGAGACAGCCATGGCCAAGGGTCAGATGCGCACCAACAAGGAAAAGAAGAAGCCGAAAGCCGACTGGAACAAGGACAAGAAAAAGGGAGGCCGCGAGCTGCCGCGTTACATGACGGGCGGCCAGTCACAGCCCCTCAACCAAAATCCATTCGAAAAGAAATCGTAACCAGTCATCAGTAGATGGTGATCAGTGACCAGGTCAGGCCCGACCGCCTTCCTGGTCACTGGTTACTGATCGCCGGTTACTGAGCGGGAGGAAATCATGCTCACGCTTTATTACGCGCCCGGCGCGTGCTCGATGGCGGCTCACATCGTGCTCGAGGAAAGCGGCGAGAAATACCAGCCGCAGCGGGTCGACCTCGCCGGCGGCGAGCAGCGCAGCGAGGCCTATCTCAAGATCAATCCGCAGGGGCGCGTGCCGGCGCTCAAGCTCGACAACGGCGAGCCGGTCGCCGAGAACACCGCCATCCTGCCCTATCTCGGCAAGCGCTTCGGGCTGTGGCCGACCGACCCGGTCGCCGAGGCCAAGGCGCTTTCGCTGATCGGCTTCTTTGCCGCGAGCGTGCATCCCGCTCACGCCCACGTGGGGCGTCCGGAGCGCTATGCGCCCGATCCCGCGGTTCATCCAATGATCAAGGAGACCGGGCTCAAAACCTTCCACGGCTATCTCAAGCAGGTCGACGGCATGCTGGCCGGTCGCGAGTGGCTGTCCGACCGCTACTCGGTGCTCGATCCCTACGGCTTCGTGTTCTACACCTGGGGCGCGCGGCGCGAGCTGCCGGTGGGCGAACTCAAGAACTACACGGCGTTCAAGGATCGCATGCTCAAGCGGCCGGCGGTGCAGCGGGTGGTCGAGGACGAGAAGGTCAAGGTCTGATCGGCGCCGCGCGCGGGGGCAAACGGATGCGCGGGGGCTGGCACTTCACTTTTTGGTCGCCCTTGCGCTCTGGTGCGCCCGGGGGCGCTGACGCGCAAGCGGAGAAGCGCGTCGCGCTTGTCATCGGCAACTCGGCCTACCAGCACGCCGCGCGCCTTGCCAACCCGTCGAACGACGCGACGGCCGTCGCCAAGCTATGATGGCGCGCGCAAGGGCGACGAGGAGGAGCGCCGCGCGCAGGCGGCCGCGGCCGAGTCGGCGAAAGCGGATCGCGAGCAGACCGAGCGGGAGAAATCCGCGCCGGCCGAACCGGCCCAGCCTCAGGTCGCCATGCTGCCGCCGGCCGCCGATCCGGCCGCGCGGCCGCAGCCATCCAAAGGCGAACTCGTGCGTACGATCAAGCGCGAACTCAAGCGCGTGGGTTGCTACGACGGCGAGACCGACGAGAATTGGGACGAGCGAGCGCTCAGACGCTCGATCCGGCAATTCGTCAGATATGCGAAGTTTTCCGGGACCGCGGACGAACGCAATGCCGATTTCCTCGACGCCGTGCGCGGCAGCGATCCCGGCGTCTGCCCGGTCGAGCGCGGACCGCGCGAAGTGGAACGAAACGGGCGCCGTGCGGCGAAGAGCTGTCCGGGCGGCCAGCGCCGCAGCAGGGGAGGGGCGTGCGTCGAGGTAGAATCCCGCCGAGAGGACCGCCACAAGACAGCCGCTAAACGCCACGACGAGAAACAGGCGGCGGAGGCGCACGGCAAAACGTGCCGACGGCAGCCGCGATTCCGCATGGGCGAGGTGCAAGAACTCGCTCGGCAGAGCAACAGTGGCTTATAGTGGCTCCGCGGGCGCCAGACGATTTTCGATGTTGGATGCGTGCTCCCGAGGTGGGCGCTAGCCAGGCTTGTTGACGCTAGCCGGTTTCTCAATTAGCCCCTCGACCTCCCGTGCGAGCCGTCCTGCGCCGCAAACGCCCATGTCGAGGTCGCGGCGGACGGTCGAACTAATCCAGCAAACGGAGGAAACCTTGCCCAACGCGCTCGACGAAGTGCGCCGCGAGCTTGCGCGCGCGAACCGCATCCTGGCCCACGAGGACGTGCTCGATGCATTCGGGCACGTGAGCGTGCGCCATCCCGGCGATCCGGGGCGTTATCTGCTGTCGCGCTCGCGCGGGCCGGAACTCGTCCAGCCCGACGACATCCTGGAGTTCACGCTCGATTCCGAGCCGGTGGTGCCGCCGACGCGCCGGCTCTATTCCGAGCGGGTAATTCACGGCTGCATCTATCAGGCGCGCCCGGACGTGCATGCGGTGGTGCATCATCACGCGCCGTCGATCATGCCGTTCGTCATCGCCGGCGTCGATCTTTTGCCGGTATTCCACCTCGGCGCCACCATGGGCGCTAAGGCGCCGTTCTGGGACAGCCGCGACGAGTTCGGCGACACCTCGCTGTTGGTGATCAAGCCCGAGGAGGGCCGCTCGCTTGCGCGTGCGCTCGGCCCCCACGCGATGGTGCTGATGCGCCGTCACGGCGCGACCGTGGTCGGCGACAACCTGCACCAGGTGATATTCCGTTCGATCTACTCCGCCCGCAACGCCGAGCATCAGTGGCGCGCGCATGCGATCGGCGGTGTCGGCCCGTTGACGGCGGGCGAAGCCTCGCTCGCCGCGGGCCACAACCTGCAGCCCGGGCCGATCGAGCGCGCGTGGGAATATTGGTCGGGAAGGCTCGAGAAGACCGAAGCGCTGGTCGCGGCTGCCACGGCAACGAAACCCGCGGTGCGGACGCGGACGGCGCCGGGCGCGAAAGCGCGTAAGAAGAGTAGCCGGGTGGCACGGCGAAAGAAGTAGCAGGTATTGAGCGCAACACAGGTTAGTCCCTCCCCCTGTGGGGCCCTGCGGGGGGACGGATAGCGGCTTGCGTTGACTCCATTCGGGCCGCGCAAAATACTGCGGCGGGCTAACGAGTGCCGCGAACCGCGGCGCCAAGGAGGGATTTCATGCAGACCACGCGCCGCACTCTTCTCAAGCAATCGGCCGCGAGTTTGGCGATGGCGGGCCTTGGAGCGCGCCGGGCGCCCGCCCAGGAGCCGGCGGTCCGCATCGGCGTCATCTATGACTTGTCCGGCCCATTCGCGGCGGCGGGCTCGGTTGCCTGCGCGATCGGCGCCCAAACCGCCATCGACCTCGTCAATGAAAAAGGCGGCGTCGCCGGCAAGTACAAGGTCGAGCCGATCAACGCCGACTCGCAGAGCAAGACCGACGCGGCGATCAACGAGGTCGAGCGGCTGATCAACCAGGAGAAGGTCGACATCGTGCTTGGCGTCTATTCGAGCGCCCACGCGGTGCCGCTCGCCGCCAAAGTCGAGGAGCAAAAGAAGATCCTGTGGATCACGACCGCGGTCGCCACCTCGGTATTCAAGGACAAGAACTTCCACTACGTGTTCCGCGCCCAGATCCATTCCGACCAGTACGGCCAGGCGGGGGTGAGCTTCATCGCCGAGAACGCCAAGGCCAAGCTCGGGATCGAGCCGAAGGACGTGAAGGTCGCGATCATCCACGAGGACGGGCCGTACGGGGTCGGCGTTGCCGACGCCGACGAGCGTTTCGCCAAGGAGAAAGGCCTGCAGGTGGTGATGCGCGAGGGGTATTCCGCGACCGCTCCGGACCTCTCGTCGCTCGTCACCAAGCTCAAGCGGGCGCGCGCCGACGTGATCTATCACGCCGGCTACAATCCCGACATCACGTTGTTCCTGCGCCAGTCGCGCGAAGCCGGGCTGCGCTTCAAGATGCTGATCGGCAACGGCGCCGGCTACAGCCAGCTCGACAAGCTGCGCGCCACCTTCGGGCAAGGACATCGACGATTTCTGCAACGTCGATCCGGTTCCGGCACAATTGCTCAAGCCGGAAACTTTGGCGCCCGGCATGGGCGACCTGATCAAAGTGATGGTCGAGCGCTACCGCGCCAAGACCAACGCCACCGATGTGCCGCCGCACGTATCGATGGGTTTCAACCAGACCTGGGTGCTGCTCAACGATGTGCTCCCCGTGGCCAAACAGAAATACGGCGGCTTCGACGCCGAGGCGGTGCGCAAGGCAGCGCTCGACGTCGACATCCCGCCCGGCGGCACCATCCAGGGCTACGGGGTCAAATTCTATCCGCCCGGCACGCAGTTGTCCGGGCAGAACGAACGCTCGACCCCGGTGGTGATGCAATATGCCGGCGAGCACATCACCGTGGTATGGCCGAGCAACATCAAGACCCAGGAGCCGGTGCTGCCGCTTCCCGCCTCGTCGATCTACGCGATGAGCTGAGTAGTGCCGCGAACCCGAAGTTCGCTCACACCCAGCGGCAATCTCGTTGCGAACTTCGGGTTCAAAAGCGGCACTAGAATCATAGGGTTTGCAGTGTCCGTTCGGTTCCGAAGTTCGTACGGAGCGTGCCGGAAATGCTGACGAACTTCGGAACCGGAACACTGCTGCTTTCGGTCAGCGGCCTCACCAAGCGCTTCGGAGGCTTCCTGGCCGTCAATCAGGTGTCCTTCGAAGTGCGCGAGGGCGAAATCCTCGGCCTGATCGGGCCGAACGGATCGGGCAAGAGCACGACCTTCAACCTGATCGCCGGAACCTTGCGGCCGACCGCCGGCTCGATCCGCTTCAAGGATAAGGAGATCGCCGGGATTTCCGCGCACCGCGTCTGCCGCAACGGGATTGCGCGCACGTTCCAGATCCCGCGGCCGTTCCGCAAGCTTTCGCTGGTCGAGAACGTGACGCTTGCCGCCTATTTCGGCAACGGCGGCAGCGATCGCGCCGAGGCGCGCCGGCACGCGGAGGAGGCGCTCGCGCTCGTCGGGCTGCCGGTCGATGCCGCGGCGATGACCGACGGGCTCGGCGCCGCCGCGCTCAAGAAGCTCGAGCTGGCGCGCGCGCTCGCCACCAAACCCACGCTGCTGCTCGCCGACGAGAGCCTGGGCGGCCTCGACGCGAGCGAGATGGAACGGGCGGCGGATCTGCTCGAAAGCATCCGCACCCGCATGCGCATCACCATCGTGTGGGTCGAGCACATCATGGGCGTGCTGATGCGGGTGGTCGACCGGGTAATCGTGCTCGACCACGGCGAAAAAATCTTCGAGGGGCTCCCCAAGGACGCGGCGCACGACCCGCGCGTCACCGAAGTCTACCTCGGCCAACGGCGGACTTGAGCAATGTTGTCGCTCGCCGCGGTCTCCGCCGGCTACGGCTCGTTCCGCGCCCTCTTCGACGTGTCGCTTGAAGTGGAGGCCGGCGAGGCGGTGGGCGTGATCGGCCCGAACGGCGCCGGCAAGACCACCATGATGCGGGTGATCTCCGGCCTCGTGCCGCTCGTTTCCGGCGCCATGACCTTCGACGGCCGGCCGCTCGCCGGGCTTTCGGCGCATCGCATCGTCGAGCGCGGCATCGCGCATGTGCCGGAGAACCGGCGTCTGTTTCCCCGGCTCACCGTCGAGGACAATCTGCGCATCGGCGCCTTCATCGCGCCGGCGCGCGCCCGCATCGCCGAGCGGATGGCGTGGGTGTACGACCTTTTTCCCCGCCTCAAGGAACGGCGCGAGCAGCTCGCCGGCACGCTCTCGGGCGGCGAGCAGCAGATGTGCGCGATCGGCCGCGCGCTGATGTCGGGGCCCAAACTCCTGCTGATGGACGAGCCCTCGGCCGGGCTCGCGCCGCTCGTGGTGCAGCAGGTGTTCGACCTCGTGCGGCGCATCCGCGCCGAGGGACTCACCGTGCTGATCGTCGAGCAGAACGTGCAGCAGGTGCTCGAAGTGGTCGACCGCGCCTATCTGCTCGAAGTCGGCCGCATCCACCTTGCCGGCTCGGCGGCCGAGCTGAAAGACAACGACCTCATCCGCCGCTCTTATATGGGATTATAGAAGGTTTTTGGGGATGGACATTTATCTGCTTGAAGCGGTGATCAACGGGCTCCTGCTCGGCGGCGTGCTCGCGTTGCTGGCGCTCGGACTCAACCTCATCTTCGGCGTCGTCGACGTGGTGTGGATCGCCTATGCCGATCTCGTGATGTGCGGCATGTATATGGTGTACTGGCTCCACGTCTGGGGCTGGCCGCTGTGGGCGGCGTGCGCGGCCGCCGTCGCCGGCGTCGCCGTGCTCGGGCTGCTCGTGCATCTGCTGATCATCGCGCCGGTGCTGCGCGCGCCGCCGATCAATCAGCTGCTCGCGACCGGGGGGCTGCTGTTCTTCCTGCAGAGCTTCGCGACGCTGCTGTTCGGCACCGATTTCCGCAACATCGGCGTGCGCCTGCCGATCATCGAAATGGGCGACATCTACATCAGCTTTGCCCGCCTGCTCGCGTTCGGCTTTGCGCTGGTCGGCGCCACCGTGCTCTACGTGTTCCTCAAGCGCACCTATCTGGGCGTCGCCATCCGCGCCATCTCGCAGGACCGCGAGATCATGGGGCTGATGGGCGTCGACCAGCGGCGCGTCTATCTCGTCACGTCGATGATCGGCGGAGCGCTGGCCGGACTGGGCGGCTGTCTGCTGGTGCTGCAATACGACGTGCATCCGTTCCTGGGCAACACGTTCGGGCCGCTCATCTTCATGATCTGCGTGCTGGGCGGGCTCGGCAACATGATCGGCGGCTTCATCGCGTCCTTCATCATCAGCCAGATCATCTCGATCGGCGGCTATTATTATTCGACCGAGTGGGCTTATGTGCTCGCGTTCACCCTGTTCATCGTGCTCATGTTCATCCGGCCGCGCGGGATCCTCGCCCGATGAGTGCCGATCGCACGACGAACACGCTAACAGCCGCGGCCGTTGCCGGTCTCGCGTGTCTTATCGTGCTGCCGTTCGTCACGCCTCCGTATTTCCTCCACATCGTGATTCAGATTTTGCTGTGGGGCTTCATCTATACGGCGTGGTCGATGATGGGGCGCTTCGGCTTCGTCTCGCTCGGCCACGGCGCGTTCATGGGGGTGGGCGCCTACGTGCCGGCGCTGCTGTGGAACTACGAGGGCGTCACACCATGGCTCGGCATTCCGGCCGGCGCCGCGCTCTCGGTCCTCCTCGCCCTCGTGATCGGCTATCCGTGCTTCCGCTTCCGCGTGATCGGGCATTATTTCGCGCTGGTCACGCTCGCCTTGAGCGAAGTCGTGCTGCGCACGATCACCGCCGCGCGCGACATCACCGGCGGATCGCTCGGCATGACCCAGAAGCTCGCCGGCCACTCGTGGTACGCGCTGCAGTTTCCCGACAAGCGCTATTTCTACGGGATCGCCCTCGTCGTGTGGTTCGTCGGGCTCGTGGTGTGGCGCTGGATCGACCGCGGTATCGAGCGCGAGGCGCTCGAAGCGATTTCCGAGGACGAGGAGGCCGCGGCCTCGCTCGGCATCGACGTGATGCGCGAGAAACTGCGCGTGACCGTGGTGAGCGCCGCGCTCACCTCGGTCGGCGGCTCGCTGTTCGGCCAATACCTCGCCTATCTCAACCCGGAGACCGTCTCCGGCATCGCCGTGTCGCTGCAGATCGTGTTCGCGGCGATCGCCGGCGGCATGTATGCGATGCTCGGGCCGACCGTCGGCGCTTTTCTGACCATCGCGCTCAACGAGGGCCTGCGGGTGTGGTTCGGCACCAATTTCATCGGCGCCGCCAACACGATCTACGGAATCCTGCTGGTCCTGTTCATCATCTTCATGCCGCGCGGCATCATGGGAGTGATCGCGAGCCTGCGCGCGCTGCGCCGCGCTCCGGTGCCCGCCCCGGCAGAGTGAGGGATCAGCCCCCATGAACGATGGCCCGAACCGCAGCCCCGAGACGACGCCCGCCCTGACGATCCGGGCCTGCGAGGAGCGCGACGTGGCCGCGATCGCCGAAATCTACCGGCACCACGTGCTCACTTCGCCGGCGACCTTCGAACTCGACCCGCCCGACGCCGCCGAGATGGCGCGCCGGCGCCGCGGCGTGGTCGACGGCGGCTATCCTTATTTCGTGGCCGAACAGGGCGGGCGCATCATCGGCTACGCCTATGCCAGCGCCTACCGGCCGCGCCCGGCCTACCGCCATACGGTCGAGAACTCGGTGTACATCCGTCCCGGCTGCGAACGCCGGGGCATCGGCCGCGTGCTGCTCGAGGCGCTCATCGAGGCCTGCGAGGCGAGGGGATTTCGTCAAGTGGTGGCCGTGATCGGCGACAGCGCCAACGAAGCTTCGATCGGCCTGCACGTCCATCTCGGCTTCCGCATGGCCGGCACCTTGCAGGCGGCCGGGTTCAAGTTCGGGCGGTGGATCGATATCGTGCTGATGCAGCGTGAGCTCGGGCCCGGCGACAGCACGCCTCCCTAGTGTCGACGTGTGTTATCGTCACACGCCCAACCCGCCCACAGGGGGAACTTCCATGGAGACGGTTCGCAATCTCGCGCGCGAGCGACTCGAGCGTGGAGAATTGTCGCTCGGCGTCGGCATCAAACTCGCCCGTACCGTCGAAGTCGCCAAAGCGATGAAGACCGCCGGCTTCGACTGGCTGTTCATCGATCTCGAGCACGGCTCGCTCACCCTCGACACCGCCTGCCAGATCGCGGTCGGCGCGCTCGACGCCGGCCTTGCGCCGATCGTGCGGGTGCCGAACGGCGAATACTCCATGGCAACGCGGGCGCTCGACAACGGCGCGCTCGGCATCGTCATCCCGCACGTCGATTCAGCCGAGGAAGCGCGCGAGGTGGTGTCGAAGCTCAAATATCCGCCCGAGGGTCATCGCTCGGTTGCTGGCGGGGTGCCGCAGTTCGACTACCGCTCGGTCAAAATCGGCGAGCTGACGAAATCGCTCAACGCCGCGACGCTGGTATCGGTGATGCTGGAGACACCGCGCGCCATCGCCAACGCCAAGGAGATCGCCGCGGTGCCCGGAGTCGACGTGCTGCTCATCGGCACCAACGACCTGTGCGCCGAAATGGGCATCCCGGGCGATTTCGCCAACGAGAAGGTGGTCGACGCCTACGACCGCACGGTTGCCGCCTGCCGCGCGCACGGCAAGTGGGCGGGCATGGGCGGCATCTACGACGATCGGCTCATGCCGCGCTTTATCGAGCGCGGCGTGCGCTTCGTTCTCGCCGGTGCCGACCTCTCGTTCATGCTCGCGGCGGCCGCGCACCGCACCACCTTCCTGCGCGACCTCAAGCCGAGCTGACAGGCCCTGCCGCGGCGCACCACCGATCTAGTGTCCCGATTCCGAAGTTCGCCTGAGCTTGCCGCACGCTGCGGAAGCGAACTTCGGAATCGAAAGGACACTAGCAACTCTATGAGTCTAGTGCCGCTTTGAACCCGAAGTTCGCAACGGCCTCGCGGCAATTGCAGTGCGAACTTCGGGTTCGCGGCACTAGTGGTGCGACACGAGAATGGGTTCCGGCGCACCGACCTGCACGCCGAACATCATGCCGCGGTCCTCATGAATGAGGATGTGGCAGTGCAGAACATAGAGCCCGGGATAATCGACGAAGCGGCTACGCATCTTGAAGTAGCCCGGGATGACGTTTTTCGGGTCCTTCATGCTGGGCGCCGCCCGTCCTGATGGGATCGCGAACACATCCCACCAGACAAGATTTGTGCCGGGGCCTGTCCAATTGCACGGCTTCCACGTCGACGGATCGTCGGGATTCAAGACACACTGGCGCGGATCGGTTTTTGGCTGGCCGACAAGGATGTACTTCGGGATGGGTTCCGTCTTCTTGCTCGTCGGGTTTAACCGGCCCTCGAGCTGACCGGTCTTCGGATCGGTCAGATTCTCATTCGGATTGAACACTTCGGTGATCTGGAACGGATTTATATGGATGTGAAACGGGTGATCGATGATGCCGGGATTGCTCCCCGTGCTGTTCTTGATGGTCCATTCTTCCACCGCGCCGAGCTGCACGGGCACGAGAGCTTTTCCGTCCGCGAATTGGATTCCGTTGATCGTGTGCTGCTGGGCGGAGCCCCGGGCTTTGGAGTTGAAGTCCAGGGTTACGGTGGCGTAATTGCTCTTCCTCAGTTCCCAGTCGGCGATATCGACGAGGAACGGCGGCTGGTCCGGGGCCTTGTTGATGAACGGCATTTGCGCCGGCACCGGCCCCAGGCGCACCGGCTGGCCGGAGACCGAGATGCTCAGCAGGGGAGTGCCCGGGAAGGGATCGGTCGGCGTGGGGTTTGCCGGCGTCGGCAGTACCCGGCCGAGTCCCATCACATTTTGGATGTTCACCTGCAGGGTCGTCTCTTTCATCGGCGCCTTGACCAGCAAGTCGATGCGATTGCCCGGCGCCACGTAGATCGGCCGATTCGTGCTGTCCTGATAATTCTCGTCGGCGAATTGGACGCCGTCCTGGGCGATCTGGCGCCATTCGAAGCCGTCCGGCGCCATGAAATACGCCGCCGAACGGCCCGCGGTGTTGAGGATGCGCCAGAGTTGCACTTCCCCGGGCTGCATGTGCACGATCGGGCGCAGCCGGCCGTTGACGACGAAATCGAGCGCGGTCGGCCCGCCGCCGGAAATCCGGTTGGGCGTGGTGATGAGCTGATTGAGGACGATCACCGGCTGCTTGTGCACGTCCCACTGCCCGTCCTTGAGCGTATAGCGGCCGTAGAACGCCTGAAGATCCTCGTCATATTTGCCTTCGATGATGAAGGCGCCGGTCATCCCGTTGCCGACGTTGATCGCCGTCGAGCCGTGCTTGTGCGCGTGATACCAGTGAGTGCCGGGCGCCTGGCCCATGTTGGGCGAGTTGCTCCCCGGAGGCGGCGGCCAAACGTCCGCCGTATATGCCGGCAAGGGGAAGCAATAAGGGGTGGCGCCGATGTAGTATTGCGGCCACCCCTTGTCGCGCACCATCTGGTCCTTATCCCATAACGGCTGATCAGGGTATTTCTGCTGATATTGCATCAGCAGTTTGCTCTGCTCGGTGAGCCACGCCTCCGGCATGTCGCTCCAGCGGGTCGGCCATTGCTTGAGCGGCTCTTTGAGGTGCTCCGCGCAGTTTTTGAAAAACTCGGCAAATCCCGCCGTCGCCTCGGCCGGCGTCGTCGTCAGCTTTCCCTGGTTGTCGCGCGGAAGCGGCGGAATCTCCACATAAACGTTGTCGGCCGTCGAGCTTGGGCTGGTATGGGTTCCATGAAAATGCATGTTCGCCGTGCTCGAAGCATGCAGACAATTGGGATATGTGTCGATTGGGGGGTTGCGCGGGTAAACTTGGCCGTTCTGGCCGACCCGCGTGCACGCCTCGACCACGATATTGCGGTCGAACAGGCTGGGGTTGACCTGATTGACGAAGGTAAGCTCCACGTGGCTTCCGACATACCCGCGCAGCGTCGGCCCCGGGATCGGATCGGCATAGCCCGCGACCGGCTTCTGCGCCGGGGGGGCGGGCGGAAGGCCTTGGCCCTGGAAAACCCGCACCAGTTGCGGAGCGCACGTTACCGGGCCGCCGGCGACCGACGACGGGATCCGTTGAGCCTGCTCGACCAGGTTGACGGTCCCCTTCAAAACATGGTCGGCGCCATAGGCGATTTCGGGCGGCTGGATGAAGTCCTGGCTCGCCGGATCGGGGCACGGGAGGGTCTGGCTGGTCGGTGCCGGCGCACCTTGGCCACCTTGGCCTTGGCCTTGGGCATGAACAGCGGGTGCCGAAGTTGCCGATGCGGCGATCGCCAGAACGAACCAAAGCACTCTTCGCCTCGTCCTTGTGCGCGGCACGATAGTTCGGGACGTATCGGCATAAGCGGTCATGGCTCGCGCTCCAATTGCGATCTCGATTTTGCGTTCTCGTGCACCGTTCAAGTTGACATTGTGTGCCGCGGCACCTGCGCCGCGGCGCGTCAGGCGGTCGGTGGAACGACGATACTGTGTTGCTGCTGCGGGGGATTCACGCACGAATACGTGACGGAACCGTTCACGTTGAAGATCGGGTCCGAGGCCTCCCCGGCGGGAATCGGATCGGTCAAATAGACACCGGGAGGATTGATCGAGACGAGCGTGAGGGTGTTGTCGGTCTTGTTGTACCACGTCACGTTGTCGCCGTTGCTGGCGCTCACCGGCTGCCCGATGTTGTTGCCCGGAAGGGCGAGGCGGAATCCGACGGTGTTGCTCGAGAGCTGCGTAATTTCGATGGTCCACGAATTTGCCATTGCAACCCTCCGTTCGCCGTCGGGAACCATCGCAAACCAGCCCCGCGTTGTCGAGCGAAATTCGCACATAGGCGATGTAAAGGTGCATCGCCGGAGGGCGTTCGGGCCGGCGAAGGAACACGTTCGGTGGCACCTCGGGGTTCGGCCGCGCTATGCTATCCTCGCCACGCCGTCGCGCCCGCCCTCAGGAGACACGCCATGACCGTCAGCATCCGCCAGATCGGCCCCTGTTTCGCCGGCGAGGTGTCCGGCGTCGATCTCACGAAGCCGCTCTCGCGCGAGGAGGTCGCCGCGATCGAAGCCGGCATGGACAAATATGCCGTGCTGGTGTTCCACGATCAGCCGGTCACCGACGAGCAGCAGATCGCGTTCAGCAGGAACTTCGGCGAGATCGAAGCTGCCGTCGGCAGCAACATCACCAAACCGGAGGAGCGGCGTCTGCGCATCGAGATGGCCGACGTGTCGAACCTCCAGAAGGGGGGTGAACTGTTCGATCGCGACGACCGTCGCCGCATGTTCAATCTCGGCAATCGGCTATGGCATTCGGATTCGTCCTTCCGCGCGACGCCGGCGAAATATTCGCTGCTCTCGGGACGCGCCATTCCGTCGGCGGGCGGCGACACGGAGTTCGCCGACATGCGCGCCGCCTACGACGCGCTCGACGCCGAGGCCAAGGCGGAGATCGAGGACCTCGTGTGCGAACATTCGCTGATGTTTTCGCGCGGGCTCCTCGGCTTTTCCGAGTTCACGCCCGAGGAGAAGGCGACGTTCCGGCCGGTGCGCCAACGCCTGGTGCGCGCGCACCCGGTGAGCGGGCGCAAGTCGCTGTTTCTGGCCTCCCACGCCGGCGCGATCGTCGGCTGGCCGGTGCCCGAGGCGCGCGCGTTCCTGCGGGATCTAACCGAGCACGCGACGCAGCGGGCGTTCGTTTATGCCCACAAGTGGCGGCTTTACGATTTGGTCATCTGGGACAACCGCCAGACCATGCACCGCGCGCGGCCGTTCCGCGACACCAAGGAGCCGCGCGACATGCGCCGCACCACCATTAGGGGCGACGGCCCGACGGCGCAGCAGGAAGCGGCTTGATGTAGGATGGGTTGAGGAATGCGAAGCGCGACGAAACCCATCAATGATGGGTTTCGCTTCGCTCAACCCATCCGAAACGAGCAACAAATAATTGCGTCATCCTGAGGGCTCGCGCGACTTTGTCGCGCGAGCGTCTCGAAGGATGGCCGCAAACTCTGTGCTTGTTTCCACCCTTCGAGACGACCGCGCGCAAGAGCGCGCGGTCTCCTCAGGGTGACGTTTTTATTTGTTGCGCAAGCGGTTCCGCGCACACGCGCGCATCAATTCGCCGCAAAGCAGTAGATCAGGCCGGCGCCGCCCGAGGCCTTGAGCTGGTCCGGGCTGCAGCCGCGCGAGCCGTGCGCGGAGTTCCACGACTTCATGTGGCGGGTGTCCTTGAGCCCGGAGCGGTCGACATGGCCGACGATCGCCGAGCCGTCGCCGCTCTTCGTCCAGTTGCCGCAGGTGGTGTCGCCGCCGGCGGTGGAAAACCGGCCATCCGGGTCGGAGCCGGTGAGGATGTCGTGGGTGTTCACGGCATCGCCGCGGCCGGGCACCACGTCGCCCTTCTCGGTGAGCGCGGTCTGCTTGTTGACG
>Ga0153928_1000297_pt1 | contig 25539 bp, 22 predicted proteins | sample TSNJ012MetaG_FD_106656 | JGI IMG/M metagenome (GOLD analysis project Ga0153928, IMG submission 106656) | Attine ant fungus gardens microbial communities from New Jersey, USA - TSNJ012 MetaG | ecosystem: Host-associated > Fungi > Mycelium > Unclassified | place: USA: New Jersey, Wharton State... | reverse complement strand
GCGACGTCGAACGCAATCGGCACGGAGAGTTCGAAAGCCTGGCCGAGGTAGCGCATGTCGAGGGAGACGTCGTCGCTGCGCCGGCCGGCGGCGATGCCGGCCGCGCAAAGCTCCTTGTCGGCTTCCGCCTTGAGGCTGGCGAACACGCCGTGCACGGCCGCGGACGTTGTCTCCCGAGTTGCCGAGACGCGTGTTTGCACGAAGTCGCGCCGAATGTCGGCGACGAGGAGGCCCAACGCCGAGAAATTGCCGGGCATCGGAGGTACGACGACCGTCTTGATTCCAAGCTCCTCGGCGATCGCCACGGCATGCAGGGGCCCGGCCCCGCCGTAGGCAAGGAGCGCGAAGTCGCGCGGATCGAGGCCGCGCATGACCGAAATTTCCTTGACCGCCGAGGTCATGTTGGCGACGGCGATGCGCAAGACGCCCTCTGCCATCGCCACCCGGTCGATCCCAAGTCGAGCCGCGAGCGCATCGACGGCCGCCTCCGCGGCGGCGCGGTCGAGCTCAATCTCACCGCCGAGCCGTTCGTCGGTTCCCAGCCGGCCGAGCGCGACATTGCAGTCCGTCACGGTGAGCTCCCGGCCGCCGCGGCCGTAGCAGGCGGGGCCCGGCATGGCTCCGGCCGAGCGCGGTCCGACGGTGAGCACGCCGCCCACGCCGATCGACGCAATGCTCCCGCCGCCGGCCCCAACCGAGTTTATGTCGATCTGTTGGAGTTTGATCGGAAAGGCGCCGACCTTGCCGAGCGCCGTCATGCCGTAGCGGCCGTTGCGAATGACACAGACGTCCGTCGAGGTGCCGCCCATGTCATAGGTGATGACGTCGGCAAAGCCGGTGGCCTGTCCGAGAAAACGGGCGGCGATGACCCCCGCCGCCGGACCGGACTGCATGGAAAGGACCGGAAGGGCTTCGATCCGCCGGTCGGGCAGCGCGCCGCCGTTCGATGTCATGATCGCGACCTCGGCCGTCGTGCCGATGTCGGCGAGCCTTCGCCGCAATCCGCCGAGATAACGGCGCATGCGCGGTGCGATATAGGCGTTGAGCGCCGTCGTGAAGAAGCGCTCCTGCTCGCGATATTCGGGAACCACCTCGTGCGAAGCAACGACGGTAGCTTCGGGCAGCGCCTCGCGCAGGCAGGCTGTCACGCGCTGCTCGTGCGTCGGGTTGGCGTAGGAATGAAGGAAGCAGACGGCAACCGCTTCGAAGCCTTCCCGCTTCAGCCGTTCGGCGATCGTCGCGACCTGTGCCTCGTCGAGCGGGACCAGCACCTCGCCCCGGGCCCCCATCCGCTCCGCGACCTCAAAACAATCGTCTCGCCGCACGATCGGCTCGGGCTGGCGCGCCTTGATGTTGTAAAGGACCGTGCGGTTGCCGCGTCCGACGATCAGAATGTCACGATGGCCTTGCGTCACGACGACCGCCATGCGCGCGCCGGTGCGCTCGAGGGCGGTGTTGGTCGCAACCGTCGAGCCGTGGCCGAAGCGCACAATGTCTTTGGGATCGATGCCGGCCTGAGCGATGCCCTTGAGGATGGCGATCGACTGGTCCTGCGGCGTGGATGGCGTCTTGAGGATGCTGAGCGCGCGCGTCTGCACGTCGTAAATAACGAGGTCGGTGAATGTGCCGCCGACGTCGACACCAATCCAATGCATGCGCAGCGGCCCCTAGTGCCCCGATTCCGAAGTTTGCATCATTTTGCGGCACGCTCGTTCGCAAACTTCGGAATCGAAGGGCACTAGCAACTCTATGATTCTAGTGCCGCTTTGAACCCGAAGTTCGCAACGTGACTCGCGGCAAGTATGATGCGAACTTCGGGTTCGCGGCACTAGTGCCCACGGAACACAGGCTTGCGCTTCTCCACGAAGGCGCGCGCCGCCTCGCGGTAATCCTCGCTCGTCAGCGCTTCGTCAATGACTTCCTCGATGTCGTGCGCCCGTTTCTCGATCGACCGCTGTGCAAGCGCCTCGAGCACGAGCTTCGTTCCCTTGAGCGAGATCGGCGCATTGGCGGCGAGGTCGCGGGCAAGCGCGTAAGCGGACTCGAGCGCTGTGGTCTCCCCCGCGGCATCGAGGAGTCGCATCCTCAGGCAATCGTCAAGCCCGAACAGGCGCCCGGAGTAGAGCACGATCTTGGCGTTGGCGAGACCGACCTGCCGGAGAAGCAGGTCGCAGTCGAGAGGCCCATAGACGATGCCGAGCTTCGCCGCCGGGATGCCCATGCGCGTGGTCCGATCGCCAACCCTCAGGTCGCAGGCAAGTGCGAGGCCGCATCCGCCCCCGACCCCAAAGCCGTAGACAGCCGCGATCGTCGGCTTCGGACAATCACGCACGGCGATCGTGGCTGCTTCGGTCGCCGCTTCATAGATGCGGCCGGCCTCGACCGTGTTGCGGACCTGGGCAAACTCCGAGATGTCGGCGCCCGCGCTGAAATTCCCGCCGGTGCCGGTGAGAACGACGGCGCGAACATCCGCCCGCCCGCCTACATCGTCGAAGATATCGCCAAGCCGCCGCCACATGGCGAGCGTGAGCGCGTTGCGCTTGTGTGCGCGGTTGAGCGTCACGGTCGCAATGCCTGCCGCGTCGACCTCGGTCAGAATATCATCCCCGATGTCTTGCATCGCCCCGACCTGCGCAGATTGCGTTTAAAGTTATCGCACCGCGCCAGTGTGCTGGGTGCCGTGGCCCTGCTCGTGCCCGTCCTTCGGCAGCTCGGCCAATTCAATCACCAGATTACCGGTTGTTTTCGGGTCCAGAAACACGATCCGGCAATTGCCATGCCCGATCATCGGCTTCTCCTGTTCGAAGCCGATACCCTTGGCGCGCAGCTCGGCCATGGCAGCGTCGATATCCTCGACTTCGAGGCAGATGTGGAAGAGCCCTTCTCCATGCTGGGCGATCCACCGGCTTGTGCCGGTGTCGGGCTTGTCGGATTCGAGCAGTTCGAGATAGGTCTCGCCGACAGGGAACATGGCGAGCCGCGTACTGTGCTGCGGCAGATGCTCTTCGTATTCGAGCGCGATGCCGAGTTTTTTCTCGAAGATATCCCGCATTGCCTCAATGCTTTTCACCGCAATGGCGATGTGCTCGATGCGCTTGATCTTCACAGGGCATCCTCCATGGATATCGACACGGTTCGACGGCAGTTCATTCCGCCGCCGCCCGCGCGCCCGGCAGCTTCCAGGCCCCGACCGGCGGGCGCGGGAGACCGAGGTTTTCCCGCAACGTCGTGCCGGTGTAGTCGAGATGATAAAGCCCGCGCCGCTGCAGCTCGGGCACGACGTGGGTGACGAAATCGGCGTAGCCGCCGGGCACGTAGGTTGCCGCCACCACGAAGCCGTCGCAGCCGCGCGCTAAGAACATTTCCTCCATCACGTCGGCGATCTCCTTGGGCCCGCCGACGATCGCGCTCTCGACGTAGCCGCGGCCGCTGTGCTGGATGAAGTCGCGCGCGCTCGGGTTCTTCTTGCCGCTGCGCCGGATCACGCCGTCGCGCATGCCCTGGAAGCCGGTCATGCCGGCCAGCTCCGCGTCGGTGAACGGCTCGTCGATGCCCTTGGCGGCGAAATCATAGTTGAGCCCCTCGGCGAGCAGCGAAAGCGCGTCGATCTCGAGCGGCAGCTTGGAGATCGTCGCCATTTTGTCCTCGGCTTGTGCCTTGGTGGCCCCGGCAACCGGCGTGAGGATGTTGCAAATGGAAATCTGCTCGGGATCGCGCCCGAGCCGCGCCGCCTCGTCCTTGATCGCCGCGTAACCTTCCTTGGCGAGCGCGGTCGAGCGGTGCGCGGCGAAAATCACCTCGCCCCAGCGGCCGGCGAAACGATGGCCGCGCCCGCTCGCGCCCGCCTGGATGATCACCGGATGCCCCTGCGGCGAACGCGGCACCGTGAACGGCCCGCGCGACTTGAAGAAGCGGCCCTTGTGGTCGAGCCGCTTCACCTTGGTGGGATCGGCGAAGCGGCCGGTCTTCTTGTCGATGAGCAGCGAGCCGTCGTCCCAGGCGTCCCAGTGGCCGAGCACGACCTCCATGAACTCGTCGGCGCGGTCGTAGCGCACGTCGTGATCGAGATGGGCGTCGTAGCCCATGTTGAGCGCTTCGCCGTCGTTGACCGAGGTGACCACGTTCCAGGCGGCGCGGCCGTTCGACATCAGGTCGAGGGTGGCGAAGCGGCGGGCGACGTCGAACGGCTCGTAGTAGGTGGTCGAGCCGGTCGAGCCGAGCCCCAGCCTGCGCGTCGCCATGCCCATGCAGGTGAGGACGACGATCGGATCCATCTTGACGCAGCGGATGCCGTATTCGACCGCGTGCGCGTGGTCGTTGCCGTAGCGATCGGGCATCGCCAGGCGGTCGTCGAAGAACGCCATATGGAACTTGCCGGCTTCGAGGATGCGGCCGATCTCCTGGTAATAATCCGCCGACATGGAGTCGTCGCGCGATTGTGGATGCCGCCACGACGCCGGCAGGTTGGTGCAGTTCTGCGCCTGCAGGAAGCCGACCATCACCATTTGGCGAGGCATCTGTTTGCTCCTATTAAACAAACTGAAGCGTCACCCTGAGGAAGCCACTCGCGCACGCGAGCGGCCGTCTCGAAGGGTGGCAGCAAGTTCGGTGCGTGCTGCCATCCTTCGAGACGCGAGCGCGACGAAGTCGCGCTCGCTCCTCAGGATGACGGCCGTGTTTGTTGCGCGGCCGTTTTCCGCGCCCGTCATCACAGCTCCAGCTCCGCGGCGAGGCCGTATTCCTTGGCGAGCGCGCCGAGCTTGTTCCAGGTCGAATCCTCGACGTCGATGCCGCTCTTGGCGCGCTCCTGCGCGCGCAAATGCTCGACCTCGCCGGGATAGAATACGCCCTGGCTGCCGGCCGCCGGCGGCGTCGCCTTGAGGTAGCGCGCGAAGTCGGCGACTTCCTTCTTGAACTCGGCGAGCGGCCGGAACGCCGCCACGTTGAACACCGCCATGAAGCAGCCGTCGTTGTGACGGCCGCTCGGCTCGACGCCGAAGCCGAGCCCGGTGAGAATCCCGCACATCACTTCGACCACCGCCGCGAGCCCGCTGCCCTTGTAGCCCTCGGTGCCGCCCACGGGCAGCAGCGCGCCGCCCTTCTTGAGCTGCGTCGGATCGGTGGTCTCGCGGCCGTCCTTGTCGACGATCCACCCGGTCGGGATTTCCTTGCCGCGGGCGATCGCCAGATTGATCTTGCCGGCCGCGACCGCCGAGGTCGCCATGTCCAAACAAAACGGGCCGTCGAGGTCGGACGGAATGGCGATCGAAATCGGGTTGGTGCCGAGCCGCGCCTCGCGCCCGCCGAACGGCGCGACCGCCTTGGCGGAGCGGCCGGAGTCCGCGGTGGCAAGCCCGATCATCCCCTGGGCGGCCGCCATCAGCGGATAGGCGCCGAGCCGGCCGACGTGGCTTTGGCGAAACACCGTGACGGCGGCGACGTTGCTTTTCTTCGCCTTCTCGATGGTGAGCGCCATCGCCTTGGCGTTGACGTGGAAGCCGAAGCCCCAATGGCCGTCGATCACGGTCGTGGCGGGCGATTCCTGCACGATCGTGAACGGCGCGCCCGGCACGATGTGGCCGGCCTTGATGCGGTCGATGTAGGTCGGGATGGCGACGATGCCGTGGGAATCGTGGCCGACCAGATTGGCGTTGACGCAGCCGCCGGCGACCGCTTCCGCCTCCTCGGGCGAGGCGCCGGCCGCGCGCAGGAGCGCGACCCCGATCTTCTTGAGGCGGTCGGCTTGAACCGTGGGCATTTCTCTCCTCCCGATATGAACTCAGCGGTACGCGCCGCGGAAGAATAGCAGCGGCTCGCCCTCGCGCACGACGACGTCGACCACGCGGCCGATGGCGATGACGACGCCGAAGCGTTCGATCGTTTCCTCGAGCGCACAGTCGATGGCGCCGACAGCGTCGTTGAGCACCGGCGCGCCGGTCGAAAGCGTGCCCCAGCGTGCCGGCGCGAAGCGGTCGGCGCCGCGCGCCTCGCCGCGGCCGCCGAACATCTCAGCGAGCGCCTGATCGCCGCGCGGCAGGAAGTTGAGCGCAAAGTGTTTTGCCTGCAGCACGGCCGCCAGCGCCGCGGTGCGCTTGTCGATCGACATCAGCATGGTGGGCGGATCGGCGGTCACGTGGGTCGCCGAGAGCGCGAGAAATCCCGCCGGCCCGTCGGCCCCGCGCGCGGTCGCCACCACCACGCCGGTCGAGCGCGCGCCGAGCGCGCGCCAGAAGGTCTTCGCGTCGATTTGTTTGGTTTCAGTCATGGGGTCAGAGCGGGATGACTTCTCTTCGAATCGTCATCCCGCTCTTCTCCTTTTTGCTGGAGCATGATCTTTTTCCGAAAACCGGTACCCACTTTTCGGGATCATGCTCTAATCGGCGCGGCGGATGTTCGCGGCGGCAATGACCTGCCCCCACTTCTCGGTCTCGGCGGACATGAACGAGAGCAACTCCTGCGGCGTCGACCCGACGACGACGGCGCCGTTCTGCTCGAGCTTCAAGCGCACCGAAGGCTGCGCCAGCACCCCGACCGTGTCGTCGTGAATCTTGCGCACGATCTCGGGCGGGGTCTTCGCCGGCACGAGGAATCCGGCCCACGACGAGACCTCGACCCCCTCGACCCCCGCCTCCGCCATGGTCGGAATCTCCGGCGCGGCCGCAAGCCGCCGCGCGGTCGTGACCGCGAGCGCGCGCAACTGGCCCTGGCGCACCAGCGGCAGGCTCGACGAGGTGAAGTTGATCATCACGTCGATGCGGCCCGGGATGATGTCCTGAAACACCAACCCGGCGCCGCGGTAGGACACGTTGGTCATATCGATGCCGGTCTTGCGCTTGAACAACTCGGCGGCGAGGTGCAGCGACGTACCGACGCCCGAGGACGCGTAGGTGAGATGTTTGCTCTTGGCGTAGGCGATGAACTCGGCGACCGTGTAGGCGGGCGACGAGTTCGGCACCACCATCACCAGCGGATAGAGCGCGATCAGGATGACGGGCGCGAAATCGGCGAGCGGGTCGTAGGCGAGCGTGGGATAGAAGAAGCGGTTCACCACGTGCGGGAAGGTGGCGATGTAGATGGTGGTGCCGTCGGGAGGGGAGTGGGCGACGTACTCGGCCGCGATGTTGCCGCTCGCGCCGGTCTTGCTCTCCACCACCACCTGCGGGCCCCAGATGTCCGAGAGCCCGGCGGCGAGGATGCGCGCGGTCGCGTCAATGCCGCCGCCCGCGGCCACCGGGCAAATGATGCGCACCACCCGGCCGGGCCAGGCGTCGGCGCGCGCGCGGCGCGCCGACAGCGCCGCCGCGCCGGTAAGGAGCGTGATGAACTCGCGCCGCCGCATGTGAGACATGGGCGAAGCCTACCCGGCGGGCGGCGGAGCGCAAGCGCCGTAGGGTCATTGCGAGGAGCCACGCAGGGGCGACGAAGCAGGGCGGAGCGATGACGTTTGAGTTTGTTGCCGGGCCGCAAAGGCACTTTCTCACTCGAACACGGCGGCGAGGTGGCGCGTGTCGATGCCTTCCTTGGCGACGCGCAGGTCGTAATAGGTGGCGACCGCAAGAACCGAGCCGAATGCGGTGGTGAGGCCGGCCCAGAGCAGCGCACCGGAAATTATGAGCCCGGCGCTGCCGGAGAGCGCGAGCGTCTTCTCGAGCACGACCTCGATGATGGTGCCGGGAATGAAGAGAATGAGCAGCATGCCGAAGATGGGCCAGCGGTGTCCCTTGGTGAGCGCGCTGCTGCGCGCAAAGCTGGCCGACACGCCGAGCCGCTCGATCACGAACGCCGGCGTCGTGACGTACCACATGACCATCAGGATGATGCCGGGCGCGATGAGCAGCAGGAAGCCCATCGCGATCGCCAGTCCCAGGCAGATGGTGAGGCCGAGGAGCGGCAGAAATCGGCGGAACGTGCCGCTCACCGCCTCGGAAAGGCTGACCGGCCGGCCGGACAGGTCCGCGAAGGCGACCTGCGCCATGATCGCGTAGCCCACCGGTCCCGCCACCGCCATCAGGACGAAGACGAGGAACTGCCACCCGCCGCTGGTCTTGTCGACGATCGACTTGGGCACGGCGGCAAGCGCGGCGACCGCGAAATAGATCGGGAAGTTGCGGGACAAGAGGTTGACGGTCCGGTTGAACACGCGACCGATGCGAAATTCGCCCTCGGCCACGGGGGCGACGGCGGAAACGGCGGTCGTTACGTCGGTCATGGCGGCACCTTTCGTCGACTGGCTTTCGTCCTTTGGTCGCGCCCGGCCGGGCCGCGGTTCACGCCCAAAGGCCGTCCCTAGTGCCGCGAACCCGAAGTTCGCACCAGAATTGCCGCGAGTCCGGTTGCGAGCTTTGGGTTCAAAGCGGCAAATCGGGACACTAGCCCGCAAAGGCGTTGCCGAAGGGCCACACCGCGGGCGCAACTTGCACGCCGAGGCCTGAAAACACCGCCGAGGTTCTTGATTTGGGCGCATTTGCGCCGGCAAATCGCGCGGGGGCCTAGTGGCCCGCGGCGGACGGGGCCGTTTCGCCGCGCGAGGCGCCAGGTTACGGGCGGGCGATGCCGGATCTGCAGCAGGCGGCGGTCATCGGGAACGCGCGGTCACACCTGCGCGACAACGCCGGGCTGCTCGCCTCCGTGCTCGCCCATGGGACGCTGCTGCTGGCCGTGCTGCTGCTCGGCAGTCCGCGGCTGTTGGCCACGGCCGCGCCGCAGGCGATCGTCGTCGACATCGTGCGGCCGGAGGAACTGCCGAAAGGCGAGGCCACGCGCTCCGCCGCAGCGAAAGAATCGCAGGCGCCGCAGCAACAGCAGCAGGGGCCGCAGCAGGCCCACCCGCAACAGCAGCAGGCGCAGACTCAGCCGCAACAGCAGCAAGCCCAGTCGCAACGCGAGCCGCCGCAACAGGCCCAATCGGGCACGCAGCCGCAACCCCAGCAGGCGCAAGCGCAGCCGCAGGGGATGCAGGCGGCGCCCTCCGCCACCGGCACTACGGCGCCGGTCTTCGCCTCGCTCTATCCGTGGCCGGAGGCGCGGCCCGACGTCCAGCAAGGCGACTATCGGACGTTCGAGAGCATCGAGAAAACCGACCGCCACGAGCTCGCCGAGTTCAAGGCGCGCCTCAAGCAATGCTGGCGGCCGCCGGCCGTCAGCAGCCGCAAGCTCACCGCCGCCTTGCGGGTTGCCTTGCGCATGGACGGCAGCCTCGCGGGCGCGCCGGAACTGGTCGAGGTGAGCGCCTCTCCCGACGCCGTCGCGCTCGTCGCGAGCGCCAAGCAGGCGCTTTCCCAGTGCGGCCCGTTCGGGTTCCTGCCGGCGGACAGCTACGCCAGCTGGAAGGCGCTCAGCCTCACCTTCACGGCCGACGACATCGCGGTGGCGGCGGTCACGCAGTAGTTTTTTATTTGCCGCCAGCGCGCGTGCCGCCTGGTTTGTAATGCACGCGCGCGGGCGGCCGATGCGGCCCGTATGGACTGACGAAATCCAATTACTTCAGCTGATCGGCGACCTTGTCGAGGCCCGCCTTGACGCAGGCTTCGTCCTTCTCGCCGCCCGGTGCGCCGGAGGCGCCGGCCCCCCCGATCACGTCGTCGCCCACCTTGATCGGCAGCGCGCCCTGGTTGGCGATGACGTTGGTGAGATGGATGAGGCCAAGGGTCGGATTGTCCTTCACGCGCTGGGCAAGATCGCCGGAGGGCGCGCGGAACGTGCGCGCCGTGTAGGCCTTGCGGAAGCTGTTCTCGACCGTGTGCGGCCCGGTGTTGTCGCCGCGCAACTGAACGATGATCTCGCCCGCGCGGCCGACCACCGTCGCCGACACGCGATAGCCCTGCGCCTTGCAGGTCGCGATCGCGGTGGTGGCGATCTCGAGCGCGATGTCCATGGAGAGATCCTTGCGCGCAATCAGTTCGGCATGCGCCGGCGCCGCGAGCGCCGCGACGAGCGCAACGGCGGTGAGATGATATGTTTTCATATCCGTTCTCCCTTGTTGTTTGCACGCTGCCGATAGGCAGAGCGCAGAGCCATAGCAGGCGCGCGCAACGGCAGTAAGGCGGCGGCCAAAGATGGCTCGGCGCCGCCGCGACTTGCCGCACCCGGCCGCTATTTTTCGTAATCGCCGCTGGCGAAGAAATTGAACAGTGTGGGATAATTCTTCTTCAAGAAATCCGGCTCGGTGATCCATAGCGAATAGGCTTCGGCGTAGAATTCTTCGGGCTTGAACGGCAGGTTCGCGCGCGCGTAGGCGGTTGGCGGCTCGATCGGCGGAGGGCCCTTGATAAGATCGACGAATTTCTGCAGGCGGCGCGTGCGGCCGCGCGTGTGCCCAAGCATGCGCGCGGCGTCGACCCAGTCATCTTGCGCGCTGTCGACGGGAGCGAAAGCGGCGAGGGCCGGGTTGGTGCCGGCCTTGGCGAGATCGGCGCGTGCCTGCTTGCGCTGCTCCACCGCTGCGAGCAAAGCAGCGTCGAGCGTGTCGACGCCGCCGCCCGGTTGGGCCTTGAGCACATAATCGGCGACGAGTTTGGCGACCGCATCGACCGCTGCGCGATAGGCCGCGCTGTCGGCGATCTCGTTTGCCGCCCAACCGCTGGCCGCGCTTTTGGCGGCGCCATAAGCGGCGTCGTAGGCCTTCTTCTTGGCTGCTACGTCAGCCTCGACCGGCGCCGTTACCTTGCTCCCCACCACGGTTCCCTGGAAGGCTGCCTTGGCGGTGTCGGCCGCGGATTTTGCCGAGCGATACTTCGCGTAGGCGTCTTTTTGTTTTTGCGTGCCGGGAGCGGCCGCGCTCACGGCCTTGTAGTCTGCGACCGCCTTGTTCTGTGCGACGACGGCCTGGTCGGCCTGCTGTTCCTTTTCACGGTAGGCCTCGGCCTCGACTGCGTGACCGATTTCATGAACGATCAACTGGATCGCGCCGGACAACGGCGTTCCGCCGGGCGGACCAACCTCGAACCTGCCGGTGCTGAACGCGCTGTCGGCGAGCTTGAGGTATGCCGGTTTGATGGTCGTTATGGTTGTCCCGGCCGCGCTGTGGGCGCCGCGATTGAACTGGCCCGCCGCATCGGGAAGCGTTTTGTATCGGAGCAGGAGTACGCCCTTGAGCGCGGCCTGATCGCCGGCGGGCAGCAGCCCGACCGCCTGCACCACTGCTTCCAAGTCACTCTGGCTCCAGGCTGCCGACGGATCCGGCGGCGTATTCTGGGCGCCGGCAGGCGCCTTGTCGCCCGACAAGACGTCGGCGAACCCGTAGGTCGTCTTCAACGTCCCGACGGCGTCCTTAACCGCCGGCGACACCGCGGTGTTGACGCGTGAGATCAGCTCGGCGGTGGCGTTGCCGGAAGCGTCGATTTCCAGGCTGCAGAGCCCCTCCGGGATAATGCCCGCTCCGCTCGAGACCGGGTTCTCCCACCCTATGTCCATGACGAGGCGCGCAACGGTATTCCACCGGTCCCGCTTGCCAAATTCATAAATCAGCGCCTCAAGGAAGATGTACGCATCCTCGGTGGGTTTTGCGCCCTTGATCGTGTAACTCGTAATATCCGGCGCCGCGCCCTGGGTCTTGGCATCGAGTTGGGCGCGCATGAACGGTTCGGTCGTTCCCCTGGCCGGCGGCGTGAAGGTCAGAACGGTTTTGTCGTAGAGCGGCGCCCGTTGCAGCGCGTTTGAGCCCGCTGCCGCGCTCACTCGCGGAATTTCAGGATGCCGGGAAAGCTGACGAAGCGACGCGCCGTTTCCAGCCGGCGCGCTCGCATGTCCTTGCTGCACGACGTGCGTCAATTCGTGCGCCATCAGCCGCCGGCCGGCGGCCGTTCTCGGCGCATACCGGCCCGCCCCAAACACCACGTCGCGTCCGACCGCGAAGGCGCGGGCTTGAACCGACGCCGCGGACGCCGCGGCGCGCTCGTCGGCATGGATGCGAATGCCGGAGAAGTCCCACCCGAACCGCGTTTCGAAGAATGCCTGATCTTGCGGCTCAAGCGGACGGCCCGATTGGCGAAGCACCTCGTCGACGATCGGCGGCGCTGCGGTTCGCGCGGGAGCGTTGTCGACCAACCGCGCTGACGGCTGTGTGCCGCTCGCGCTCGCTTCCGCGCGGTCGCCGGGTGCACGCTGCATCGTTCCGGATGTTGAAACGACAGAAGGATCGCGGGGAGCTGCGCTTACCACCTGGGCGGCAATTCGGTCGGCCTCCACCTCCAGCGGATCGTTGTCCGCGCCGACGACGAGCTGACGCTGCAGCGCGCCGCGCGCCGCCGCGATGGGCGAATGCACCGGGATGTGAGCGAAGTTCCACGCCAACTGCAAATGCGATGGGCGATATGGCCCGCGCTCCGCGTCGAGTTGCACGGCCGCGCGCCGCATCGTCTGCTCGGCGGCGCGGCGTTGACCGGCGCGCCCGTGCGTTTGTGCAATCGACTTGAGCATGCGGAGAGCCCTCACAATGCGTTTCGGGCAGCGTCATTATCGATCACTGAGATTACGCCGCCTTGTGCCGGTTCACAATCACAACGCCTGAGGGATCGCCGACTGCAAATCGGACTGCCCGCGGTCACGCGCCGATTTCAAGCTTGCGCCGGATTTCAAAGGCGTCGCGATCTCGCTACATTCCGGCCAACGCCAACTCAGGCGCAGGGAGCTTTGCCCGATGCAATTCGGTCTTTTCGGCAGCGCCACGGCCGCCCGCCATGCCGACCCCGACGTCGACAGCGGCCAGGGCTACCGGCAGTTCGTCGACTACACCATCGAGGCGGAGGCGCTCGGCTACAAAAGCACGTTCCTGGTCGAGCATCACTTCACCGGCTTCGGGCAGGTGTCGGCTTCGCTGTCGCTGCTCACCTGGGTGGCGGCAAAGACGAAAACCCTGCGGCTCGGCACCGCCGTCATGGTGCTGCCGTGGCACAACCCGGTGCTGCTCGCCGAACAGGCGGCGACGATCGACCTGCTCTCGGGCGGGCGGCTCGATTTCGGCGTCGGCAAAGGGTATCGCCACAACGAGTTCGTCGGCTTTTGCGTTCCGATGGAGGAGGCGGACGCGCGATTCAACGAGTCGCTCGACGTGATCGTCAAGGCGTGGACCGCCAAGGAGCGCTTCTCCCACCACGGCAAGTTCTGGAAGTTCGAGGACATCGTGGTCGAGCCGCCGACCGCGCAGCGGCCGCACCCGCCGCTGTGGATGGGCGCCGGCAGCCCTGAGTCGATCCGCAACGTCGCCGCGCGCGGCTACAACCTGCTGATCGACCAGTTCGCCTCGTTCGAGACGGTCGCCGAGCGCATCAATCTGTTCAAGACCGAGGTGGAGAAGCGCGGGCGCGCGTTTTCCCCGCGCGACGTCGGCGTCGCGCGCGCGTTCTACGTGGCGAAGGATGAGGCCGACAAGGAAGCGGCGGTCGAGCGGCGGATGGCGGCGCAGCGGCGCCTCACCGCGATCTCGCAGACGCCGGGCGGCGACAACCGCGCCAGCATCCTCGCCTATTCCGATACGCGCGAGGCGAGCGAAGAGAGCGCGCTCTACGGCACGCCGGACGAGATCGCCACCAAGCTCGAGCGGCTCAAGAAGCTCGGCATCGAATATTTGCTGCTCAACGGCGGCGGCCCGTCGCGCGACAACCTGCGCCGCTTCGCGCGCGAGCTGATGCCGGCGTTCGCCGACGAGCCGAAGGTGCTGGTGGCGGAGTGACCAGGGATCAGGAAATCAGGGATCGGGGATCAGGCCTTGATCCCTGATACCTGATCGCCGATCTCCGGTTTCCTCGGCACAATCCCGATCGGCGTGAAGGTGTAGACCGCTTCGCCGCGCTGGTTGAACGCGGTCCATTTGATCCGCACGACACCCTGCGGCCGCGTCTTCGAGGGCGTGAGCTCGACCACCTCGCCCTCGAGGCGCAGCGTGTCGCCGGGCCGCACCGGCGCGAGCCAGCGCAAATCGTCGACGCCGAGCCCGAACACCGGATGCGGGCCGAACGGGCGGATCTCCAGGATCAGCCGCATCGAGAGCGCGGCGGTGTGCCAGCCCGAGGCGGCGAGCCCCTTGAGCACGGTGTGCTCGGCGGCGGCGTCATCGAGATGAAACGGCTGCGGGTCGAACTCGCGCGCGAAGCGGACGATGTCGTCGTGCGTGACCGGCGCCGCGCCGGTCGCAAAGCGCATGCCGAGTTTGAGGTCGTCGAACCACTCGATCATGCGCGCGCCCCTGGGTCCGTCATGCCCGGCCTTATGCCGGGCATCCACGTCTTGACGGCCTCAGCAAATAAAAGACGTGGATGGCCGGGACAAGCCCGGCCATGACCGCAGGAGCTGTGGCTTATGCGCGTTCGGCGCTGACCGGCCCTACGAGCTGCACGTTTGCGGCCGGCGCCAGCCTGGGCCGGAGCTGCGCGGTGCGGCGCCAGGCGAGCAGCCGCGCGGTGAGATAGTGGAGGATGACGCCGCCGACGACAACGAAGGCGCCGAGCGTGAGCGGGTGGGCGTAATCCTCCGGCCGGGTTTCCACGATCACTTCGCCGACCGCCGTGAGCACGCAGCCGGTGGCGAACACCTGCAGACTGTAGCGACCCATGAGCGCGAGCGGTGCGAAGATCGGGGTCTTGCGCCACAACTGCGTCAGGCCCGAGTGAGAGACGACGTAGGCGAGCGCGAGGAAGTGCGCGAGCCGCGCGAGGCCGAGGCTGCTCTTGTCGTGATCGAGCACGTCAGAGAGCCCGTTCCACAGGCCGGGCATGAGGCGGAAGCCGTCGGTGACCGCAAACGCACCGCCCACGACAATCGTGAGGCACACCGCGAACAGGTGCGGGTTGTAGCCGATGCCGCCGGTCCGCACGCGCCGCCCGACGAACACGCCGATGGCAAAGAGGAACTGCCAGGCGAGCGGGTTGAAATACCAGCCGCCCTCGAGCGGCCAGGTCGGCATGTTGAGTTCGAACACCCGCGTGACCGCGTAGAGCGCGGCCGAGCCGGCGAGCATCAGCCAGTCGCTGCGGCGCGCGAGCAAGAGCAGCGCCGGGGTGAGCAGCAGCAGCATGATGTACATCGGCAGGATGTTCACGTTGCCGAGCTGGTGCAGCATCACCAGCATGGCAGAAACGCCCTTGAGCGGGGTCGACACCACGAGGTCGCGGTCGGGATCCTCGACGAGATCGTCGTTGTCCCAATAGCCCGCCGCGGCGGCGAACAGCCCGATGATCAACAGCGAGGTGAGCGCCTGCACCCAGTAAAGCGTGAAGGCGCGGCGGAACACGGCGCGGATCGCGCCCCAGGTCTCGCCGTTGAAGAAGCGCGTCCCGTAGGCGAGCGCGACCGACGTGCCCGAGAGGAAGACGAACAGCTCCGCGGCGTCGGACAGCCCGAAATTGCGGAAGGTGATATGCTGAAAGGCGTTTTCCGGTACGTGGTCGATGAAGATCGTCAGGAGGGCAAAGCCGCGCCAGAAATCGATCCCGTCGACCCGCTTGGCGGGTGTGGCCATGGTATCTTCCCCGATCCTTGCACTTAATCCCCGCAATAACCCTTCCAATTAACATTTGTTCATTTTAAGGCGGCCATTTCAATTTGTGCAGCGCAATATGGGCATGACTGAGGCGGGCTGCCGGCATGTCTTCCCCTACAACGATACCGTTTCTGAACAATTGGTCAGGATGCTTCGTCAATTACGCGCGAACTTGTTAAGGGTTTCTGAACTCAAACGACTTTTCCGGCCATTTGCGGCCGAGAAAACGGGGGAAAGCGCCATGCGCATTTTCACCGCCGGGCTCGGGCTCGAGGCGAACACCTTCCTGCCGCTGCCGACCGCCTACCAGGCGTTCATCGAAAAGCTTTATCTGCCGCCCGGGCAGCAGCAGGCGCGGCCCTCGCACCAGACCGCCGCGTGCTGGGTGGCGCAGGAGCGCGCCAAACGCGACGGCTTCGAGGTGATCGCCGGCGCCTGCTACGCGGCGCAGCCGGGCGGGATCGCCACGCGCGACGCCTACGAGCGCATGCGCGACGACATCCTCGGCCAGCTTAAACGCGCGCTGCCGGTCGACGGCATCGTGTTCAATCTGCACGGCGCCATGGTGGCGCAGGGCTACGATGACTGCGAAGGCGACCTCCTCGAGCGCGCCCGCGCGCTCGCGGGCGCGCGCTGCGTGATCGGCGTCGAACTCGACCCGCACTGCAACCTCACGGAAAAACGCTGCCGGCTCGCCGACGTGATCGTGCTGTTCAAGGAATATCCGCACACGGATTTCGCCGAGCGCGGGGAGGAAGTGGTCGATCTCGTCGTCAAAACCATCCGCGGCGCCATCAAGCCGAAGATGTCGCTCTACGACTGCCGGCTGATCGCGAGCTTCCCGACCACGATCCAGCCGATGCGCGGCCTCGTCGACAAGGTCAAGGCGATGGAGAGCAAGGACCGCGTGCTCTCGATCTCGATCGGCCACGGCTTTCCTTACGGCGACGTGCCGGAGTCGGGCGCGCGCGTCCTCGTCGTCACCGACGACGCCAAGGCGCACGGCGACCGCGTCGCGGCCGAGATCGGCGGCGAGCTGATCGCGCTGCGCGAGCGCGCGGCCCCGCCGTTCTACGACGTCGACGGCGCGATCGACGCGGCCCTCGCCGAGCGCCGGGGCCCGGTGATAATCGCCGACACGGCCGACAACGCCGGCGGCGGCGCGCCCTCCGACAACACGACGTTCCTGCACCGGCTGATCGCGCGCGGCGTCGCGGGCGCCGCGGTGGCGCCGATCTGGGATCCGCTCGCGGTGCGCTTCGCCTTCGAGGCGGGCGAAGGCGCGCGGCTGCCGTTCCGCTTCGGCGGCAAGGTCGCGAAGACCTCCGGGCCGCCGGTCGACGCCGAAGTCGAAATCGTCCGCTGCGTGAAGGACGCGCAGCAGACCTTCGCGGGTGCCGCGGTGCCGATCGGCGACGCCGCCGCGATCCGCATGGGCGGGGTCGAGGCGGTGCTGATCTCGAACCGCGCCCAGGCCATGGGCACCGATTTGTTTTCCAACGTTGGGATCGACCCGACGCGCCGGCATATTCTCGTCGTCAAATCGAACCAGCACTTCTACGCGGCGTTCTCGCAGATCGCCGCGAAGGTGCTCTACGCCGAGGCCGACGGCCCGCTGCCGCGCGACTACCGCAAGCTGCCGTGGCGGCGCGTCACGCGCCCGATCTGGCCGCTCGACGGCGAGACGCAGCCAAGGCTGCTGCTGTGAATCCCTCCTCCGCGAAGCGGGGGAGGGTGGCGAGCGAAGCGAGCCGGGTGGGGGATCGGCATCGAAGACCCCACCCGGCCGCGCGCTTCGCGCGTGGCCACCCTCCCCGCTGCGCGGGGAGGGATCAGACCACCCGCATGATGGCTTCGATCTCGACCGGGATCTGGCCCGGCAGCGAGCCCATGCCGACCGCGGAACGGGCGTGGCGGCCGCGCTCGCCGAGCACGGCGACGAACAGGTCAGAGCAGCCGTTGATCACCTTGGGTTGGTCCTTGAACTCAGGCACCGCGTTGACCATGCCGAGCACTTTGAGCACCTCGACCTTGTCGAGGTCGCCGGCCGCGAGCTTGGCGACCGAAAGCAGGCCGAGGCCGATCAGCTTGGCGTATTCGTAGGCCTCCTCGACGCTCACGTCCTTGCCGACCTTGCCGCTGATGGGAACGCCGTCGGGGCGGCGCGGGCCCTGCCCCGAGAGAAAAATGAGATCGCCCGCGCGCTTGAACGGCACGTAGTTGCCGACCGGCTTGGGTAGCGGCGGCAAAGCGAGCCCCAGCTCGGCGAGTTTTTGTTCGGCGCTCATGCGGCGTGCTCCAGCTTGCGGAATTTCGCGCCCTCGTGCGGATGCCACCAGCGGCCGGCGATCACCACGCCCTCGGAGAGGATGCGCTTGTCGCCGGTCATGTGCTCGCCCACCACGTCGACGTAATCGAAGGCGCCGCTCGCAACGGTCAGGACGGTGGCGTCGCCGATGCTGCCGGGCTTGAGCGTGCCGAGCTCCGGCCGCCTGAGCGACATGGCGGCGTTCACCGTCGAGGCGGCGATCACCTCGGTGAGCGACATGCCCATGCAGTGGAGCTTGGAGAGCGTCGTCACCTGATCGAACGCCGGGCCGTTGATGCACAGCGCGTGCACGTCGGACGAGATGGTGTCGGGATAAAAGCCGTTCGCCAGCATGCCGCGCGCGGTCTTGAAGGCGAACGAGCCCATGCCATGCCCGATATCGAACAGGACGCCGCGCTCGCGCGCGCGCAGCGCCGCCTGCTTGACCTTCCCCTGGCCGTCGAGCGGCGTGTTGGGAAACGGGCGGAAGCAGTGGGTGAGCACGTCGCCCGGCCGCAGCTTGTCGACCACCTCCTCGTAGGTGGGCGGCGACAAATCGAGATGGCACATCACCGGCATGCCGAGTTCGTGCGCAACCTGCAGCGCCACGTCGAGCGGCGCCGTTCCGGAATTGCCGCCAGCGACGCGGCCGATCCGCACCTTGATGCCGACAATGAGGTCGCGGTTGGCGTCCGCCACCTCGACCGCGTCGACCGGCGCCATCAGGCGCAGCTCTTCGCTCTCGCCCACCATCACGCGCTTGGAGAAGCCGAAGATGCCGGCAAACGAAACGTGCAGATAGGCGAGGATGCGCACTTCGCTCTTCTCGATCACGTGCTTGCGGAAGCCGGCGAAGTTGCCGGCGCCGGCGCTGCCGGTGTCGATCGCGGTGGTCACGCCGCTGGTGCGGCAGAAGTCTTCCGCGTCGATGCCGAGCGACGTGCCGCCCCAATAAACGTGGGTGTGCATGTCGATGAGCCCGGGAGTGACGATGTAGCCGGACACGTCGCGCACTTCGGTGCCGCGCTCGCCCCGCAGGTTGGCGTCGATCTTGGCCACCTTGCCGCCGGAAAACGCGATGTCGGCGACGCGGTCGAGTTTTTGCGACGGGTCGATGATGCGCCCGCCCTTCAGGATCAGGTCGAATGCCATGGGGGTCCTCGTCTTGTTGTTTTCTTCACCTCCCGGAGGGGAGAGGTCGACCGCCGCAGCGAAGCGAAGGCGGTCGGGTGAGGGGGTTCCAAGATTTCAGATTTCAGTCGAGGCGCCGGAACCCCCTCACCCCGACCCTCTCCCCTCCGGGGAGAGGGGGACCGCGTTGCGTGGCCCATCGTAACAGGGAGGGAATCTGTGCGAAATCCGCATGCCGTTCCAGCGCTTTTTTCGTGCTATGCTGCCGCTCAGGCAACGGAGGAAGTCAATGCCGGACGTGTTCGTCGCCAAGGCCGCCGAGTTCGCCGACGGCGACCGGCGCATCGTCGCCCATGACGGCGTCGAGATCGGCGTCTTCCACTGGCAAGGCAGCTACTACGCGTACGAAAACCTGTGCATCCACCAGGGCGGCCCGGCGTGCGAGGGCGTGATCATGCACAAGGTCGAGGACGTGCTCGGGCCCGACCGCACCTGGCACGGCCACCGCTTCTCGCCGACCGAGGCGCACTTCGTCTGCCCGTGGCACGGCTACGAATACGACATCGCGACCGGCGAATGCGCGGCCGACCGGCGGCTCAAGCTCAAGTCGTTTCCGGTGGTGCGCCGCGGCGAGGACGTTTATGTCATTGCCTGAGGTCTCCGCCCCGCCGCGCGCGCGGGATTTCATCGCCGCCCTCGGCGACGGCCGTGCGCTTGCGGACGCGGACCTGCAGGCGCTGCTCGCGGCGGCGGTGCGCATCTACGCGGAGCGCATGGAAGAGCGCGATGAGCCGCTCGCGGCGTTTCCGCCGGAGGCGGAGATCACCGCGACGCAGGCGATGGTCGCCATCACGGCGATGCTCAAGGCGGTGAACGTGCAACTATTCGAACTCGGCATGTGGCAGGCGTGGTCCGGCCGCTGACCCCATACAGACAAACAACGAGGACACCCGATGGATCTCCCCCTGAGCGACTTCCGGCACATGTCGGTCGCGGAATTCGACACCAGCAAGCTGCTCACCCACGCCTCGCGGCAGGCGGAGGAGCGCGGCTACGACAAGTTCCCGATCGTCGACGTCGACTCGCATCACTACGAGAGCGAGTCGATGCAGGAAATCCTCGACTACATGGACGACCCGGTGCTCCAGCAGCTTGCCAAAAGCGCGAGCCAGAGCGCGCGTTCGACCGGCATGTTCGCGGGCGGCATCGGCTATCAGGACATGGGCGGGCGCGTGACGCGCTATCCGCTGCGCAAGATCGAGAAGACGAACGGCGGCGAACACCGCGACGTCTCGCTCACCCGGCGCTGGATGGACGCCATGGGGGTCGACATCTCGGTGCTGTTCCCGACGCCGATGCTGCAGCTCGGTCTTCACCCGCAGGTCGAGGTCGAGGTGGCGCTGGCGCGCGCCTATAACCGCTGGCTCTGCGAGCGCGTACTTGCGCGCGAGCCGCGCATCCGCTCGATGCTCTACCTGCCGTTCAACGATCCCGACGCCGCGTTCCGCATGGTGCAGGAACTGGGCGACAAGCCCGGCGTGGTCGGCTTCATGGTGACGGCGGCGCGCTATAAGCCGGTCCATCACAACAGCTACATGCGCACCTACGCGCTGCTCGAGGAGATGGGACTGCCGCTCGGCTTCCACTCCGCCTACAACTGGAACGACCAGTCGCTCTCGCTGATGAACAAATTCATCTCGGTGCACGCGCTCGGCTTCGTCTGGCACAACATGGTGCACATGACGAACTGGCTGATGAACGGCATGCCCGAGCGCTTCCCCAAGCTCAGGGTGGTGTGGATCGAGAGCGGGCTGGCGTGGCTGCCGTTCATGATGCAGCGCCTCGACAACGAATTCATGATGCGCTCGTCCGAGGCACCGGCGCTCAAGCGGCTACCGAGCGAATACATCCGCGACATGTATTTCACCTCGCAGCCGATGGAGCGTTCCGGCGACGACGACGTGCTCGAGATCACCATGCGGATGATGAAGGCGGAGACCCAGCTGATGTATTCCTCCGACTATCCGCACTGGGACTTCGACTTGCCGAGCACGATCTACGACCTGCCGTTCCTGACCGAGACGGCGAAACGCAACATCCTCGGCGGCAACGCCATCCGCTTTTTCGGCCTCAAGCTGCCGGAGCAGAAACTCGCGCGCGTGGCGTGATCATTTCGAGGGCCTCGTCAGTGCGCGTAGCCAAGACCCGCTACCCTGAGGAGCTCGGCGCGAAGCGCCGAGCGTCTCGAAGGGCGACGGCCGAGGCCGATCATCCTTCGAGGCGCGCGCTTCGCGCGCTCCTCAGGATGACGGTTGTGAGTTTGTTTGTTCTCGCCACGGGCTCGTTCGCGCAGGCCGAAACGCTCAAGGTCGCGATCTCGCAGAAGGGATTCTGGGATTCGTCGTTCGTCGAGTTCGGCGAAATGGCGGGCTTCTTCAAGGAGGAAGGCCTCGAGATCGAGCCGTTCTACACCGACGGCGGCGCCGCCACGCTCACCACGGTGCTCTCGGGCAGCGCCGACATCGGGCTCTCCAACGGGCTGCTCGGCGTGATCGGCGCCTATGTGAAAGGCGCGCCGGTGCGCGTGATCTCCGCGCAGATGACGGGTGCGAACGAGCTTTACTGGTACGCGCGCGCCGGGAGCGGCATCCGCAGCCTCAAGGACGCGGCCGGCAAGACGGTCGCGTTCTCCTCGCCCGGATCGTCCTCCAACCTGATCGCGCTTTCGCTCGTCAAACAGGCCGGGGTCGACGCCAAGCTCGTCGCCACCGGGGGCGTGCCGGCGACGCTCACGCAGGTGATGACCGGGCAGATCGACGTCGGCTGGTCGGTGGTGCCGTTCGGGCTGCAGAACGTGGACGACGGCAAGACCGTGATCGTCGCGCGCGTTTCCGACGTGCCGGAACTCGCCGGCCAGACCATCCGCGTCAACATCGCCGGGCCGGCGACGCTGGCCAGCAAGCGCGACGCCGTGACCCGATTCATGAAGGCCTATGCGCGCGCGATCGACTGGGCCTACCAGGACCCGCGCGCCATCGACCGCTTTGCCGAGAACATGAAAGTGCCGCGCGCGATCGCGCAGCGCGCGGTCGACGAGTTCTATCCCAAGGCCGGGCTGCAGATCGGCGAGATCCGCGGGCTCGACCGCACGCTCAGGGAAGCGCTCGAATACAAATATATTCCGGCGGCGAAAACGCCGCAGGACATCGCCGGGCTGTTCGACCTCGTTTACCGTCCTGGACAATAACGCCGCGCTCCGCCCTGGAAGCGCCGTATCGGTCGATATAATAATAAAAAGACGGAACGTCATTTCGAGGAGCCCCGGAGGGGCGACGAAGCAATCCAGAGCCACGCGCACGCATTCTCGTTACTTCCTGGATGGCTTCGCTTCGCTCGCAATGACCCAGAAGGATTTCCCCGGCCGGCTGCAACCATCCGGCCGGGCCGCGCGTATATGTGCGGGACGTTAACCTGGAGCATAACAGGGAGTAGTGCGATGCGTCGCCTTGCCATGCCGTTGGTCCTTGCCTTCGTGGCCGGGACCGTGCCTGCCGCCGCCAACGTGGTCGTTACCATCGACAAATCGACGCAGCACATGTCGGTCTCGGTCGACGGCACGCCACGCTACAACTTCGTGGTCTCGACCGGCCGCGCCGGCTACGGGACGCCCAACGGCACCTACCATCCCGAGCGCCTGGCGCGCACGTATTTCTCCAAGAAATATTACAACTCGCCGATGCCGCATTCGATCTTCTTCCACGGCGGCTACGCGATCCACGGCAGCTACGAGATTTCGCACCTGGGCGGCCCGGCCTCGCACGGCTGCGTGCGCCTGCATCCCTCGAACGCCGCCACGCTCTACGCGCTGGTGCAGCAGGAGGGCGCGGGCCGCACGACGATCGTCGTCACCGGCAGCAATCCGGCCGGCCGTCACGTGGAGGCGCACCGCGGCGGTACCGGGTCGTATGAGGAGGCCGGCGGCTCTTCCTATTATCAGCAGCCGCCCGCCTATCAGCAGTCGCCAAGCTACGCCCCGCGGCCCAACTACGGCTACGGCCAGCCCGGCTACGGCCAACCCGCCTATCCGTATTATCGCGGGTGGTGAGGGTTAACTTCCCCGGGCGCGCGGCGGCGCGTAGTGCCGCAGCGCAGACCCGGGGGTCCACAACCGCAAACAAAGACCTGGACCCTGGATTAGCGGCGCACCGTTCCGCTTCGCGCCACGCTGCACCGCATTCGGGGAACGCCGGTCATGATTGTCGCAGGCGGGCGCCGCGCCGGCTGCAACCAAACCGCCGGCGGGCGAGTTTTATCCTCGACTCTTGATTTTCAAGCCTCGAGGAACGAACCATGACGAAAATTCTCACCCGCCTGGGCGTGCTGGCGGCAGCATGCTGCGCCGCCGCACCGGCGCTGGCCCAGCCGCACCGCGGCGGCGGGGCCGCCCCGGCGCCCCACATCAGCGCGCCGGCGCCGCACATCAGTGCGCCCGCCGCCCCCCACGTCAGTGCCGCCCCCCGCATTTCGGCCGCGCCCCGCTTCAATGCGGCGCCGCGCGTCAGCGCAGCGCCGCGCTTCCACGCCGCGCCACGCATTTCGCCGCACGTCGCCGCGCGCGCCCCGAACGTGCATCAATTCGCCCCGCGCGGGCATGCGTTGGCCGGGCGCAACTTCGCGCATCGGACGATCCACGGTGCCCCGGCGCCGTCGCGGCATGCGCTGGGCCGCGTCAACGGGCGCACGGCCGCACGCACAAGCCGCAATCTCGCCGACCGCGAAGCGAGACGGACGACCCGCGCCGCCGGCAACCTCGCGCACGGGACGCGGGGCAACCTCGCCCGCGAGACGCGGCATCAGCGGCCCGGGGAGAGAACCAACGCCCGCACCGGGGTCGCCGGGGAGGCCGTGACCAACCGCAACCGCGCCACCGAAACAAACAACCGCAATCGCGTCGCGGAGCCCGGCGGCCGCAACCGCCTGACCGGCGCGCAAGTCGCGGCGCTGAGCCGGCCGCTCGGCGAGCGTAACCGCAACGACAACGACCGCCGCGTCCGGTTCGAGGAGCGGCGCCGCTTCCGCCCCGGCGGCTTCATCGGCTGGTTCGGCCCGGTGTTCTGGCCCTATGCCTTTGACGACTTCTTCGATTACGCGTTCTGGCCCTCCGAGTACGACGACTACGGCTTCTGGCCCTACGCGTACGACGACGTGTTCGACAACGTGTTCTTCGCGCCCGGCACCGAGGACATCTACGCGAGCGTGGGTGGCGGCTACGCCAACGGGGGCGGCGGCGGACGCGGCACGGCCCGCCGTCAGGGTCGCGAGACCTCGCGTACCGCCGCCCAACTCTGCCGCACGGATCCCGGCCTGACCCAGTGGCCGACTCAGGAAATCGCCCAGGTGGTCGAGCCGAAAGGCGACCAGCAGCGGTTTCTCGACGATCTCAAGTTGGCCTCGCAGCGCGCCGCGAAAATACTGCAGGCTGAATGCCCGACGACCCCGCCGTCGACACCGGTGGGGCGGCTCGATGCCATGGCCAATCGGCTCGACGCCATGCTGCAAGCGCTCGACGTGGTGCGCCCGCCACTCGCGAAGTTCTACGATTCGCTTTCCGACGAGCAGAAGGCGCGGTTCAACGCCATGGGCCGGCAGCAGACCGCCGGCGGCAAGGGCACTGACGAGGCGCGTCTGTGCCAAACGCAGGCGCCCGCCGGCCTCACCGATGAGGCGATGAATCGGATCGGGCAGGAGGTCCGTCCCGACGACCGGCAGAAGGCCGGCCTCGACGACTTGCGCGATGCGGCGGGCAAAGCTGCCGACATCCTGCGCAACGCCTGCCCGTCGCAGACGCCGATCACGCCGGTCGCCCGGCTCGACGCCATGTCAAACCACGTCAAGGCGATGCTGGACGCGATCAACACCGTGCGCCCGGCGCTCGCCCACTTCTACGCGTCGCTTTCCGACGAGCAGAAGGCCCACTTCAACGTGATGGGCCGTGAAGCCAGTAATCAGTAATCAGGCATCAGCAATCAGGGATCAAAGAGAAAGATCAGGGACCAGCGATCAGACGCCGTTGTCTGACCCCTGATCCCTGATTTCTGATTCCTGTTATTCGTATTCCCCTTCGATGTCTTTGCCGGTGTAGTCCGTCATCATGGCGCAGGCGATCAGCGTGATCACCGCGCACACGGCGATATAGCCCGCCACCGCCCAACTCGACCTGGTCACGCTGTAGAGCCAGGTCGCGATCAAGGGGGCAGGGCCGCCGGCGATGATCGAGGCGAGCTGATATCCGAGCGAAGCGCCGCTGTAACGCAGTCGCCCGGTGAACGATTCGGCGATGAGCGCCGCCTGCGGCCCGTACATCATGTCGTGGGGAACGAGCGACAGGAAGACCGCGATGAACACCAGCGCGGCGGAGCCGGTGTTGAGCAGGCCGAAGTAGATGAAGCCGAAGATGCCGACGGTCACGGCGCCGATTATGTACATCTTCTTGCGGCCGATCCGGTCCGAGATGTGACCGAACAGCGGGATCGAGATGAACGACAGGACCGAGGCCGCCAGCACCGACCACAGCAGGAAGTCGCGGCTGAGCTTGAGCGTGCCGGTCCCGTAGGCGAACACGTAG
>Ga0153928_1000296_pt1 | contig 25548 bp, 25 predicted proteins | sample TSNJ012MetaG_FD_106656 | JGI IMG/M metagenome (GOLD analysis project Ga0153928, IMG submission 106656) | Attine ant fungus gardens microbial communities from New Jersey, USA - TSNJ012 MetaG | ecosystem: Host-associated > Fungi > Mycelium > Unclassified | place: USA: New Jersey, Wharton State... | reverse complement strand
GAGAGCTTGAGCCCGCGCTCGCCGACCTCCGTCGCATATCCTTTGGGCGCGATGCGGATGAAGGCGTCGATCTGGGCGAGCCGCGCAGCCTCTTCCACTTCGCGGTCTGTCGCCTCCCAGCGGCCGTAACGGATATTGTAGCGGATGGTGTCATTGAACAGCACGGTGTCCTGCGGGACCATGCCGATCGCCGCGCGCAGCGACTTCTGGGTGACGTCGCGGATATCCTGGCCGTCGATGAGGATACGGCCGCCGGTCACGTCATAGAAGCGGAACAGCAGGCGCGAGATGGTCGACTTGCCGGCGCCCGAAGGGCCCACCACCGCGACCGTGCAGCCGGCCGGAACGTCGAAAGAAAGTCCTTTCAGGATCTCGCGGTCCGGATCGTAGGCGAAGGTCACGTCCTCGAAGCGGATCGCGCCCCGCGTCACCGCGAGCGGCCGGGCGCCCGGCCGGTCCTCGATCTCGGGCTTGAGCGAGAGGATCGCGAACATGTTCTCGATGTCGATGATCGCCTGCTTGATCTCGCGATAGACCATGCCCATGAAATTGAGCGGCTGATAGAGCTGGATCATCATGGCGTTGATCATCACGAAGCCGCCGACCGTCTGCGTGCCGGCCCGCACGTCGTAGGCGCACATCACCATGGCGCCCGCGAGTCCGAGCGTGAACACGACCGCCTGGCCGGCGTTGAGCACGGCGAGCGACACATAGGCCTTGATGCTCGCGTCTTCGTAGCGTGCCATCGAGCGGTCGTAGCGGCGCGCCTCGCGCTCTTCCGCAACGAAATATTTGACCGTCTCGTAATTGAGCAGCGAGTCGATCGCCTTGATGTTGGCGTCGCTGTCGCTGTCGTTCATCCGGCGGCGGATGCCGATGCGCCATTCGGTGGCCGCGTAGGTGAAGCCCAGAAAAACCGCGACGGTGCCGAGCACGACCAGGGCGTAGCGCCAGTCGAACGCGCGCAGCAACACAACGACGATCAGCGCCAGCTCGACGAAGGTTGGAACGAGCTGGACGATCACCAGGCGCACGATGGTCTCGATGGCGTCGCGCCCGCGCTGGAGCACGCGGGTCAATCCGCCGGTCCGACGCTCGAGATGGAAGCGCAGCGAGAGCGTGTGCATGTGCTCGAACGTGAGATAGGCGAGCCGGCGCACCGCGTGCATCGCGACGTTGGCGAACACGCCGTCGCGCATCTGGCCGAGCAGCGCCATGACGATGCGCATGCCGCCATAAGCGAGCGTCATCGCGACGGGCGCGGCAAGGATCCAGGCGAGCCAGGAAGAAGACGCGACCGGCGCGTTGCCGGTTCCGACCAGCGCGTCGGTCGCCCATTTGAAGGTGAACGGGACGGCGATCGTCGCGAGCTTGGCAAAAAACAGGAGCACCGTCGCGGCGAACACACGCAGCTTGAGATCGCGGCGCTCGGACGGCCAGATGTAGGGCCACAGGTGCACAAGCGTGCGCAGCAGCGTGGCCTTGTCGACCGCCGCGCGCGCTACAGGCGCGGTATGGGCGGGGGACGTGTGATCGTTCATGCAAAATCGCGGTGGCAGACGGCCCGGATGGGCCGTCGAACCGCCTTCATATAGAGGGTTTTTCCCCGCGCGGCACCCCACGGCGCACGGGCGGGGCGGCGAGAGTGAGCTTTAGCGCGCGCTGTCTTCCCGCTCAATCCGGATGATGCGCGGCCCCAGCGTGGGCGAGCCCAGGATGGGAGGCACGCCCCCGCCGCGCACGATCGCAATCGGGTGATCTCCGGCTTCGGCCGGCGGCGGCGCCGCGGCCATCTCGCGGTCCGGCACCGACGCCGTCGAGAGCGGTGCTTCTTCGGCTACGACCGGCGGCGGTTGTTTGGGCGCAAGCGCGGGCTGTTGCGGCTGGACCGGGGGCTCGCTCGGCTCAGCGGGCCGCGGGGGTTGAACTTCGGCACGTGGCGCCGCCGCGTCCGGAGTTTCCTCGACGACCGGCGCCGGGCGGCTCTTGCGCGCGAGTTTACGCTGGTGCCGCTCGACCGGCGGCTCCTTCACGTCGGCGAGCCGCGGCGGCGCGGGCTTCGCTTCGACCTTCGGGACGGGCGGCGTTACGACCGTGATTTCTTCCGCGACCGGCGGCCGCAGGTGCTTGCGTTGAACGGCGCGGTGTTGCCGTTGCATCGCGGCTTCCGGCGACGGCGCCGCAAGGGGAGAAACCACGGCCGGCTGCGTTGCAGCAACGGCAGCCGGCGCCTCGGCCGCAACCTTCTCCGACGCGTGGCCGACCACGAGGCGGCTCACGGTCACCCCGACGAGAACGGCGCCGGCCCCGAGGCCGAACATGATCCCGAACAGCGCACCTTCACGCATCCACGCAAACCCGCTCGCGAGAAAGCGCCAGTCTAGCGCAACGCCGGGAGATAAACGAGAGACGGCCGCGTTAATAATTTACGCGGCGCGAGCCGGCCGAAGCAGCCGCCGAAACGCCACGTTCCGGCCGGCTTGACGGCCCTCAGGCGCAATGCCACATGCGCCGGGATGAGCTCGATTCGCGCGGTCTGCGTTTATTGCGGCTCCAGCGCCGGAACCGACCCGACCTTCGCCGAGGCCGCGCACGCGCTGGGAAAAATACTCGGCGAGAACCGCATCGGGCTGGTGTTCGGCGGGGGATCGGTCGGGCTCATGGGCACGCTCGCACGCGCGGTCCTCGCCCACGGCGGCGCCGTGACCGGCATCATTCCCGAGTTTCTCCTCAAAAAGGAGCACATGCTCCCCGGCGCGCAGGAAATAATCGTCGCGCGCGACATGCACGAACGCAAGCGCATGATGTTCGATCGGGCCGATGCCTTCGTCGCGCTGCCCGGCGGCATCGGCACGCTCGAGGAACTGGTCGAGCAACTCACCTGGGCGCAGCTCGGCCGGCACCGCAAGCCGATCCTGCTCGCCAACATCGCGGGATTCTGGGATCCGTTGCTGGAACTTATCGATCACATGAACGGCCTTGGGTTTCTTCACTCCTTCAGCCACCTCCATTATCTGATGACCGACAAGGTGGAAGACATTCTCCCGGCGTTGCGCAGCGCCGCCATGCGCGCGGCCGAACCGGCCACCGGCGATGCCGACGTGCTGCGACGGTTGTAAAATGGAAAGCGACGTCATCCTTCGAGAGACAGCGCCCGCCGCGCGAACGGCCTTCAGGATGACGTCGCATTTATCTATTAGAGCATGATCCCGAAAAGTGGGTACCGGTTTTCGGAAAAAGATCATGCTCCAAGTTAGAGCGGGATGACGATTCGAAGAAAAGTCATCACGCTCTAACGCGCGTCGGCTTCCGGATTTTCGAAGTCGCGATAGCTCTCAGATTCGCGCGGGCCCATGGCGCCCTGGTAGCGGCCCGCATAAAGCGAGATTTCGCCCTGCACGCACCAGAACGTCACCTGCCCGATCAGCATGCCGCGGAAGATGCGTACGGGCTGGACCGCGTGGAGCTGCAGGGTCCACTGATTGTACGAGCCGATGTCGATGAGGTCGGCCGTGATATGGACGAACAAGCCCATGCGCGCGGTCGACGAACGGCCGTGAATGATCGGCACGAAACGATCGCTCCCCATCACCTCTTCGGTATGCGCGAGATAGATGCGCGCCGAGTCGAGAAGGAGGCCCTCGTCCGGGATGTCGATCGAGACGGTCGGCTGCTTGACCTTGGGGTCGAGCACGTCGTTCTTGTAGACCTTGACCGTGCCGCCGAGCCGGAAATTGTAGCTGTTCGGGTTGATCTGTTCGACGTTGAACGGATCGATGCGGATCGCACCCAATCCGTGCTGACGGATGATTTCGGGGCCGGTGAGGATCATGGCTCGGCGCTTCGTTCAGCTTCTTTCTGGAGCATGATCTTTATCCGAAAACCGGTCCCCACTTTTCGGGATCATGCTCTAATAAAGCTCGCGCATGTTGCCGGTGGGGCGCGAATAACGCGTGTAGGGGCCGGAGTAGTAGGCAAGCTCGCCGCGCGGCTCCCAGAACGTCAGCTCGCCGATGAGCATCCGCGGATAAATCATGATCGGCTGGACGCAGGTCAGTTCCAAGGTCCAGCGGTGCGCGTCGCCGACGTTGCCGAGGTCGGCCGAGAGCTGCACGAACAACCCGAGCAACCCGATCGCCGGCCGCCCCATCAAGGTGACGACGCATTCGCGCGAACCGATCACCTCGTAGGTGTGCGACAGATAAAGGCGGCCCGGCTCGAGCAACATGCCCGCTTCGCCGATTTCGACGACCGTATCGCTTCGCAGCGCCGGATCGCTCGCGCTCAGCTCGCTGATTTCCAGGCCGAGGCGATAGCTGTAGCTCGTCGGGTTGAGCTGGGCGGGGCAATACGGGCTGATGATGATGCTGCCCGCGGCGACGCGCCGGTCAATTTCGCTTCGGCTCAAGATCATCCGTTCAACCTCGGCGACCGCCGTAGCGCAGGACGCCCGCCTTGGCAAGAAAGAGGTTTCGCATATTCGCCAGGGCCCTTGACGAAGCGGACCGTTGGCGCTTTCTGGTCTGCAATGACACCCTCGATCATCAGCAAACTTTTCCACGATTCAACATGGCGGTTAAGCAGAACCGGCGTATGGCTCATCGTCGGCTGCTTCGCGGCCGTTGCGGCGGTCGCCTGCGCTGCGCGCACGTGGAATACGCTCAACCCCTTTATCGCCAATGACATCTGCACCGTTGCTTACGCGCGCTTTGCCGACAATCTGCTGCGCTATCCGCTCTCGGCAACTCACGGGCTGATGGCGAATCTGGTCGGCGCTACACCTACGCCGTTCATCGCCGGCACTTCGCCGACCTTCTATTCCGATCACCCCGCCGGACTGATCTGGGTCACCGCCGTTCTTGAGCGTGCATTGGCCGCGGATCCCGTCATCGCGGCACGCCTCACCGGCATTCTGGCGTCGATCGGGACGGGCGCGGTGCTCATCGCCTTCGTCTGTCGGCGCGTATCGGTCCTGCCGGCCGTCGGAATGATCGCGGTGCTCTTCACTCTCAATCTATTTTGGGAGCACGCGGTGGTGGGGAATTTCGAGCCGATAACCGCGTTTTTCATGGTTGGCGCCACGATCGCTTTCCTCGCCCATCTGCGGCAACCGACGGGTGGCCGGCTCGCCGCCGCGGCGCTGTTGTGGGCCGCGGGCATGCTGTGCGACTGGCCGGCCTATCTGCTCGGCGCCCCGTTCGCCGTCGCGTTGCTCGCGCGCAGATGGTGGGGCACGCTCGCTTTCTTCACGGCGCTGGGCGCGGCCATCATGGCCGTTGTCTTTGGTCATCTGATTATCGGCGGCGCGGGCTTTTCCATAACTCGATTTTTTTACGGCACATTTCATGACGTTATGAAAACGACTCCCTACCTGAAGACACTCCCACCGATCGTCTCGCTGATTGTGCGGGCATTTTGGTGGTGGGCACTGTTCCTGGTCCTGCCGTTGGCGACTCTGATCAGCCGCACCGCACCGGACCGGGACATGCGCGAGCTTCGTTTCGTGTTCCTGGCGTTCCTGTTCGCCGGACTCGCGAACGAGCTTTTATTCAATCAATGGGCGCAGGAACATTCATTTTGGAGCTATTACTTCATTCCGGCGGTGTGCGTCGGAGCCGCTATGACCTTGCAGCGGTTGCACGAGCTGCCCGTCGGGTCCAGGGCAGCGGCGCGCGCGCTGCATGCCGGCATCGTCGTCTTGTTCCTCGCCGGCGCCGCATCCAGCGGGCGGCACATGGCTGTCTTCCTGCGGTCGCATTTTTATCCGCCGAAGACGGTGGCCGACATGCTCGACGAGCAGGGCGCGAGAGACCTCCTCGATCGTGACGCCGTGATCCTGGTCGCACCCTATTGTCGGGAACCGCGGCTGCTCGGCCGTGACGACGGCCGCGCCATAAACTGCGACATCTACTCTTTTGCCGGAGCGCTCGCCCGCTACGCATTGGACCGGCCGGCACTCCTCGCTTCGGACGTCGATTCGTCCAAAATCGCCTGCAAAAAGACGTTCATCGTCGTGAGAAGTCCGGAAACGGTGCAACGACTGACCCGGCTCGGCATGAAGCCGACCGCGATTTTCCGCTTCCAGTGGAACGTGCTGCGTTTGTCGCAGCTGAGCCGCGACTACTGCGCGGACCCGAGTCGGATCTTCGTCGATGCGGATCAGATGCGTGACGTGAGCAACTGACAATCACTTGAACCTAAATTTGATAACATACCACAGTGCTTTCACTCCATCGCGCCAGTTTATTTTCTTGCCTTCTGCATAGGTTCTTCCGAAGTAACTGATCCCGATCTCGTAGATGCGAAGATTGCGCTGCCGCGCAATTTCGGCGGTCAATTCGACCTCGATGCCGAAGTCGTCGGCGGTCAGCCGCAACGACCGCGCAACCGCACGCGTCATCATCTTATAGCAAGCTTCGATATCCGTCAGCGTTTGGTTGAACAGAATGTTGCAAAGGGTCGAAATCAGCCGATTGGCGAGATAGTGGTGAAAAAAGAGCGAGCGATGCGGACGTCCGTAGAAACGGGAGCCAAACACCGCATCGGCGACCTTACGAACCGCAATGAGATGATACATCTGCTGCCAGTCGTTCGGGTCATATTCGAGATCGGCATCCTGAACGACAACGACATCCCCGGAGAAGGCGGCAAAGCCGGTCCGCACCGCGGCGCCCTTCCCTTTGTTGCGCTCGTGATAGAGCGGGGAAATGACGACCGGCGAAGCGCCCGGCACCTCGCCGAAAGCAAGATTTCCATCGGCATCGAGCTCTACTTTCGCGCCTCGCCGCGCGCCCTGTGGAAAATTCGCTTTCAGCCACTCGCGCGTTCCATCGCGCGAGCAGTCGTCGACGATGATGATTTCCTTGCCCACGCCCGGCAGGCAGCCGGCAACCCGCGTAAGAATCATGCCAAGCGTGCTGCGCTCGTTATAAACCGGCATCACGACTGAAAGGAGCATGGCAATTCAGCGCTTGCGGGCGAGCCGCCCGTATTCGATGTGCCCCCCGGCGCCATGGATGGCGGCGCCGTTCTGAACGATGGCGAAACCAAGACCATCCAGCATTTTGTCCAGCACGGTGGTGCTTCGCGTGATGTTGCGGTGTCCGACGTCGCCGCCGTCGCGGTGCCAGATGTCGGACCACAGCAGCAAATAACATCCCGGCGCCGCATAGGCGCAGACCGCTTCGAGGGCAGCGAGCGGATCTTCCATGTGGTCGAGCGCGTTGCGTGAGACGATGCAGCCGTCCACCGCGCCACGCAGCGGCTCGACGACCTGCTCGGCCGGCACGGCGTGAGTTTCGATGTCGGCGGTCCAGAACGTCTTGCCGAAGCGCTTGAGCTGATAGGCGCGATATTTGTCGACCAATGGGTCAATCACAATGCGCCGTTTCATCCAGTAGCAGGGGGCGAGATACCCGAACGGGCCGGAGCCGATCTCGAGATTGGTTCGCTCCCTGACGTGCGCGACGAATGTCGTCCACAGGTCCTCATTCCCGAGAAACCACTGATCGCCGCCCGATTGCCACAACCCTCCCGCCGCGCGTTCGCGCTCCCAGTTGGCATATACCTGCGGGAAGTCGCGCCGCATGCTGCCTTGGGCGCTCAGCCTTTCGTAGGTCTGCGCCGCCCGATGATTGAATCCGCCCAGCGCCGCGCTCCACCCGCGGCGGACGATGCGCTTGAGCGCGGTTGTGAGCTTCATGAATGCTGCCAGCCCATCCGTCGCCGGATGGCCGATGCGACGCGCGGAGGAAACTCGCGGAAAAAATCCAACCGGCTCGAGAACAAGTTTCTCGCGAAGCTGCATTCGGATTGTCGGAGTTCGGCAACAAGCTGCCAGGCATGGAACCAGCCACCGAGAGGCTCGCGCCAAATTTCCTTGATGGCGACGCTCACGACGTCCCTGCGGATTTGCGCCCGCACGGCCGAAGGCAGCTTGTCCTGCAGGTACCAACGGTCAAGCACGCGCAGCCGCTGAAGCAATTGCAGCTTTAATTTATGGCGTGCGTTGTGATGCTGCATGCTTTCGCCGTGCAGCCTGATCGCCACCAGCGGCTCGGGGACGAAATCGACCTGCGACAATTCGGCCAACCTCAGCCAAAGGTCCCAATCTTCGGCAAAGGTCAGGCTTTCGTCGAAGCCGCCGACGCGCTCGAGCAGCGGGCGGCGCGCAACCACCGCCGAGCCCGATCCCGATATGAGATTGCCACCGAAGAGGTCGGCCAGCACGTCTCCGCGCAGCGTCGGCGCGATCACGCGCCGGTCGCTGGCACGGCCGTCCTGGTCGATGAGGCGGTAGCCGCAGTAGACGAATCCGACGCGCGCGCCGCGGGCGGCAAACAGCTCAAGCTGCCGTTCCAGCTTGGGCGGCGCCCAAAGGTCGTCGCTGTCGAGAAACGCGACGAATGGGGCGCGGCATCTGGCGATGCCCGCGTTGCGGGCGTGCGGCAGGCCGCGTTTCCCGGTACGCACGATTTCAAGCGCCGGCCAGCGCCGCTGGTATTCGGCAAGGATGTCGGGCGTCGCGTCGGTCGAACCGTCGTCGACAGCGATGGCGGCGCGCACCGGCCGCGTCTGCGCGATGACGCTGTCGAGGCATTGCGGCAGGTAACGGGCGCCGTCGCGCACCGGGATCACGACGTCGACGGCAAGCAGATCGATGGCGTCCAAAGTTGTTTGCCCCGATCAACCGCGGGCGAACCGCAGCGCGCCGCCGAGCCATCGGTCCGCGCGAGACATCATGCCGGCACGATGCGAATAATGTCGTTGCGGAAGCTCGCGCGGTAATCGGCGGGTACCGCATGCATGATCATTTCCTCGCGCCCGCTGGCGTCGTCGACGAGGACGACGTGGCCTTTTATGCGGTGCCGAAATATCGTGCCGAGTTCCTGCATGATCGGGTCGAACCCGCCGTCGGCCGTCACCCCGCCCGATGCGTGGGCATCAAGCCAGAAAAGCGCGGGTTCGTGGACATCTTCTAAAACGCGCGCCAGTTCGGCACTGCTGTCTCCGTTGACGCAAATGACGTGCGGCGTCCCGGCAAATCTCTTTTGTGCCCGCGTGTAAAGCTCCGGCGACAGCTCGATCGTGTAGCAGCGCTCGAACAGGTCGGCGACCGCGGCAGTCGTATCGCCGAAAAATGTTCCCGTTTCTACGAAGACGCGCGTCCCGAATACCTTTGCGTAACGTCGCAGCGCGACCGTCTTGACGAATGGCGTACTCGGGAGATGAAGGCAGCGGAATGTGCGCGGAAGCGATGGCGTCCCGAAAACCGTATTGCGCAACGCCAGCACGAACCTCGTCATCGCGCGGGGCCTGAACCTTCTTCGGCACGGGGCGGGGCCGGGCCCGCGCGGGGAAGCCAGCCAGGCCACGAACCTCATCTTCTCTGCCCGATGAAGTCGGCCCATCCGGCCCTCGCTCTTACGCCCGTGCCGAGCCGCCGAGCCGCCGAGCCCCGCCAGACGCCGCATCGCCCAACGGAACGCAATGACGGCCACGTCGGCAAAACCGCTGCGCCGGCAGCGCATGGCACGCCAGAGCCAACGCGCCGCGACAAGCGGCTGCCCGCGGCCGGCAAACCCGCGGCTTAGCATCACCATCGTGCGCACGAGCCGTGCGGCATCCGCGCCGGCAGCATCGCCCAGGGTGACGAGTTCGACTGCCTGCCGGACGGCGTCGGGCCGCGCCATGACGGGGTCCGCCGCCAGCAATGCCTCGGCAAGGTCGAGCGCGATGTTTGCACGCTCGCGCGGCGCGAGATCGAAACGTTCGATGTCCTCGGGGGTCAAGGCGCTCAAGCCGTCGGTCGGATCCGGGCGCCCGGCGCGGCGGCAACGTGCGGCAAGCAGCGCGATGCGGGTCGCCAGCCGCTGCTCGACCGCATAGACCGCTGAGAGCTTGGCCGGATGCTGTCGGTACAACAGCAGGCGGTCCGGCAGATTCGCCAGCCGGTATCGCTCTGCCATCCGCAACCACAGATCATAGTCCTCGGCGTGCCGGTAGGCCGCCCGATATCCGCCGAGGGCGAGCACGGCTTCACGCCGCATCACCACGCTGGGATGCGCGAGGGCCGAACCGATTTCAAGAAATGCGGCCACGGCGTCGGGCGTGCCGGGATATATGACGTCGCGGATCGACCTCCCGCGCTCGTCGATGAGCGTCACCGCGCATCCAATGACGGCGATGTCCGCGTGCGCGTCGAGGAACGCGACCTGACGCGCGAACCGTTCGGGATGGGCAAGGTCGTCCTGATCCATACGCGCGATGAATTCTCCGCGCGCGAGCGTCAGCCCACGGTTGAGGGCCGCGATGAGTCCGGCATTGGCCAGATGCAGCACGATCACGCGGGTATCCGTCCGGGCGGCCCGATCGAGGGTTTCGCCGGAGGCATCGGTCGAGCCGTCGTTGATCGCGATGAGTTCGAAATCGCGAAAACGCTGCGCCAGGATGCTGTTGACGGCCTCGGCCAGGAACGGCTCACCGTTGTAAACGGGCAGGACGACGCTGACCCGCGGGGCCCGCACGGCGCCGACGTCGCTCGGTTGATTGGCTTGCAGCGTCTTCACGAGCCGCGCCGTTTGATCGCGCGCACGAAAATACCAAAACTGAGCAGCTCGCGGCTGCCTTGGTCTTTGGCCGACATGCGTGTGAGCATTCGCAAGACGATTTGCGCCGCCAGTCGCTCCAGTTTGGTGCAGTCGTCGGCAGCATAGCGTTGCGCGAACACATCCACCTGTCGCAGCTGCATGGCGACAAATTCGAAAAAGTTGCCGTTTTCGGCCACCTCAACAATGTCGAATCCATTGCGTTGAAGATGGTGTTCGTAAAAGTATCGATTGAACCCCGTTGCATAGTGATAGGGCGCGAAATGCGTCATGCTGACGAACGGGGCCGTGATGATCAGCGTTCCGCCCGGCTTTAGGACGCGCTCGAGTTCCTCGAGGGCCGCAACCGGGTCGCTGACGTGTTCGAGGACTTCGGTGCACAGCACCGCGTCGAACGAGGCGTCGGGCACGGGGATATCAGTGATGTCGCTGACGATGTCGATGCCGGACGTATTCCAGGAGCCCATCTGCAGGCCGACCTCGCCGGTTCCGTCGTATTTGGCGAGATCCTGCGAAACGTAGCGAAGGTGGCCGCAATATTTCTTATACGCGCATTCCCCGGCTCCGGCGTCGAGCAGGCTGGCGCCCGCGGGCAGCTGTGAAAGAGCTTTCTTGATCCAGGCATCGCGCGTCGCTTCGTTCGCCAAGCCGACGTCGTAACGCGACGGATCGAGCGCGAGAATCCGCCGGCGGGCATCTCTCGGCAGCTCGGCAAACTCGCGGAGCGAACCGCCGAGGAAGCGCAATCGTGTCAGCCGCTCCCGGCCTCCGACCAGCGTGGCCGCGAGCAACCCGATAGTGGCGCGGAAACTCATCAACCGAATAGCCGGACGAAATCCGCTCGGACGTAAAGCCGATCGTTTATCAACTCGGCGGCGAGCACATATCCCATGGCCGAGAGCCGGCGATGCAACTCGCGCGGCTGCCGCGCGCCGATCCACGCAACGAACGGCGCGACTTCCGCGTAAACGAGCTTCGGCAGAATGCGGCCGAACCCTCCGACCACTTCATATTCGGCGCCCTCGACGTCGATATGCGCCACGTCGATTTCGGCAATGCCGGATTGGGCACAGAAGGTGTCGATCCTGATGCCCTCGACGCTGATTGCCGCCGCACTCTGTTTCACGAAATCGTGTCGGCGCTGGAAGTCGGGCGAGTGCCGGTACATCGATCCCTGCGACCCGGTGCCCGCATCGCCGTAACGGGCGTCCTGCGAGGGATACCAGGGCACCGGCCCGTCGCGATCGCACACCGCGGCATTGACGCAGGCAATGCCGAACGGCGTCACATTGTCGGCGACGATGCGCTGACGCTCCGGGTCCGCCTCGAACGCGACGACGCGCGCGTCCGGAAATCTGTACTTGAAACGAATGGAATCGCCGCCGTCATAGGCGCCAATGTCGAAAATGACCTTGGGGGCGATTCTCAGCTCGTCGAGCCAGGTCATGTTGAAGCGGCTGTGATAAAGCCGACGCTCCTCCAACGTACCCGGCGCCAGGCAAACGAACTCGCCGTCCTGCTCCGCCGGATTGTGGACAAGCCGCAAATTGTCGATGCGTGATCGCAGCAGCTCGATCTCGTCCAACAGGCGCTGGTCCGGCCAGCGTCTTGCGAGCCTCTGCATAAACTTGCGCGCGGTCCGGCGGGCCAAGCGATACATTGGTGCTCAATTACCGCGTTTGGGCAACGGATCCAGCATGAACATCCCGTTGTGCGGCGTCTCGCAGACGCGGCGATATCCCTTCGCGTCAAGGAAAGCATCGAACTCGGTCATCGAACGCGATTTCTCAATGCAAATGATCCACGGCCGGAAGCGTGTAAAGTCGAGCGACTTCAGGATTTCGAAATCGACCGACTCCGCGTCGATTGACAAAAAGTGCGGCGACACGCCGTCGAAGTAACGCTCGATGAGGTCATTGATCGGAACGAGTTTCACTTCGACCCGCCCCAGAATCGACAATTTCACGCCCCAGCCGGCGGAGGCGGCAACGACCCGCTCGGCCTGGGCTTCGGAAAAGGTATTGAAAGCGCTCGGGTGAAGCCGAATAAGCGTTGCCGTCCTTCTTTCGTCGAAGGCGACCGCGGCGTGCACGACCGTGGCGCGCGGGCGCCTTTCCCTGAGCTTTGCCGCCATGGCGGCATCGGGCTCGACAAGCACGCCCTTGGCGCCGCGCCGATACATGGCCATCGTGTTGCTGAGCACAGCGGGATCCGAGGCGCCGACATCGAGGTAGCGAATCTCGGTGGGGTGAACGCCGGCTTCGCGCAGCCATCCCAGCGCGACGCAATCCTCGCCGGCAGCGGAATATGACAGCAGCGGATCGCTCTCCGGACCCATCGGCCAGCGATAGATTCGGTACGCGAGAACACTGCGCGCCGGCCGCGTGCGCTTGCGCACGAACTCCCAGATGTTTCCAAATAGTTTTTGCGGGCTCGACGCAGCGGGCATCGTCATGCCCTCGTCGCGGTCCACGGCACGACCGGGGCAACCACGCCGGAGCGCGCCGTCGTCCAGTACGGCGAGTCGCTCAGGCCGCCGGCGATCCGCAGGAACACCGCATAGGGCGTCGCGCCCGGCTGGGAGAACCACATCTGGTTGTGGATGCCGGCATGCAGCTCCAATCGAAACAGTCCTTGATTGAGCAATCGCCTCGGCACCGCGCTGGTCAAGATCGAATGGCCGCACTCGAGCTTCGGCCAGTGCGCCGGATCCTGATCGGTGGTGAGCGTCCAATAGACCCGCACGCCCGATTCGTTGACGATCGAGTAGCCGAAGTTCAAGCCCGGATGCGTCTTCTTGACGTCGAGCACGACCTCGGCGATCGCCTGTTCGTCGTTGCGAATGGGGCGGGTGATCGTCTGCCCGGCGGCGTCGCGGATGCGAAAGGAGCGCAAGGCGAAATACTCGGTCTCCAGCGCCGGGTCGGCCGGGGGGCGCCACTCCGCCTTGAGCGCGGAGGCCCCCTCCTCGCCGAACAAATAGCGCGTGGTCACGGCGTAAGCGTCGCGCGAGTCTTCGATCACGGCGCCGCCGTTGATCCAGATCACGCGGCCGCACAACTGATCGATCGCATTCATATTGTGCGAGACGAACAGGATGGTGCGGCCGGTGCGTGAGAGGTCCTCCATCTTGCCGAGGCACTTCTTCTGAAACTCGGCGTCGCCGACCGCGAGCACCTCGTCGATCACCAGGATCTCCGGCTCGAGGTGGGCGGCGACCGCGAAGGCGAGGCGCATCTGCATGCCGCTCGAGTAGCGCTTGACCGGCGTATCGATGAAGTCCTCGACCCCGGAGAAGGCGACGATCTCATCGAATTTTCGCGCGATCTCGGCGCGCTGCATGCCGAGGATGGTGCCGTTGAGAAATACGTTCTCGCGCCCGGTCAGCTCGAAGTGAAACCCGGTCCCGACCTCGAGCAAGGTGCCGGTCCTGCCGTTGAGCCGCACTTCGCCCGTGGTCGGCGCCGTGATCTGCGAGACGATCTTGAGCAGCGTGCTCTTGCCCGAGCCGTTGCGGCCGATGATGCCGACCACCTCGCCCGGTTCGATCGCGAATGAAACGTCCTTGAGCGCCCAGAATTGTTCCGTCGCTGCCGCCGGCCCCGCGCGCGGCTTGCCGGCGGCTCGGCCCGCCCATTCCGAAAATGCATCGCGCAGCGTGAGAACGCGATGGTGCGCAGCGCCGCGCACATACTGCTTGCCGAGACCGCGCGCTTCGATCGCCCACGTCATGGTTCAAATGCGATCGACAAGAGTCCCCTCGAGGCGGCGGAAAATGTTGAGGCCGGCCCAGAACAGCAGCGCGGTCAATACGAGCGTGAAGGCGACACCGGCGGCGGACGGCGGCTCGCTGCCCAGCAGCGCCCAGCGCATGGCGTCCACCATCACGGCGATCGGGCTGAGCCGATAAAGCCAGCGCACCGCTTCCGGCACGATCGAGGCCGGATAGGCGACCGGGCTCAAATACATCGCGATCTGCAGCGCGAACGGCAGCAGGATGCCGATGTCGCGATAGATCGCCTGCAACGGCGCAAGGCAAAGGCCGACCGCATAGGCGAAGAGGCCGACGAACAGCACGACGAAGGGCACGAACACGGCGGTCCACTGCAGGTGCACCTGGAACAGCAGCGCGATGACGACCAGTGCGGCAATACCCAACAGGCAATCCAACGCCGCCGAGCAGGGCGCGACCAGTGGGACGACGATGCGGGGGAAATAGACTTTCGTGATCAGCGACGAATTGGTGACCAGGCTGAGCGTCCCCTCGGTGACCGCGCGATTGAAATAGAGCCAGATCACCAGGCCGGAAAAGGCGAACACCGGATAAGGCACGTCCGGCGACGGCAGCCGCATGAAGACGACGAACACGATGGTGAAGATCGCGGTCGTGACGATCGGCTGAAGCAAGGCCCACAGGATGCCCAAGGCGGCCTGGCGATAGCGCACCGCGATGTCACGCCGGATCAGCACCGCCAGGATGCCGCGGCCGCGCCAGAGGTCCCTCACTTCCTCGGCCAGCCGGCGATCGTCGATCGGCTTGATGATTTTTGCGACAGACAAAATAATCCCTCAGTCGCGCGGCAGCGTCACCCAGTTGGCGGGAAAGAGGTCCGGCGTCTCGGCGCGATGGCTAAACCACGGCGTGGGCGCGACCACGATCTGCCCGGCGCTTGCCGCCAGCCAGGCTCCCCACCAGCTCAGGGACGAATTGGCGATCACGTGATGCCGGCACGCCGCCATCAGGCGCAGCTCGTCCTGCCCGGCCTCCGGCTTGTTGACGTCGACCACGACCACGTCGCCGCCGGCAAGCTGCTCGCGGCACCAGGCCCAATCGTCGGAAAAGACGAAGAACTGCGGGCGCTCGAGGCGCTCGCGCATCAGTTCTACCGCGCGCCGGTAATAGTCGGGCGAGCACAGGCCGTGATGCCGGAAATGCGCCGGGAGCAAATAATCGCCGCGCCGCACGTGAACGCACACTGCGTTCGCCGCGCGAATGCGCGCCAGCCACGCGGCGTTGGCCGCGTCCGGCGCGCGGGCGTAGGTGAGCTCCTGACGGACGAGATCGGCGATGTCGGCGAAATAGCGTTCGCTTTGCCAATAGCCGACCAGATACGTCTGCGGGCCGCACGCCGAAAACCGCGGATCGAAATCGAAGCTGCGCTCGTTGAATACCGCAAAGGCATTTTCGCCGGCCGCACGCCCGATCGGGACGTTCCTCGCGCGCAGAAGCCGCGCCGCGCGATCGATCCACCCGGACCGTTGCGGGGGGGGAAATTGCACCGCCGACAAACGTGGCGGATGAGGATATCCGTCGAAGCGAACCTCGACCGCGAGGGCATAACCATCGAGCGCATAAGGGCGGCGCACCTGCGGCAAGGTAAAACCGGTGGCGTCGAGGATGAGACGCGCGCCGGTCCGCGCCGCCAGGCTTCGTCCCGCCGCGTATTGGAACATCTGATTGCCGAGTCCGCCAAAAAGGCAGGCCACCACGCACGGCGTTCGACCGGGCGGCGAGCTCAGCTCACCGTCGAGAACTGCCGCCGCCGGGTTCACGGCATCAACGCTCCCGCGTGCGCTCGCGCGAGCAAAAATCCGCATAGGCGGCCTTGAGCCCGTCGCGCAGCGGCGTCTTCGCGCGCCAGCCGAGCGCGGCGAGCCTGGACACGTCGAGCAGCTTGCGCGGCGCCCCGTCCGGGCGCGACGTATCGAAGGCGAGCGCGCCCCGGTAGCCGACGACCTCGGCGACAAGGCGGGCGAAGTCGGCAATCGCGATGTCTTCCCCGGTGCCGACATTGAGGAAGTCGTCGCCGGAATAATGCTTCATCATGAACACGCAGGCATCGGCGAGATCGTCGGCCGCCAGGAACTCGCGCCGCGGCTTTCCGGTGCCCCAGACTTCCACGCTCGCCGCGCCGGAGACTTTCGCCTCGTGAAAGCGGCGGATCAGCGCGGCCGGCACGTGGCCGTGCTCGGGATGGTAGTTGTCGCCGCGCCCGTAGAGGTTCGTCGGCATGACCGAGATGAAATCGTCGCCGTACTGCCGCCGATAGGCTTGGCATAGCTTGATGCCGGCGATCTTGGCGACCGCGTACCACTCGTTGGTCGGCTCGAGCGGACCGGTCAGCAGCGCCTCCTCGGTCATCGGCTGGGCCGCGAGCCGCGGATAAATGCACGAAGAGCCGAGGAACAGCAGTTTCTTGACGCCCACCGCGTGGGCGCCGCGGATGACGTTGAGCGCGATGGCGAGGTTGTCGCCGATGAACGCGACCGGATAGGTGCTGTTGGCGCGGATGCCGCCGACCCGCGCGGCGGCCATGAACACCGCATCGGGCTTCTCGCGCGCGAGCCAGTCTTCGGTCTGGCCCTGGTCGGCGAGATCGAGTGCGGCGTGATCGGCGGTGAGGATGTCGCAATTTTCGTTGGCCAAGCGCCGCGCGATGGCGGAGCCGACCATCCCGGTGTGACCGGCGACGTAAACGCGTTTGCCGGCGAGATCGAACAGAAGCGGCGCAGTCATGCGAACTTGCCCCCCACATACTCCCGATACCAGGCGACGAAGCGGGTTATTCCGTCCTCGATCGGGGTGGTTGGAGAAAAGCCGACGGCGGCCGCCAGATCGGCGACGTCGGCGCGGGTTTCCGGCAAATCTCCGGGCTGCATCGGCGCGAGTTCGCGGATCGCCCGCTTGCCGAGCGCCTGCTCGATCAGGCGCACGACCTCGCTCACCTCGACCGGACGGTTGTTGCCGATATTGTAGACGCGCCAGGGTGCGCGGCTCGTCGCCGGATCCGGGGCGTCGCCCGACCAGGCGGGATTTCCCGCCGGCGGCTGCTTTATCAGGCGTACCACCGCTTCGGCCACGTCATCGACATAGGTGAAGTCGCGCCGCATGTCGCCGTCGTTGAACAGCCGGATCGGCCGCCCTTCCGCGATGGCGGCGGTGAACAGCCAGATCGCCATGTCGGGGCGGCCCCACGGACCGTACACCGTGAAGAAGCGCAGCCCCGTCGTCGGCAAATCGAACAGATGCGCATAAGCGTGCGCCATCAACTCATTTGCCTTCTTGGTCGCGCCGTAAAGGCTCAACGGATGATCCACGTTGTCGCCGACGCGGAACGGCATGCGGGTATTGCCGCCGTAGACCGAGGATGACGAGGCGTAGACGAGATGCGGGCATGCGTTGCGGCGACAGCCTTCGAGCACGTTGAGGAAGCCGATGAGATTGGCGTCCGCATAGGCGTGCGGATCGACGAGCGAATAGCGCACGCCCGGCTGAGCCGCGAGATGCACGACCGCGGGAAAGCGATGGGCGTGGAAAAGCGCCGCAGCGCCGTCGCGCTCGGCGAGGTCCAGTTTCTCGAAGCGAAACGACGCCAAGCGCGCGAGCTGATCAAGCCGCGCCTGCTTAAGCTTCGGATCGTAATAGCCATTGAGGTTGTCGATGCCGACGACGGCATGCCCCTCCTCGCACAGGCGCCGCGCCACGTGAAAGCCGATGAAGCCGGCCGCACCGGTGACCAGGATCGGCTCGGATGCCCGCGTGTCGGTCATTCGCGCCGGTTGAGGCGCGCGCGCTCGTTGCGTACGGCCTTGAGGTCGGCGTCGACCATCTCCTCGACGAGCTGGTCGAATGAAACTTTGTGATGCCAGCCGAGCTTCTGCCGGGCTTTCGACGGGTCGCCGATGAGAAATTCGACCTCGGTCGGGCGGAAATAGCGCGGGTCGATTTCGACCAGCACCTTTCCGGTGGCCGCATCGATCCCGCGCTCGTCGGTGTCCGTTCCTTTCCACTCGATGCGTCGTCCGACCCGGGCGAAGGCGCGCTCCACGAACTCGCGGATCGAATGGCTTTCCCCGGTCGCCAGCACATAATCGTCCGGCTCGGGCTGCTGAACGATGAGCCACATGCCTTCGACGAAATCGCGCGCGTGGCCCCAGTCGCGCCGCGCGTCGAGATTGCCGAGATAGAGCTTGTCCTGAAACCCGAGTTCGATTGCCGCCGCCGCGCGGCTGATCTTGCGCGTGACGAAGGTTTCTCCCCGCGTCGGGCCTTCGTGATTGAACAGAATGCCGTTCGAGGCGTGAATGCCGTAAGCCTCGCGGTAGTTCACGGTGATCCAATAGGCGTAGAGCTTGGCGACCCCGTAGGGCGAGCGCGGATAGAACGGCGTCGTCTCGCGCTGCGGCACCTCGCGCACGGCGCCGTAAAGCTCGGAGGTGGAGGCCTGGTAGAACTTGACGCGTTTCTCCATGCCGAGGATGCGTAGTGCCTCGAGCAGGCGCAGCGTGCCGAGCGCATCGGCGTTCGCCGTGTATTCCGGCGTCTCGAACGAGACGAGTACGTGGCTCTGTGCGGCGAGATTGTAGATCTCGTCCGGTTGGGTTTCCTGAATGATGCGGATCAGATTGGTGGCGTCGGTCATGTCGCCATAGTGCAGGAAAAACGGCACGCCGGTCTCATGTGGGTCGTGGAACAGATGATCGACCCGCTCGGTGTTGAACGAGGAGGAGCGCCGCTTGGTGCCGTGCACCGTGTAGCCCTTGGCGAGCAGAAGCTCGGCGAGGTAAGCGCCATCCTGTCCGGTAACGCCGGTGATCAATGCAACGCGTGGCATGATCAATCTTTGCTAGGGGGTAGCCGCATAAGTTCGGATCGTAGCCCGCATGGAGCGAAGCGTAATGCGGGAGCGGCTGCCCCGGATTTCCGCCCGCCGTCGCGGGCGTCCATCCGGGCTACGAATCGCGCTTATAAACATCCTCGAACCGGATGATGTCGTCCTCGCCGAAGTAGCTGCCGGTCTGCACCTCGATCAGTTCGAGCGGGATCTTCCCGGGATTGGCGAGGCGGTGAACGGTGCCGATCGGGATATACGCCGACTCGTTCTCGTGCACGGTTTTTTTCAGATCGCCGATCGTGATTTCCGCCGTCCCGCGCACCACCACCCAATGCTCGGCGCGGTGCAGATGCTTCTGCAGCGACAGGATTCCGCCGGGAGCCACGACCAAACGCTTGACCTGAAAGCGCTCGCCACCGTCCACGGATTCGTAGTGACCCCAGGGCCGATAGACGCGGCGATGTTCGGTCGCTTCCGGGCGAGTTGCTTTTTTCAGTTCGGCGACCAGGTCCTTTACCGCCTCGGCGCGGTCGCGCGGGACGACCAGGACGGCGTCCGGGCTCGCCACCACCATCATGTCTTCGACCCCGACGACCGCAGTCAGCACCTCGTCGGCATGGACGAGGCAATCCTGCGCATCGAGCGTCACGACCGGTCCGCGCGCCGCGTTGCCGCGGGCATCGCGTTCGGCGATGTCCAAAATCGCGCCCCAATTACCGATGTCGGACCAGCGGAAGCGCCCCTCGACCACGGCGGCGCGATCGGTGCGTTCCATCACGGCGTAATCGATCGAGGTCTGGGGCGCCCGGGCGAAGGCGTCGGCATCGAGCCGCACGAAGCCGAGGTCGGTCGTGGCCTTGGCGACCGCGGCGCCGGCGGCTTGCGCGATGTCCGGTGCGTAGCGGGCAAATTCGTCGAGCAGAACGTCGGCGCGGAACATGAAATTCCCGGAGTTCCACAGGTACCCTTCGGCGACGTAGCGCCGGGCTGTGGCGGCGTCCGGTTTCTCCACGAATGCTGCGACCGCGTGGGCTCCCGCGTGCCCGAGCGCTGCACCGGGTCGGATGTAACCATAGCCGGTCTTCGGCTCGGAGGGACGGATGCCGAAGGTGACGATGCGGCCTTCCTCCGCGGTATCGCGCCCGGCGAGGCAGGCGGCGCGAAAGAGCTCGAGATCCAAAATGACGTGGTCGGCCGCAAGCGTGAGCACGACGGCGGAGGCATCGCGCTCGCGCGCGATTGTCGCCGCTGCCGCGATCGCCGCGGCGGAATCGCGGCGCATCGGCTCGAGCACCACCGTCGGTTCAAGCCCGATTTCCTGCGCCTGACGGCGGGCAAAGAATCGGAACGCGTCGGCGGTCATGACGATCGGCGCATCAAACAGCGTTTTGTCGGCGACGCGCGCCAACGCCTGCTGGAACGTCGATTGTTCGCCCACCAGCGGCAGGAACTGCTTGGGCATGCTGTCGCGCGAGATCGGCCACAGGCGCGTTCCGGTGCCCCCGGCAAGGATCACGGGAATGATGAGGGACGAGGCCACGCCGATCTCAGGCAGGAGGCTGGTAATCGCCGCGGCCGACGCGGCGCGCCCTTGTTACCGCCAGCAGGCGGTAGAAGAGCAGATTGAACCAGGATTCCGGCAGCAGCTTTGCCAAGCCAAGCAGACCGGCGGCCTTGAGCGGGGCAATCTCGCCCGGCGTTGCCCGGTTGGCGCGCCAGGCGGAAAGGAGCGCCGCCAGGCGATAAAGGTCGCGATGCTTGGTGCGGATGTAGCGCCAGATCGTGCCGTGCCGGCGCGCGGTACGGCTCATGAGCATGCCCTCGCCGCTCACCCGGTAGATAAGGAGCGGCTTTGCGATCTCGACGCCGTTAAATCCGGCCTGCAAGAGACGGATGCTGAACTCCCAATCCTCCATGCCGTCGCGCATGGCCTCGTCATAGCCGCCGGCGGCCTGCCATGCCGACCTGCGGATCAGCATGCAATACGGCAGCCGATTGAGAAACAATTGGTCGAACCGGTTGAAGTGCCGGGGCATCACGCCTTCCATGTCGCCGACGAGGCGCACGTGAGCGAAAGCGAAACCGACGTCGGCAGGCGCCTCGCGCAGCGCCGCGACGGTTTCAGTCAGGAACGAAGGAGCGAGCCGGTCGTCGCAATCGAGCGGCACCACGAACTCCCCGCGCGCCTTGGCAAAGCCGGCGTTGCGCGCACCGGGGAGCCGGCGGTTCTGCTGCGGCACGACATGGATTCCGGGATCGAGCGAGGCGAGCTTCGCCAAGGTCGCTTCCTCGGTCGAACCGTCATCGATGATGATCGTCTCGAAATCGCGGAACGTCTGCGCCGCGAGGTTGTCGCACAAGTCGTCGAGAAAGCGTCCGCCGTTGTAGCACGGCACGATGACGCTGACGGCAGGTTCGCTCACGCGCGTATCCGAATCGTCCAAGACTTGGGCATGCTACCGCAGTCCGGGTGACTCGCATCCCCGGGGCCGCTGCGGCAGTTCGCGGCGCTGACGCGCCGTTGGGTCGAGCAGACCCGGCTCAACTCACGCCGACGCTCGCCGGCGAAACAAACACCCGCACCTCGCGCCCGAGCAGCTCGAGGAGAATCGCGACCCGGCGATCGTCGGCAATGCGGTCGACCACACCTTTGGCGTCGGCAAAAATCCCGTCGACCAGCCGGACCGAGCTTCCCGGCCCGACTCCGGCCGGAAGCCCGAGGGTGACGAGCCCGTCGCCGCCTTCGCGCGCGCGAATCTCCTCCACCACACCTTGCGGCACGGGCAGCGGCTCCTCGCCGGCAAGCACCAGCCGGTTGACCCCGAACGTGGAGTGGATGGCGCGCCAGCGATCGCGGGCGACGTCGAGCGCGACGAAAATATAGCGAGGAAACAGCGGGCGCCGCACCAACTCCTGGCGGCGCGCGTGACGGCGCCGGCGCGCATAGCGCGGCAAATAGGTGGCAAAACCCTGGCGCCGCAGGTTGAGATCGGCGCGCCCCTCGCCGTTCGGCTGGGTGTGCACCACGTACCAGCGCTCGCTCATGCGGCTTCTCCGGAGCGCGCCGGCACCGGCGCGTAGACGCGCAGGATCGCCGGCACATAAACCCGCCCGGCACCGAACACCTGCAACGCCGCCTCCAAGGCGCCGCGCGGATCGGTCAACGCGGTGACCACGATGGCGTCGGTTGAGCTTGCGGCAAGTTCGGCCTCCAGGCGCGCCGCGTCGCCCCCCGCCGCGATGATGCTCACGATCTCGACCGGATGGTCGCGGGCGACGAGGCTTGCGATCTCAGCGAGGTCGCCGTCGCCGAGCAGCGTCAGCCGGGGCTGGCCGCGTGCGGCGGCGAGCTTGAACAACTCGGCGCACTGGCTGCGCGCCTGACGAAACAAGGAGAACGAATCCGACAGGTAGGTCGCGGTCAGCCGCGATTTTTCCGCAAAACCCTGCGGGGTGAGGTAATAGGCAAAGCGGCGGCGCGGCACCTCGCGCACCTTGATCAGCCCCTTGCGGACGCAGCGCCGCAGATAGGCGTTGGCCAATCCGAGCGCGATGCCGAGTTCACGCGCGACCGAGCGCTGGGTCACCGAGGGATCGCGCTCCACCACGTCGAGGACGCCCAGCACGATTTCGTCCGAGGCATCGCGCCCGGCTCTATCGGCGTGGGCCGTCGCTGGCTCCCGCACGCTGTTCCCCCCGAGAGTTGTGGCTGGTATAATGTTCATGAAGTGAACGCTACTTCTAGCGCGTTCACAGCATGAACGTCAACCCGGCGCAAACCGCAGGGGCCGACAATTTGCCGGGTTTGCCCAGCACGAGTAACCAGCGGCCGCGTGCGTTGGCCGGGGGACCTGATGCCCAAGATAAGTGTCGCGTGGCTTGCGGCCGGTCTGCTCGTGGCGGGCTGTGCGGTGGAATCCCCCGCGCTGCAGAGCACCCTGGTCATGGGGTCGGCCTATGATCCGCTCACCTGCCCCGAGGTGGTGGCGAAGTATAAAGCCGCCGACGCACAGGCGAAGCAACTCGCCGCTTTGAGGGAAAAATCCGGCAGCGCGATCGCAAACGCGCTCGCTTACGATACCGAATACACCTCTGCCCGGGCGAACATGCGCTATGCCGAACAGGCGGCTGCGCGCAAAGGATGCGATCTCGGCAACAAACCGCCGGCCCAGCCTGCTACGGCCCAGCCGCCGCCGGCTCAGCCGGCAGCGCCGCTTCAGCTCAATCCGCCCCCCGCGGCGCAGGCCGAAACGAAGAAGCCCTAGACCCTCACGCGTTGTTTTCGAGGAAGGTCACGGCCTCGACGCGGTTGCCGTCGAGGTCGCGCACGAAGGCGGCGTAATAGCCTCGGCCGTGCTGGCCGCGCAGCCCGGGCGCGCCGTCCGAACTTCCGCCCGCGGCGAGCGCCGCCTTATGGAAAGCGTCGACCGCCACCGTGTCGCGCGCGCGCACGCACACGTGCACGCCGCTATCGGCGGCCACGGGCGCCATGACCGGGCGATGGTTGAGCCAGAACTCGGCGTAGCGCTTGCCGAAGCCGATGGTCGCGGGCCGCACCTCGAGCTTGGCAAAACCGAGCGTGCCGAGCACCACCTCATAAAAGCGCGCGGCCCGGTCGAGATCGGCAACGCCGAGCGAGACGTGGTCGATCACGCCGGCGCTCCCGACTTGACCAGCTTATAGACGATCGAATCCATGAGCGCCTGGAACGACGCGTCGATGATGTTCTCCGACACGCCGACCGTGGTCCAGCGCTCGCCGGTCTCGTCCTCGCTCTCGATCAGAACCCGCGTCACCGCCTCGGTGCCGGCGTCGAGGATACGCACGCGATAATCGGTCAGCTTGAGCCCGTCGATGAACCGTTGATATTTGCCGATATCCTTGCGCAGCGCGAGATCGAGCGCGTTGACCGGTCCGTTGCCTTCGGCGGCGGAAATCAGTTCCTCCTCGCCGACCTTCACTTTGACCACTGCCCTGGTGACGGTGACGCGTTCGCCTTTGCCGAAGCTGCGCTGCTCGACGGTGACGTCGAACCACGTGACGTCGAAATAATTCGGCACGCGGCCGAGCATGCGGCGCGCCAGCAACTCGAAGGAGGCGTCGGCGGCCTCGTAGGCATAGCCGCGCGCCTCGCGCGCCTTGACCTCGTCGAGCAGGCGCCCGACCCGCGGGTCGTCCTTGTCGACGGCAAGGCTGATGCGCTCCAGCTCCGAGAGCACGTTCGAGCGACCGGACTGATCCGAGACCAGGAGCTTGCGCCGGTTGCCGACCGCCCCGGGCGCCACGTGTTCGTAGGTCGCCGGGTCCTTGGCGATGGCCGAGGCATGAATGCCGGCTTTGGTCGCGAACGCGCTTTCACCCACGTAGGGCGCGTGCCGGTCGGGGGCGCGGTTGAGCATTTCGTCGAGCGTATGCGAGGCGCGCGCGAGGTTTTTGAGCTTGGCTTCGCTCACCCCGATGTCGAAGCGTTGCGCGAACTCGGCCTTGAGCTTGAGGGTCGGAATGATCGAAATCAGGTTGGCGTTGCCGCAGCGCTCGCCCAACCCATTGAGGGTGCCCTGGATCTGGCGCGCGCCGGCGCGCACCGCGGCGAGCGAGTTTGCCACCGCCTGTTCCGTGTCGTTGTGCGCATGGATGCCGAGGTGGTCGCCGGGGATGCGCGCGGCCACCTTGGCGACGATCGCCTCAACCTCGTGCGGCAGCGTGCCGCCGTTGGTGTCGCACAGAACGACCCAGCGCGCGCCTTCCGCGAAGGCGGCCTGCGCGCAGGCGAGCGCGTAATCCGGATTGGCCTTGTAGCCGTCGAAGAAGTGCTCGCAGTCGACCAGCACCTCGCGGCCTTTCGCCTTGGCCGCGCGCACGCTGTCGCAGATCGAGGCGAGGTTCTCCTCGAGCGTCGTTTCGAGCGCCACACGTACCTGATAATCCGAGGCCTTGGCGACGAAACAGACCGCGTCCGCCTTGGCGTCGAGCAATTGCACCAGCCCCGGGTCGTTCGAGGTCGAGCGGCCGGGCCGCCGCGTCATCCCGAAGGCGGTAAAGGTCGCGCGCAGATCGCGCTCGTCGGCGAAAAGCTCGGTGTCGGTCGGATTGGCGCCGGGGTAGCCGCCCTCGACGTAATCGAGCCCGAGATCGTCGAGCAACGCCGCGATCTTGAGCTTGTCCTTGACGGTGAAGTCGACCCCGTTCATCTGCGCGCCGTCGCGCAGCGTGGTGTCGAAGAGATAGAGGCGCTCGCGGCTCATGGCTTGTCCCCACCGAGCGTCTTCTGCATGGTGGTGTTGGCAAGCCATTCGCCGTTGACGGTGACGGTATTGCGCTGCTTG